>ERZ808024.165-NODE-165-length-52398-cov-10.310200_pt1 | contig 52398 bp, 43 predicted proteins | sample MGYA00380181_ERZ808024 | MGnify/ENA primary metagenome ERZ808024 (study PRJEB31490, sample SAMN06133413) | mouse gut metagenome | isolation source: Z2_1 | host: mice | place: China: Chengdu | collected 2015-05 ...
TCGAAACCCACATAAAATCCAGTATCATTATCAAAGCCTTGAAACATCTGTGTCTAAAACAAATGAGTTAATCAAAAACTTGTAAAGTGGTGTCAGAGATACTGGAATGGATATTTTCATATATGAATGGAAGGTTTATGTTTGGAATGGGGTAATGATTATGACAAGACAAGGAAATAGAAAAGCAGTAAAAAAAGAATATCGTATATCCGCAAGAATTACGAAAAGCGAAAAGAATCTCCTGGAAAAAGAGAAGGCGAGAAGGAAAACTAAGAGTGATGGAAGATGTATTGTGGAATGTCTGAAGGAATCCGCTAAAAGAGAGGAGCAGAGGAAGAAAAAAGCAAGAGATACCGGAACGGTAAAAGAGGAAGTCAGAAACCTCTTTGATACAAATAATCTGGTAGCAAAATTATACCGCTATCAAATGACACACGAAGAAGCAAAGCAGGATAAAGAGTTTCATGAACTGATTGAAACTTTAGAGGAGGTAGGGAAGCGTTTATGCGATTCTGTACATTGACAGTTCCGGATGAAAGCAAATGGGATGAGAAACAAAATAAGATGGTAAGACGGCCTAAATACTACCACAACGAAGAGAGTATAAAAAATTTGTTGAAATATGCTGTGCGGTTTAAGGAAAATGGAGAAGGAGTTGCTTATTATGACGTCATGAACCTTCCGCGGAGAGATCTGGATGAGGCTGCATTGGAAATATTAAAAGTGCAGCAGTGTTATGGAAAAGACAAGGGAAGGCGGATGTATCAGTTCATTCTGTCCTTTTGTGAAGATTTAGACCCGTTAGAGGTATATTGGGCTGGAACCGTAATTGCATTTGAAATGTTCTGCGATTGCCAAATGTTGTATGCGGTACATACAGGAACAGAGCATATCCATATCCATTTTGTTTTCAGCTCCGTAAAAGCAGATGGAAAGAAATGTGATTACAGTGGAAGAAAGTTTACGGAAATAAAGGAACGGATAGAGAGAATAGCATATGAGTTTTTTCATCCCTCGGATGGGTGTGACCGCATATATTCATATGGGTTAAGACAGACAGCCAGTATGGATGAGCTTCTTGCGGATATCAGAAGAAACCTGTGAGCAGCAAAACAACAGGGGCTTCTCCTGCTCCATTTCAAAATCCGTATCTATATATAAAAGAGCATGTTTCAAAATGGAGAAGGAGAAGAAAGGAAGATATGCCATGGAATTAGAAGAAATGAAAAATATACCGATAACTTTTGAAGAAGAAAGGAAGGTTTCTTTTGGAGAACATGTATCAGATTTAATCGGCGAAGATTATAAGAATTGGGAGCGGAGAGATGTTGTTTTCCTGAGTGCATCAACTGGGCTGGGAAAAACCTACTGGGTTATGAATGACCTGTATGAATATGCGCGGTCTTACAACAGGGAAGTTGCGATTCTCCTGAACCGCAGGATACTGAAAGATCAGGTGTGGGAGGATGCCAGGGTACATGAGTGGGAAAGATACCGTGACAAAGTAGGACTGCACGTATTTTCCTATCAGCAGCTTGAGGTGGATGAGGAATCCTCGGAACGAGTTAGAGGAATCATAAAAAGATGTGACTATGTGATTTGTGATGAATGCCATTATTTTCTTGCAGACTCTCTTTTTAATACCGGAGTGCAGAAGTCGTTTGATTTTCTGGTGGATTTATATGGCAATTCCACGTTGATTTTTATATCCGCAACGATAGAACGGGTAATGGAACCGATTGAAACTCAAATTACCGCCTTATATAATGAGCGTTTCATAAGATGGAATGAAGATTTAGGTGATAAATGGATGTATCAAGGTTCTAAAAAACAGTGCGACGGTTCGTTAAGTGCGTATTTAGATTATATGGATGAAATCGGTGGATCTTTTAAGAATTATGATGACTGCGAAATCAGAGGAGATGGACCGACAGTGCCGCATAAAAGGATATACAGTTACCACAGGGATTTGAAAAATAATATCCATGTGCATCATTTTAAGGTGGAGAATGACCTTGTCCCGCTTATCACGGATGGAAATTATTCTGGGAAATGGCTGGTGTTTGTCGCAGATAAGAAGAAGGGAAAAGAGCTGTCAGAGAGCATCGGGACTAAGATGAAAAAGAAACCCGTATATATTGATTCGGATTTGCTAAACGAAATGAAATATGGGGAGTTAAAGGATGATCCGGCTTACAAAGAGGTCTCCAATATTCGGAAAAGCGGAATGTTCGGATGTGATGTCCTAATAACAACATCCGTTCTGGATAACGGCGTAAATATAAAAGATCCGGATGTAAAGAACATTGTCCTGATGACGGACGATGAGGTAGAGTTTAAGCAGATGCTTGGCCGGAAAAGATTCCTTTCGGAAGACGAGACGATTGAAGTTTTCATAAGCTGTGGGGAGAGAAAGGCATTTGCAGCGCGGGACAGAGAATATTACAATGTCTACTGGATGCTGCGTGATACCCCCGGGCTTTCACCGGCAGAGGCTTGGGATATGGCTCAAAAAGATGGATTTAGAAAGTTTTCCTATTACGATAGGAATGAATATGGATTCTTCCATAGTAAGGAATTAACGGTAAAAGCAGCATGGATTCGCGGCTTGTTCTGCAATGAGATGGCTGGCAGGATGCTCGGAAATGAGGATGCCTTTCTTGAAAAGCAGTTGGAATGGCTCGGGTTGGATTATACTGCAGACTGGAAAGAATCAGAATTTGTGTCCGTATCACCAGAGGAAGTGGAACAGGCAACGGAAATCCTAAGAAAGAGGTATGAGGAATGGAGCTTTTTTAATAAAGATGGACTGAATGAGATATGGACGAAATTATTCGCAGTTGTTTCAAAGTCAGATCCAAAAAAATATAATAATTTTGGTTCGGTTAGAATTACTACTGTCAATGAAGCACTGGACAGCCGGAGTGAGTGGAACGATTACCAGATAAAGTCCTATACATCCAAAGGAATTGGCACTATGTATGAATTTGTTTGCAATGGCAGACATAGATACCAAATTGACAGCAGTATCACATTGGAACAGTTAAATCCTTTTTTGGAAAAAGATGGCATTGGCATGAGGGATGTTGTAGGCTGTTTATTCCATAATCAGATGACAGGACTGGATGAAGAGTGGATGACCGTTTATGTCAATGAAAAAATGAAAGAATCCGGTTGCTTAAAGGATTATATATTGAAAGTGCAAAACGGGAAGGTTACCACAAGGAAACGCCAGCAGAAATAAGAATCATAACAAACTGCAAGGAGGAAATCCGGGAATGAAGAGCTTTGAGGAAGCAATCGGAAGGAATGCGGCAGACAGCGCCGCTCTGTGCATGAGCATGGAGAATGTGATAGAACATTGCGAAAAGACCATAAAAAGACAGGGAAAGAATGTCAGCATGGAAGAATTACATAGTTATACGGCAGAATTTATCGAAAAGGCTTTTGAAATCCAGTCATTGCTTCCGCAGGAAGTTCTTAATACGGATGAAAATATCCGAAAATACAATGAGGCATTGTGGGAGGATATTGAGGTTGCGGCTATGGTAAGGCAGATTGGATGTTATAAAAGGATGACATCTGCCACAGATAAAGAAAATTACTGTACCTGTATCGGAGATATAAAAGCAGCGATAGAGAAAGAGAATCAAAAAAGATTGGGAAATAACCACGCCAGGGCAAAGAAAAATCTGGCATTTCGTTACTGGGTTGGTGACAAGGCGCAGGATTTTAAGACTGTGGGCGATTGCAGAAAGAAGCTCTGCGAATCGGCTCTGGGGTGGGCTTTGTATCCATATTTTGCATTTATCTGGGAGGACGGCTATGTCCCAAATGAAATCGGGGAAGATCATGTAAAGTGGTATAAGCCAGCATATATTTTAAGTCTTTTCTTAGGTGAAAGCAGCAACACAAGAGGTCACTGCATGTTCCAGGCATTTATCTCTCAGGTAAACTACAGTTACGGGAGATTTACGGACAGGAACAGGAGCGAGCGCAGGGAAAGCGAGGAACAGATTGATGAAAAGAGGGAGGCAGCGATAAAAAGCTGGTATCAGGAGATTGCGGATAATGTTGATTTGGTGCATGATGAAGCGGTTTCCAGAATAGCAAGGCTGAAAGAGTGCAAAGAGCCTTTATCCGATGATGGAATATCAGAAATCAGGGGCATTTACGAAGCATACAGGGATTTTTCTGATAACAGGCTTGGCAGTATGCTTGAGAAAGCGGCAGAGATTTTCAGCAAATGGGAAGAACAAAGACGGATAGATGAGAGCGGAAAGTGGCTGCAGAAAAATGGGGATAAGATGAAACCGGATATGATGCTTTGTATCCGCCACATTTGGAATTGTATAGAAATTCTTCGCAACAATTCAAATGAAGCATGGAGAAACCAAAGAGTATGTTCGGCAGACCTGGAATATTTGAAGGGGATTGTCAAATATGCATCGGAACATGGCATCCTATACAGCAGGGCTTTATTGATGAAATGTCTGGATGAGCTGACGGACTGGGTAATGTATTTACAGTATGTGGATTCAATGAAAGCGGAGGAAGCGAAAGACGGAACCGGAAGCCGGATTGGGCGAACTGATTTCGTGATGTATTCGGGGATTGCACTGAGACAGGTTTCCGTAGAAACGGTTAGCAATTCCCGTGATGCAGACAATAATCTGTACGACATAGGGGATATTGCATTTGATACGGATAAATTGAATGGGAGCTTTTGGCATTATGCAGAGATTATAAAAAATAGGATGGCGGAGATGCTCCCGGTAAAAAGCCTGAAATCAGACAGCTCCTTTTCTCCAAACGCCGTTTTTGAGGACAGGCTTGCGTCAAAATTCCAATACCATGACAGGATTTTCTCACGGCTTTTGGAGGAAGATGCACAGGAGCTTGGAAATAAAAATACATTATGCGCTTTCTTTGAAAGCGTTTATGAAAAAAGAATCAGGGAAAATTATTTTGAAAAAAATTCCTGAAAAGGGGGCTGTTTTTCAATCGCTGCAGTATCCGTGCCGTGCGAAAAAGCAGCATTCCAAAGCAGAATGAATTTTAATGTCCGGGACAATTCGCTTGTCTCGGTTTTTTCATGCAAAAAATTTTTGAACGCCTGCATTTTGAGGCGTTCAAAACGGCTGTTCCCAGACGGATTTCTCTTATAGATTTCCCCTAATAAAGGCTGTAAAATACATTTAGTGAAGAAAAAACGGGTAAGCCGTGAGGTTAAAAACATATTGTTTTTAGAGAAAGGAGGATAAAAAACATGGCAAATGTATCAAGCCGGGAATCCGGTGCGGATCTTATGGATAGGAATGATACGATGCAGGAGAATGATGCGGCGGAAAAGGTGGTTTACCTTGCGCAGGACATACAGAAATTGCTGGGAATTGGCCGCAGCAGGTGCTACACCTATTTGGAAGAGGTATATAAGAAGCAGGAGCCGTTCCGGGTAATTAAGATTGGAAAACTGTTCCGTGTGCCGAGACAGTCTTTTGACAACTGGTTAAATGGGTGCGATTGAGAAAGGAGGTATTATGTGGCTGGAAAATCAAACAGTGCAAGTGTCTTTAAGAGAGGCGATTCATGGTATCATTATATAAAAATCTTAAAGAACGATGGAAGTACGGGCTACAGCAAGAAGGGAGGATTTGCCACCGCTTCAGAAGCTGAAAAAAGCTATCGAGAATGCGATGAGGAATTTAAGAAAGCTTGCAGATCCTACCAGATTTCAAACAGGGTGAACACAGAAATCGGATTAAAAGATTACATGATTTACTGGTTTGAGGATGTATATTCAGAAAGGATTGAGAATACGACCAGGATGGTAGGCGCATATACATTGTATGACCTGATACTGCCGCATATGGAGCAGGAGATCAAACTCCGGCTGGTGAATGTAGAGTATTTGGATTTGCTTTTAGAAAGGACGGCTAAGGTAAGTGATTCAGCGGGGAACAAATGCCGGGAACTATTGAATCTTGCGCTGAAGGATGCAGTAACGCAGGGGTATCTAAAGAATAATCCTGTGCCGGGGACAAGGACATACAAACGCAGAAAACCGAATGTAATTATTTTGAGCAAGGAAAAGCTGAAGATTCTCCTGGCGGCGGCATCAAAGAGCAACTGGTATCTGGAAATTCTCCTTGCAGTATTCTGTGGATTGCGGAAAGGGGAGATTGGAGGGCTTAAATATTCTGATTTTGATATGGAGGAGCAAACGGTATCTATCAGCCGTCAGATTACATCCAACCCTGTTATACCAAAGGGACAGAGCCGGCCGGAAGAGTACCGGATTGCAGAGAAACCGCCCAAGACAGATAACAGCTACCGCACCCTGCGGGTGCCGGAAACTGTTATCCAGCAAGTTAATATAAGGAAAAAATTAACGGATGGGAATAAGAAAAAACTGGGAGATTTTTATTTAGACCAGGACTATATTTCCTGTCAGGAAAATGGTGTGCCGCATTCTGTAACGGCTTTTAATAACACATTGACAAAATTGTGTGACAGGAATGCGCTTCCCCATGTCACGGTGCATGGGCTTCGGCACATGTATGCTACGATTCTTGTGGAGCAGGGTGTGCCGTTGGTAAAAATCTCTGCGCTGCTCGGACATTCCTCGGTCAATACAACCTTTGAATACTACTGTGAGGTCATGGACGAGAATGAGAAAATTATTTCCTTTATGAACAGCACATTTATACCGGAGGGAGGAGAAATGTAGATGCTGGACTTATCATTGCAGAATTACATGGACTGGTATGTAAAGCCGGTAATGAAGATAAAAAGTGCGTATGGGTTCCGGGTCATCCTGAAATATACGGACGGCTCGGAAAAGGTGCAGCAAAAAGCAGGCTTCCCAACAAAAAGGGAAGCCGAGAAAGCAAGGGAGAAAACGATTGCACAACTGTACAATGGAAGCTACATTGTATATGCAAACATTCTGGTCAGTGAGTATATGGAATACTGGCTGGAACATGACCTAAGGGGGAGGGCAAAGAGCGAAGAAACATACTACACGTTTTCAGAGATTGTGAAAAACCATATCGTGCCAGCCATAGGAAACAAGAGAATGGCGGAAGTGAATGCAGGGGATGTTCAGAAACTGTACAATGCCAAAGCGGAGTATTCCGTATCTGTAGCCAGATTGGTAAAGTCGGTTATGAACATCTCTTTTCGTTATGCGTTGAACCACAGGTTTATTGCAGTGAACCCAACAAGGGGAATCCATCTTCCGAAAAAGATAGCGAAGAGGCCATACCATACGAGGAATATTGACACCAGAAAAACGCTCACATTGGAACAGATTATGGTATTATTGGAAGCGAGCAAAGAAACACCTATCCATATGCAGGTGCTGTTCAATGTCCTCATGGGTCTTCGGAGGAGTGAGATTAACGGTTTGAAATACTCAGATGTAGATTATGTAAACAGGACGCTGACCGTACAGCGGCAGTTGGGAATCGAACCAAACAGCAGAAAGGAAGATTTTGCACCCAAGACATTTACGAAACAGGAGATCGGTTTGAAAAGTGAATCAAGCTACCGGGTACTTCCGATTCCGGATTATGTGTTTGAGGCAATTTTGGAAGAAAGGAAGCTGTATGAGAAACACAGGAACAGGAGGAAGCAGGAGTTTCAGGATTTAGATTATATCTGCTGCTCCAGCTATGGCAGACCCCGGAGCAAGAGCTTTCATTGGAAGCATTATAAGAAACTGCTTTCAGATAACGGTCTTCCTGATATACGCTGGCACGACCTCAGAAGTACGTTCTGCACTCTGCTTCTGAAGAATGACTTTCATCCAAAAGCAGTCTCGAAGCTGATGGGACATGCAAAGGAAATTATTACGATGGACGTGTACGGCGATAACAAGGGAATTATAGAAGACTGCATACCGGAGATTATAGATTTTATAGATGAGGTAATGCCGGAGGAAGATGTTGACGAAAAGTTTAAGAAAGAGCTTCTGGAAATTGTAATAGACACAACTGAATATCTTGGGGAGGTGTCATAAAAAACGATACAAGAACAAATGTTTGTTTTGTTATAGACAAGAAGTAAGTTCTGTGGTATATTATGAAAGGCAGGAACAGATTTTCATAATCATGTACTAAAGTATGTTTTCATACCATCTAATCCACATGGTTTTATAGAGGGTTGGAGAGTGAGAAAAATTAAAATAGGTGACCCAAATTCGTCCAGGGGACGTTTTAGACCAAAATAGAAGACGTGCCTGGACGAATTTCTGGCGAATAGACGAACTTTTTTATTACGACTTTTGGAGGTGGTATTTGTGCAAACTGCACAAAATATATTTAAACTTCATTCAGAATACAAGCCGACAGGCGACCAGCCGCAGGCAATCGAAGCCCTTGTCAAAGGCTTTAAAGAAGGCAACCAATTCCAAACGTTGCTGGGCGTGACAGGCTCCGGCAAGACGTTCACGATGGCAAATGTCATACAGCAGTTAAACAAGCCGACTTTGGTAATAGCGCACAATAAAACCCTTGCTGCCCAACTGTACGGCGAGTTCAAGGAGTTCTTCCCTGAGAACGCAGTGGAATATTTTGTGTCCTACTACGATTATTACCAACCAGAGGCCTATGTGCCCCAGACAGACACCTATATAGCTAAAGACTCGGCAATCAACGAAGAAATCGACAAGCTCCGGCTGTCGGCAACGGCAGCTTTGGTGGAGCGGAAGGATGTGATTGTCATTGCGTCTGTTTCCTGTATCTATGGCTTGGGCAGCCCGGAGGATTATCTGAATATGATGGTATCCCTGCGTCCCGGCATGGAGAAGGACAGGGACGAGGTAATCCGTGCCCTGATTGATATCCAGTACACCAGAAATGATATGGATTTTCACCGGGGAACCTTCCGGGTGCATGGGGACACTCTGGAGATTTTTCCTGCCAACTTCGGAGAAACGGCGGTGCGGGTGGAGTTTTTCGGGGACGAGATTGACCGTATCACGGAGATTGACGTGCTGACCGGGGAGATTAAATGCAGGCTGGAGCATTTTGCGGTATTTCCGGCCTCCCATTATGTGGTTCCTCAGGAGAAGATTTTAAAAGCCTGTGAGAATATTGAAAAAGAATTAGAAGAGCGGGTGAAATATTTTAAGGGAGAGGACAAGCTGTTAGAGGCGCAGCGCATTGCGGAACGGACCAATTTTGATATCGAGATGTTAAAGGAGACAGGATTTTGCAGCGGCATTGAAAACTATTCCAGGCATCTGGCGGGTCTTCCCGCAGGGGCGACACCTCATACCCTGATGGATTATTTTAAAGACGATTATCTCATTATCGTGGACGAGTCCCACATCACCATCCCTCAGGTGAGGGGCATGTATGCCGGAGACCAGTCCAGAAAGAGCACGCTGGTGGATTACGGCTTCCGTTTGCCCTCGGCGAAGGATAATCGGCCGCTGAATTTTGAAGAATTTGAGAGTAAAATAGACCAGATGCTGTTTGTCTCCGCAACACCGAATGTCTATGAGGCGGAGCACGAACTGTTTCGAACGGAGCAGATTATAAGACCTACCGGACTGTTAGATCCGGAGGTGGTGGTGCGTCCGGTGGAGGGACAGATTGACGATTTAATCGGGGAAGTCAACAAAGAGGTGGCAAAACACAACAAAGTCCTGATTACCACCCTGACGAAAAAGATGGCGGAGGATTTGACGGACTATATGCGGGAAATCGGTATTCGCGTGAAATATCTGCATTCGGATATTGATACTTTAGAGCGGGCGGAGATTATCCGTGACCTGCGTCTGGATGTTTTTGACGTGCTGGTGGGCATTAACCTGCTCCGTGAGGGACTGGATATCCCGGAGATTACCCTGGTGGCGATTTTGGATGCGGATAAGGAGGGATTCCTGCGTTCCGAGACATCCCTGATACAGACCATCGGGCGGGCGGCGCGAAACAGTGAGGGCCATGTCATCATGTATGCGGACAATATTACGGATTCCATGCGGGTGGCGATGGAGGAGACGGAGCGTCGAAGAAAAATTCAGCAGGCATACAACGAGGAACACGGTATTACTCCTACCACCATTCAGAAGTCAGTGCGGGAATTAATCAGCGTTTCCAAGAAGATTGCCAAGGAGGAAATGAACTTCAAGAAAGCCCCGGAGTCCATGAACAAGGTAGAACTGGAAAAACTGATTGCGGATATTCAGAAGAAAATGCAGAAGGCAGCGGCGGATTTGAATTTCGAGGCGGCAGCAGAGTACCGGGACAAGATGGTGGAACTGAAAAATATGCTGCGTGACTTATAAGGAGGAACACGGCAGGAATTTGCGCAAAAGAAGAATATTTTGCCGCCCTAGACAGGGGAAAAGGCATAATAAAAGAGAATTAGAGAAGAGTGGTTATGAGAGAGAAAACGATTTTAAAATTTATCTGTAAATGGCGCACGGAACTGATGGGAATGGCAATCCTCTGGGTGGTATTGTTCCATTCCAAATTGCAGCTCCACGGTATTTTAGATACGGTGCAGGCCATCGGCTACGGCGGAGTAGATATTTTCTTTTTAATGTCAGGAATTGGGTTATACTATTCCCTGCAGAAATCGGATCAGATACTGCCTTTTTACGGCAGGCGGGCAAGGCGGATTTTTCCGGCCTACTTACCCTTTATTACTATTTGGCTTATCTATATGATTCAGACCTCTGAATGGAGAACAGACATCATTTTAAAGGTGATAGCCGGAAATCTGTTCATGACAGGCTGGCCTTCCGGCATTGGGGCGCAGTTTAACTGGTATGTGCAGGTGATTTTCTGGGTATATCTGACAGCACCGCTGTTCTACCGGCTGGTGGTCTCCCTTACAAAAAAGTGGCAGAAAGGATTGCTGCTGGTGTGGGCGGTTCTTCTGGGAATTGCGTTCTGGACAGACAATAATCTTCTGATGGGCGTGTCGAGACTTCCGGTTTTTCTGGTGGGTATGCTGTGGGCGCATGAGGAAAGGTTACATGGAGGAAAAGACGGGCTTTCGGAGGAAAGTACAGAAAGAAACTTCTGGAAAAACGGAGCAGCGTTAAGTCTGTTGTTTGTGATAGGGATGACGGTTTTGCTGGTCTGCTATTTCACACTTCCCGATTATGTGGTGTGGGGTTTTGGTATCTGGTGGTATCCGTTTCTTCTGATTGCGCCGGGCATATGCTTTTTGTTGGGATTGATTTTTGAAGGAGTGGACAGGATAAAGGGAGTAAGACTTCTGCTAAAGCCGGTAAAACTAATCGGAAAGGCATCCTTTGAGATTTATCTGCTTCACATAGCGGCATTTGATATTTTGCCGGGATATCTTGGGGTGTCGTCGAACAAGCGGTGGCTGGCGTTGATGGCAGCATCCGTTGCAGCGGGAGTGCTGTACCATTTACTGGTGGAGGCAGTTATGAAAGGGATAGAGCAGAGGAAGAAGAGGTTACAAAATGAAAGACAGTAGGGACAGAAAATATATTAAAATCAGAGGCGCAAACGAACATAACTTGAAAAATATTGATGTGGACATCCCAAGGGATTCCTTCGTAGTTCTCACGGGGCTCTCAGGTTCGGGAAAATCCTCGCTGGCGTTTGACACCATTTATGCGGAGGGGCAGAGACGTTATATGGAGTCTCTTTCCTCCTATGCGAGGCAGTTTTTAGGGCAGATGGAAAAGCCCAATGTGGAGAAAATTGAGGGGCTTTCCCCGGCGATTTCCATTGACCAGAAATCTACCAACCGGAATCCCCGTTCTACGGTGGGAACGGTAACGGAAATCTATGATTATTTCCGTCTGCTCTATGCCAGGGTGGGGATTCCCCACTGCCCAAAGTGCGGAAAAGAGATAAAAAAACAGAGCGTAGACCAGATGGTAGACCAGATTATGGCGCTGCCGGAGCGCACTAAAATACAGCTGTTGGCCCCGGTGGTAAGAGGTAGGAAAGGGGAGCACCAGAAGCTTTTTGAGCAGGCGAAGCGCAGCGGCTATGTCCGTGTGATTGTGGACGGCAACATGTATGAGCTGACGGAAGAAATAAAGTTAGAGAAAAATAAAAAACACAATATCGAGATTGTGGTGGACCGCCTGATGGTAAAAGAGGGAATCGAAAAACGTCTGACAGATTCCATTGAAAACGTGTTAGAGCTTGCCGAGGGGAAAATGACGTTAGATATCATTGACGGGGAAAAGCTTCAGTTTTCTGACAGCTTTTCCTGTCCGGACTGCGGCATTAGTATAGAAGAAATTGAACCCAGAAGTTTTTCTTTCAACAACCCCTTTGGCGCCTGCCCCACCTGCTTTGGGCTTGGCTATAAAATGGAGTTCGATATCAATTTGATGATACCGGATAAGAGGCTTTCTATTTCGGAGGGAGCAATACAAGTTATGGGATGGCAGTCCTGCACAGACCCCTCCAGCTTTACCTATGCGGTGTTAAAGGCACTGACGGAGGAATATCATTTTTCTCTGGAAACGCCTTTTGAAGATTATCCGGAGGACATAAAAAAGATTTTGGTTTATGGTACGGAGGGAAAAGAGGTAAAGGTTCACTATAAAGGAATGCGGGGCGAGGGTGTCTATGATGTTGCCTTTGACGGACTGCTTCGGAATGTGCAGCGGAAATACCGTGAGACTTCTTCGGAAACCATGAAACAGGAATATGAACAGTTTATGCGGATAACGCCCTGCGAGGAATGTCACGGACAGCGTTTGAAAAAGACATCTCTGGCGGTGACGGTGGGGGACAAAAATATTTATGAAATCACTTCCATGTCCGTAAAGAAATTAGGCAGCTTTTTGCAGGAGATGGAGCTGAGTCGTCAGCAGCATTTGATTGGCGACCAGATTTTAAAGGAAATCCGTGCCCGGGTGGGCTTTTTGAATGAGGTGGGGTTAGATTATCTGTCTTTATCCCGCGCCACGGGAAGCCTCTCCGGCGGCGAGGCGCAGCGTATCCGCCTTGCCACCCAGATTGGTTCGGGTTTGGTGGGAGTTGCCTACATTTTAGACGAGCCCTCCATCGGACTGCACCAGAGGGACAACGACAAGCTCCTAGGGGCGTTGAAAAACCTCAAAGATTTGGGAAATACCCTGATTGTGGTGGAGCACGACGAGGATACCATGATGGCGGCGGACTATATTGTGGACATCGGACCCGGCGCCGGCTCCCACGGCGGTGAGGTGGTGTCATGCGGAACTGCCGAAGAAATTATGAAGAACAAAAATTCTATCACGGGAGCTTATCTCAGCGGAAGAATTAAGATACCCGTCCCGGCGGAGCGGAGAAAACCCACCGGATATCTGACGGTAAAGGGGGCGAGGGAGAATAACTTGAAAAATATTGATGTGCAGATTCCTCTTGGCATTATGACTTGTATTACAGGCGTCTCCGGCTCGGGAAAGAGTTCCCTGACGAATGAGATTCTTTATAAGCGTCTTGCAAGGGATTTGAACCGTGCCAGATGTATTCCGGGAGAGCATGACGGGATTTTGGGATTAGACCAATTAGACAAGGTGATTGATATTGACCAGTCCCCTATCGGAAGGACGCCCCGTTCTAATCCGGCGACCTATACCGGAGTGTTTGATATGATAAGAGATTTGTTTGCGGCAACGCCGGATGCCAAAGCCAAGGGTTATAAAAAGGGACGTTTCAGCTTTAATGTCAAAGGGGGACGCTGTGAGGCGTGTTCCGGCGATGGTATTTTAAAGATAGAAATGCACTTCCTGCCGGACGTTTATGTGCCCTGCGAGGTTTGTGAGGGAAAACGCTATAACCGGGAGACTTTAGAGGTAAAATATAAGGGAAAAAGCATTTATGATGTGCTGGACATGACGGTGGAGGAAGCGCTGGAATTCTTTAAGAACGTACCCTCTATCCACCGGAAAATACAGACACTCTATGATGTGGGACTTTCCTATGTGAAGCTGGGGCAGCCTTCCACGGAGCTTTCCGGAGGTGAGGCGCAGCGTATTAAGTTAGCTACAGAGCTTTCAAAGCGGAGTACTGGAAAGACTATCTATATTCTGGATGAGCCCACCACGGGACTTCATTTTGCGGATGTGCATAAGCTGATTGAGATTTTAAGAAGGCTCTCCGAGGGCGGAAATACCGTGGTTGTCATTGAGCACAACTTAGACGTGATTAAGACGGCGGATTATATTATTGATATGGGGCCGGAGGGCGGCGACGGCGGCGGAACGGTGATTGCCTGTGGTACGCCGGAAGAAGTTGCTGAAAATAAAAAATCCTACACCGGGCACTATGTAAAAAAATATCTTGAAAAGGATAAAACCTAAAAACCTGCGCCGGCCGGCGCAGGTTTTTAGGTTGATGATAAAACGTGGATAAAACAAATATTGACATTGAAAAAAATTGGGGAGTACTTCCTGAACTCCCCAAGGAATTCAGGAAGCATGAGTTATGAAAAATTATACTTTCTATCAGGCGTATGCCCGATTGCTAGTACTCTTAGAATATAAAATATAAATGTGACAGTTTTGTGAAGAGAAAATGAAAAAAATGGGAAATGAGAAAAAAAGTTTGAAGATTTTCTTATTTTTTTTGAAAAACCGGATTCAGAATAAAAAAACCTTTGAAAAATCCCATTTTTTGTATATAATGAGACTGTATATGTAAAAATATGATTAAATGCGTTTCTATGTCCATTTGGAGATGGAAAAGTTTGCCAGGGAAATATCCCATAAATACAGGTTGCAGAGAATGAAAGGGGCAGGAAGAAAATGATGAGTACAGATATTGGTATCGACTTGGGTACTGCGAGTATATTAGTTTATATTAAAGGAAAAGGTGTTGTTTTAAAGGAGCCGTCTGTGGTGGCTTTTGACCGTGATACAAATAAAATCAAAGCAATCGGGGAAGAGGCAAGGTTAATGCTTGGAAGGACGCCGGGCAATATTGTGGCAGTAAGGCCGCTGCGCCAGGGCGTTATCTCTGATTACCAGGTAACAGAGAAGATGATAAAATATTTTATCCAGAAAGCATTAGGCAAAAAGACCTTTCGCAAACCGCGTATCAGCGTCTGCGTTCCCAGCGGCGTCACTGAGGTTGAGAAGAAGGCAGTGGAGGACGCTACCTATCAGGCAGGGGCAAGAGAGGTGGAAATCATCGAGGAGCCCATCGCAGCAGCCATCGGCGCAGGCATTGATATTGCAAGGCCCTGCGGAAATATGATTGTGGATATCGGCGGAGGTACGGCAGATATTGCAGTAATTTCCTTAGGAGGTTCTGTGGTCAGTACCTCCATCAAGATTGCGGGAGATGATTTTGACGAAGCCATCGTGCGTTATATGAGAAAGAAACACAATCTTCTGATTGGTGAGAGAACCGCAGAGGATATCAAGATTAAGATAGGTAGCTGTTTTCCGCTGGCACAGGCGGAGACGATGGATGTCCGTGGGCGTAACCTGGTGACAGGCCTTCCGAAGACAGTGACGGTTTCCTCGGAGGAGACAGAAGAGGCATTGCGGGAGCCAACCCTCCAGATTGTGGAGGCAGTTCACTCCGTATTGGAGAAAACTCCGCCGGAGCTGGCAGCGGACGTGGCGGACAGAGGTATTGTCCTGACCGGAGGCGGTGCGCTGCTCCGGGGCTTAGAGGAACTTATTGAGGACAGGACAGGCATTAACACCATGACTGCGGATGAGCCTATGACCTGTGTGGCTATCGGTACCGGAAAATATGTGGAATTTTTATCCGGAAAGCGTGATGACGATTAAAGTTTTGGTACTTTGTACCGATATATAAATGAAAGCATTTTGTTAGGAAATGTACAGTGCGCAGCATGAAAACAGCAGTCGGTGTTATATGATACAGAGAAAAGTACAGGCAGTATCTGTACGGAGGAAAAAGGAGAAGTCATATGGTAAAAGGATTGTATACCGCATGGACAGGTATGGTAAATGAACAGAACAGATTAGATGTTCTATCCAATAATCTGGCGAATGCAGATACCAACGGATATAAGAAAGAGGGAGCCACCAGCCAGACCTTTGCGGACGAGATGGCAATCAAGATAAAGGATACTTCGAATTACGGAATTCCCAAGCGGCTGGGAGGAATGAGCATGGGAGTTCACATTGGTGAAACCTATACGGACTACAGTCAGGGAAATTACAAGGTTACGGACGGCTCCACGGATTTTGCGTTGGACGGTAACGGTTTCTTTGCCATTGAATATACCGATAAGGCCGGAAATACTTCCGTAAAATATACCCGCGACGGTGCTTTTGTTGTAAATACGGCAGGTTACTTAGTTACAAAAGACGGGGATTATGTGCTGAATCAGGCAGGTGCCTTAAACGGAACCGCAGGCTCACGGATTCAGTTAGACCCCAATGAGATAATTACGGTAGATGAGATGGGAAATATTTTTCAGGACGGTGAACAGGTGGCAACCTTAGGTGTCGTGGATTTTGAAGATTACAATTATCTGGCAAAATTCGGTGAGAACCTTTATGACATGGTAGACGGCGGCACAAGGATTGCTTCTACGGCAAAGGTCAATCAGGGCTGTATTGAGGCGTCCAACGTCAATGTAGTGTCGGAAATGGTAAACATGATTACGATTACCAGAGCTTATCAGGCGGGACAGAAAGTAATTAACGCCGTGGACGAGACATTAGATAAAGCAGTAAACCAGGTGGGAAAGGTATAATAAGGAGGTAACTAAATTATGATGCGTTCATTATATACTGCGGCAACCGGCATGATTGCACAGCAGTCCAATGTGGATAATATTTCAAACAATCTGGCAAATGTAAATACGGTTGGCTATAAACAGCAGAAAACCGAATTTAAATCCCTGTTATACCAAAACATCCAGACCAGGACCACCACTGCCAACGGAGAGGAAAAACCGATTTCCGCACAGGTGGGTCTTGGAACCAGAGTAGCGGCCAACACTTCCATTTATACACAGGGAGCGGCTATGGCGTCAGAGAGCATGACAGACTTTATGATTAACGGAGACGGTTTCTTTGCTGTCCGCGGAGCAGATGGAGAGACTTACTATACTCGTGCCGGAAATTTTGTCTGGGCAGTAAACGGAAATACGACTCGTCTGACTACAGTAGACGGATATCCGGTCTTAGATACCAATGGAAATCAGATTACACTTCCGGCAGGCGTAAGTTCCGGACAGGTGATTGTCTCTGGCGACGGTTCCTTTGGTTATACCAATGCCAATGGGGCATATGTGGATATGAACCAGAGCTTTGGCATTTACCAGTTCAATAATCCGGGAGGATTGGAAAAAGAAGGACAGAACCTTCTGGCAGTCACGGACGCTTCCGGAGAGCCTTTAAACGAAGCTACCAATAATAATCTGGTGAGAAGCTCCGTAATGCAGGGATATCTGGAGGGCTCTAACGTACAGGTGGCAGATGAGATGGTAAACCTGATTATCGCACAGCGTGCTTATCAGTTAAATTCCAAAGCAATTACTGCATCGGACGAAATGTTGGAGCAGGCAAATAACCTGAGACGTTAATTCGGCAGGAAAGTATAGAATATGAGAGATAAGCGTCTTGTATGTGTATCGTGAGCAGCAAATAAGCAGGACGTCAGGTGATACAGAAGGGAGAAGAAAGATGTTTTCAGTAGATGGTGTAGCAGGTCTGGTGAATACTACCCAGAATACGGCAGCGGCAAACAATGCGTCTTCTTTGCAGAATTCGCTGAAAAATATATCTTCCGAATCTACGGATGAGGAATTAATGCAGGTCTGCAAGGATTTTGAGTCCTATTTTGTGGAGGAGATTCTAAAAGAAATCAAGGAAAGCATGTTAGACGATGAGGACGAGGACAGTTCTATTTCCACTTTGAAGGATTACCATATGGACAGCGTCATTGAAACGATGGCGGATGAACTGGTGGACGAAGTGGGGACGAATTTTACCCAGCAGCTTTATGAGCAGATGAAACGGAACTATAACATCCAGTAGGCAGGAGATAAAAAGTTGATATGGCAGTGTGGTTTTGATAAGATAGAGGGGAAATCAAAATCACACTGTTTTTTGTTTTTTAAAAAACGGATTGGAGAAAATATATGGAAAAGTTAGCAGGCTATGTGGAGCATATTATTTATCGGAATGCTGAGAATGGGTATACGGTTTTGAATTTGGTGATCGGGGAGGAAGAGATTACCTGTGTGGGGATTTTTTCGGCGATTGCGGAGGGAGAGAATATAGAGGCGTCAGGGGAGTATACAGAGCACCCGACTTATGGGAAACAGTTTAAGGTGGAGAGTTTTGAGGAGAAGGCGCCGGAGGATGAGGAGGCGATTGAGCGATACTTGGGCTCCGGGGCGATTAAGGGGATTGGACTTGCTATGGCGGCACGGATTGTGCGGAGGTTTAAGGAAGATACCTTTCGTATTATTGAGGAAGAGCCGGAACGGCTGGCGGAGATTAAGGGAATCAGCCAGAGGAAGGCGATGGAGATTGCCAATCAGGTAAATGAGAAAAGGGATTTGCGCCAGGCAATGATTTTCTTGCAGCAGTACGGGATTACCATGAATTTGGCGGTGAAGGTGTATCAGGCCTACGGGCAGGAGGTTTACGGAATTATTAAGGAGAACCCATACCGGCTGGCGGATGATATTGAAGGCGTCGGCTTCCGGACGGCGGATGAGATTGCGGCGCGGGTGGGGATCCGGATGGATTCGGATTTCCGGGTGAAGAGCGGGATCCTTTATACATTGCTGCAAGCTGCCGGGGAGGGGCATACCTATCTGCCAGAAGAGGAACTGACGAGGCGTGCGGCAAAGCTTTTGGAAGTAGATGCGGCACAGATTGAAAAACAGTATATGGATTTGGCGATTGAGCGGAAGATTTTTTTAAAGCAGATGGAAAAATCAGGAGGGACGGAGACACAGATTTATTCTGCCGGTTTCTATTATATGGAAGCAAATACGGCGGCAATGTTGAAGGAACTGAATGTGGGGTATGATGTACCGGAGATTGAGATTGAGCAGCGCATCCGCGATATTGAGAAACAGACGGGCATGGTGTTAGACGAGCATCAGGCGGCAGCGGTGAAGGAGGCGGTGCGGAACGGACTTTTGGTTATCACCGGAGGGCCGGGAACGGGAAAAACCACCACCATCAACACCATTATTAAGTATTTTGAACTAGAGGGCATGGATATTTTTCTGGCGGCGCCTACGGGACGTGCGGCAAAGAGAATGAGCGAGACTACAGGTTTTGAGGCAAGGACGGTGCACCGTATGCTGGAACTAAACGGCGGTGTGGAGGGAAACACCGGGTTTGAACGGAACGAGCAGAACCCGCTAGAGACAGATGTCATTATTGTGGATGAGATGTCCATGGTGGATATCAATCTGATGTATTCCCTGTTGAAAGCCATAGCGGTGGGAACAAGGCTGATTTTGGTGGGGGACGTGAACCAGCTCCCCAGCGTGGGACCCGGAAGCGTACTACGGGATATCATACAATCCAAAGTCTGCAATGTGGTAATGCTGACAAAGATTTTCCGGCAGGCATCCACCAGCGATATTATTGTAAACGCCCATAAAATCAACCATGGGGAAGAAGTGGCGTTAGACAACAAGAGCATGGATTTCTTTTTCCTGAAACGCTATGATGCAGACGTGATTATCAATGTGGTGTTACAGCTGGTGAAACAGAAACTGCCGAAGTTTGTGGAGGCGGAGCCCTATGATATCCAGGTATTGACACCTATGAGAAAGGGACTTTTGGGGGTGGAGCGGCTCAACGGCATTTTGCAGCAGTATATGAACCCGCCCTTAAGCAGCAAAGCGGAAAAAGAGCATGGGGAAACCCTTTTCCGGGAGGGGGATAAGGTAATGCAGACGAAAAACAATTACCAGCTTGCTTGGGAAATCCGCAGTCCCTACGGTCTTTCCATTGAAAAAGGCATGGGAGTGTTCAACGGTGATATGGGAATCATCCGGCAGATTAATGATTTTGCGGAGCAGATGATCATTGAATTTGATGAGGGAAGGATGGTAGAATACCCCTACAAGTTGTTAGATGAATTGGAGCTTGCCTACGCCATTACCATTCACAAATCCCAGGGAAGTGAGTATCCGGCTGTGGTGATACCGCTTTTGAGCGGGCCTGCCATGCTGATGAACCGGAATTTGATTTATACGGCGGTGACCCGGGCGAGAAAATGTGTGACTCTTGTGGGGAATGAAGCAACCTTTTACCAGATGGTGCAGAATACTTCCCAGCAGAAGCGTTACAGCGGTCTTAGCGATAGATTAAGGGAAAATTAAGAAAACCTTTATAGCTTCTGCCGGAAAAAAGTGCTATGCTCATGTTCGGGAGAGATGAGAAAGGGGTTTATGAGGATAACAAAGAACCATGTGTTATCGCTTTTCTTCCCGCCGCGGTGTCCGGTTTGCGATGAAGTGATTTTTCCTGACAGGGATATTTGTGAGGATTGTCGGAAAAAGATAAAGAGAATCCGGGAACCGGTATGCAAAAAGTGCGGGAAACCATTGGCGGATGAGCGGGGGGAATATTGCGGGGACTGCAGCGGCTATAGCCGCAGAAAACAACATTTTTATACCCAGGGAAAGGCAGTGTTTGTATTTGAAGGCGCAATCAAGGGCTCAATGTATCGCTTTAAATATGGCGGCAGGCAGGAATACGCCGCATTTTATGCTAGGGCGGCGGCAGAGCAGTATGGGGATTGGCTGAGAAGAAACGGTGTGGAGGCGGTTGTACCGGTACCGATGTATTCCCGGAAAAAGCGGCGGCGCGGATATAATCAGGCCGAGGTATTTGCAAAGGCGCTTGGAAGAGAATTACAGATGCCGACAGACTGCGGGATGGTAAAAAGAATCCGGAATACAGTTCCGCAAAAGGAACTGAGTGAAGAAGAAAGGGCACATAATGTAAAAAATGCTTTCCAATTTGCAGCAAATATAGTAAAATATAAAAAAATAGTTTTGGTAGATGATATTTATACGACAGGGAGTACTATGGATGCGGTGGCGGAAGTTTTGCTTGCTGTTGGTGTTAGAAAAATATATTACATCTGCATCAGTATCGGAGAAGGATACTAGCGAAGTACAGGAGGTTGTAACTTATGGAGGTTAAAAATTGTAAAAGCTGTGGGCGTTTGTTTAATTATATTGGAGGGCCTAATCTGTGTGCGAGTTGTCAGAAGAAGTTAGAGGATAAGTTTCAGGAGGTAAGGCAGTATCTTGAAGATAATCCCAATTCTTCCGTTAATCAGGTAGCAGAGAAGATGGATGTGTCTGTAAAACAGATTAAGCAGTGGATTCGGGAAGAACGCCTGTCCCTTTCACAGCCATCGGCAGACGGCGTGACTTGTGAGCATTGCGGCGTGCCGATTTGCAGCGGACGTTTCTGTGAAAAGTGTAAAGTTAACATGCAGAATACGTTTTTCAGCGCCATTGACAAACCGAAAACACCGGAAATAAAGAAAAAAGAGCGTGACGGAAATAAGATGCGTTTCTTACAGTAATACATAAAGCAAGGCCTGTACCGGGGTCTTGCTTTTTTTTCTTTGAAAATGCCCGCTACTATGTTATAATGAAAAATAAGAATGTATAATTGCGTGCAAAATGCGGTTTTGGAAAGGACAAAGAATTGCATGGTAAATGAGGAACGTTTGCATTATATGGTAAAGATAGCAGAATTTGATACGAATGACAGAAAAGAATGCCGTCCGATGATGCAGTATGCAAGGAGAGACTATGTCTCCCTCCAGATGCTGAAAAGCTTTGTGGCAGGGACGGTTGCTTTCGGGGTGATTCTGGCGTTGTGGGGCCTTTATTCCATGGAAACGCTGTTGGCGAAGTTAAACAGTCTGGATTTTATGGAACTTCTGATTACCCTTGGGGTTTCCTATGCGGTTTTTATGGTGGTGTATCTGACCGCCACCTATATTGTGTACCACATGAAGTTTACCGAGGGCAGACGGAAGGTGAAGAAGTATTATAACGGTCTGAAGAAAGTAAATGCAATGTATGAGAGAGAAGAACGTCTGAAGGGAAGCAGTAACAAAGACTGGGAATAAGGACGGGAGGAAAACATGACTACCTTACTGGAATTAAAAGAAAAACTGATACGTTTTTACGGCAAGAATGAGATTTATATAGCACCTGTGCTGAAATTCGGGCTTGCATTGACGGTATTTCTGATTGTGAATCAGAATATCGGATATATGGAGAGAATCAGCAGCACATCGGTGGCGCTGATACTGGCGCTGATATGCTCCGTACTGCCGGGTATTGCTATGGTAACCTTTGCGGCAGCTGTGATACTGCTGGATATGTATGCGTTGTCTTTAGAAGTATGTCTGGTGACGTTGCTGCTGTTTCTGCTGGTGTATGCGGTTTATTTCCGGTTCGCTCCGAAAGGGCATTACAGCGTAATCTTGACTCCGGTCTGCTTTCATTTCCACATTCCGTATATTATGCCGGTGGGAGTGGGGCTGCTCCGGGAAACCTACTCTGTGTTTGCACTGCTTTGTGGTATCGTAGTGTATTTTTTTCTCAACGGGGTAAAGCAGAATTCAGCGGCACTGAGCGATACTGCTGAGGAAACGGACGGTGCGGTATCTAAAATTGTGGTGGTGTTAAACCAGCTAGTTGGAAACAAAGAGATGTATCTGGTGCTGGGCATCATGATTGTGACGATGGTGATTGTGAATATTATCCGCCGCCTGTCCATAGAGAACGCATGGATAGTGGCTATTATTACTGGTACCTTAGTGGAGGCAGTGGGTCTGATTTCAGGGTATATGATTCTGGGAATTTCGGGAAAAACAGTGGAAGTGTTAGTGGGCAGCGTGATAGCGTTGCTGATTGCCTTTGTGATACAGTTTTTTTGTTTTCATCTGGATTATTCGAGGACGGAACGGTTACAATTTGAGGATGACGAGTATTATTATTATGTAAAGGCGATTCCGAAGGTTATGGTATCCGGCTCGGAGAAAAAAGTGAAAAAATTTAGCGGCAGAGATGAGGAAGAGCGGCTGACTAAAAAGAGATTTGCAGAAGAAATGGATATTGATGAAGAATTATTAGATTAGATAGGGATGTGAAATACGTGCAGAGCATAATGGCAGCGTTGGATACTTTTTGGGAAAAAGCATCCATGTATATGAATTTACCGAAAATTACGTTGACGGATATTGTGGAGATTATTATCATCACATTTCTGTTTTATTATATGTTGGTGTGGATTAAGAATACGAGGGCCTGGACACTGTTGAGGGGGCTTTTGGTAGTCCTTATATTTGTGGGTGTTGCAGCAGTATTTCAGATGAATACTATTATCTGGATTGCGAAAAATACCCTGAGCGTTGCCCTGCTTGCGCTTGTGGTGATTTTTCAGCCGGAGATGCGCAGGGCACTTGAAAATCTGGGACGGAAAAATTTCCTTGCTTCATTCTTTTCCTTTGATTTTTCCGGCGGAGAGACGGGCAAGTTTTCCGATAAGACCATCAATGAGATGGTGAAAGCCTGCTATGAAATGGGAAAGGTGAAAACAGGTGCCTTGATTGTGGTAGAGGATGAGATTATACTGACAGAGTATGAGAGAACCGGAATTGCAGTGGACGGCATTCTCACCAGCCAGCTTTTGATTAATATTTTTGAGAAAAATACACCGCTTCATGACGGAGCGGTGATTGTCCGGGGGGATCGTGTGGTTTCCGCAACCTGTTACCTGCCCCTTACGGATTCCCTCACCATCAGCAAGGATTTGGGAACCAGACACCGGGCGGCGGTTGGAATTAGTGAAGTGAGTGATTCTCTGACGATTGTGGTATCGGAGGAGAACGGAAGAGTTTCCATTGCCATGGGTGGGGAGCTTTACCGCAATGTGGACGCAGAGTTTTTGAAAAATAAACTTGCTTACATTCAGAAACGGGAGAAAAAGGTTACAAAAATAGAATTGTGGAAGAGGAGGCTTAAGGATGTTAAAGAAGCTCGGAAAAAAGTTGACCAATAATCTTGGCCTCAAAATATTAGCAGCGTTATTTGCGTTTATTCTCTGGGTGGTGGTAATCAATGTGGACGAACCGGTGAGAACCGTGCCCTATACGGCGAGTGTAAAGACAGAAAATGAAGATTATATTACATCAAACGGAAAATATTTTGAACTGTTAGACGGCAATAATACCGTAACCTTCAATGTATCTGCCAAGAGAACCTACCAGGAAAAGCTTACGAATGCGGATTTTACCGCCGTGGCTGACATGGAGAAAATAGAGTACGTGGATGACAGCGGCATTTACCGTGTTCCGGTGACGGTTTCCTGTAGCAAATTCAGCAGTAATCAGGTGACCATTTCGTCAAAACAGCTCTATATCGAAGTGGCGATGGAGGACCGGGGCACGGTGCAGAAACGAATTACCGCTACCACCACGGGAAATGTGGCGGACGGCTGTGCCGTGGGAGAGGTTGCCATTGTGACCACCAACCTGCTTAAGATTTCAGGGCCTTCCTCTGTCACCAGCCGGATTGACACAGTGGAGGCTACCATCAATGTGGAGGGGATGAACTCAGACATTACGGATACGGTGGTTCCGGTGCTCTATGACGTGGACGGAAATGTCATTGACACTACGAAACTGAAAATGAGCCTGAATACCGTTACGGTCAGTGCACAGATTTTAAAGACAAAGGATGTGCCGGTGGAATTTGCTACTACGGGAAATGTGGCAAAGGATTATATGATAAAGGGCATTGAGTATTCACCCAGGACTGTGCGGCTCAAGGGTGAGGCGGCAGTTTTAAATACGGTGAATAAGGTGTCTGTTCCTGCGGAGGTGTTAGATGTGACGGGAGCGGTCGCTGATGTCGCAACAACGGTGGATATCAGCTCCTATCTGCCTGACGGCATTTCCCTGGTGCTTGCGTCGGATGCCAAGGTTGAAGTGAAGGTAAAGATTGAAGCCATGGTGAAAAAGAGCTTTGAAATCCCCGTATCTGCCCTGACGGTGGAAAATCTGCCGGAAACGGAAAAAATAAACTTTTTGCTGGAGGATTTGACGGTAGAGATTGCCGGGGCGGAGAGCGATATGAAAAAGCTGTCTGCTGAGGATATCAAGGGAACGGTGGATGTCTCCGGCTTGGAGGAAGGGGAGCATAAAGTGGTGGTTACCCTGCTGTTAGACGCGAACCTCTACCAGACCACCTCTACGATTACCATACCAGTTTATATAGGAGATGGGAATGTAGAGACCACGGAAGAAATCACAGAGACGGAAACAGAGGAAGATACTGCGGACAGTAAGGATGCGGCGGAGAAAAGTCAGATCTCAGATACATCTAACGGGAAAGAAGATACTTCGAAAAAGAATCAGTAAATTGGAGGAAAACAGAAAAATGGCAAGAATGTTTGGAACGGACGGTGTCCGGGGAGTAGCAGGCTCAGAGCTTACCATCGAGCTTGCAACTAAATTAGGGCAGGCAGGGGCATACGTCCTTACAAAGGAGCAGGAACATCAGGCGACAATAATTGTGGGTTGTGATACCAGAATATCAGGAGGAATGTTAGCCAGCGCCCTGATGGCAGGTATCTGTTCCGTAGGTGCAAATGCAATTTTTGTGGGAGTTATGCCCACACCGGCGATTGCCTATCTCACAAGACGCCATAAGGTGGATGCGGGGGTTGTAATTTCGGCTTCCCACAATCCTATGGAATTTAATGGAATTAAATTTTTCAATGGGGAAGGATATAAGCTTTCCGATGAGTTAGAGGATGAAATTGAGGCATTGATTCGCAATAATATGAAGGATGTGACGCTGCCCATCGGCTCCGGTGTCGGAAAGATAGATTACCGTTTTGATTTGCGGGACGAATATGTTTCTTTCATGAAAAAGTGTGTTCCGGTGGATTTGTCAGGCATGAAAATTGTGGTGGACTGTGCGGAGGGAGCGGCTCATTATACTTCCGTGAAAGCCCTGAGGGAATTAGGAGCGGAGCTGGTGGCGCTTCACACGAATCCGGATGGTACCAATATCAATGCCAACTGCGGTTCCACCCATATGGATGAACTGAAAGCCCGGGTTGTGTATGAGAAAGCGGCGGTGGGTATTGCTTTTGACGGGGACGCAGACCGTATGCTGGCGGTGGATGAGCAGGGAAATCTGGTGGACGGCGACCAGGTTATGGCAATCTGCGGCAATTACATGAAGAAAAAAGGAAAATTAAAGAAGAATACCATTGTGGTAACCGTGATGACAAATCTCGGTTTTACCCTTATGGGAGAAAAAGAAGGCATCCATATTGAAAAGACGAAGGTGGGAGATCGCTATGTCCTTGAGAATATGAGGGAAAATGGTTATAATATCGGCGGGGAACAGTCCGGCCATGTGATTTTTTTGGACGATAATACCACGGGAGACGGGCTTTTGAGTGCGTTGCATTTGTTAGAGGTCATGGTGAAGACAGGGAAACCGCTGTCGGAGTTGACCGGTATTATGGAAGTGCTGCCTCAGGCTTTGGTGAATGCTAAGGTACCGAACCATAAAAAAGAGAATTTCATGGATTATCAGGAAATTGCAGACGCCATTGCGGAAGTGGAAAAGAAGTTTAACGGTGAGGGGAGGGTGCTGATCCGTCCTTCCGGTACAGAGCCTTTGGTTCGTGTGATGATAGAGGGAAAGGACCAGAAGGTAATCGAGGAAGAGGCAAAAAAATTAGCGGAATTAATTACAAAAGTTATGTTATAAGCAGGGGAGAAACATTGGGAGGTAGTACAACATGGTAAGTAAAAAAGTGACAATCAAGAATCCGACAGGGCTGCATTTAAGGCCTGCAGGCATTTTGTGTAAGGAGGCGATGCAGTTTAAATCCCATGTGACATTTCGTTACAGAGAGAATATCGCGAATGCGAAAAGTGTGTTGAGTGTTCTTGGTGCCTGTATTAAATCAGGGGATGAGATTGAGTTAATCTGTGAGGGTGAGGACGAGAAGGAAGCGCTGGCATCCTTAGTCGGGGCTATTGAGGGCGGACTAGGTGAATAGCACGAAAAGATTTTCTTAGGCGCTAAAAGACACCGCCTAAGAAAATCTTTTCGTGTTGCTGGAGTGCAGCGCTGAAGAACTTCTAATCTCGTGCTGCTTGGAAATGTTGGAATAGAATAAAAAAATAAATGTTTATAAAAGAAGGGATATTATGAAGAAAATATTAGTGACAGGCTGTAACGGGCAGTTGGGGCGGGCTATCCGCGGGGAATATGAGAATGAGGATGTGGAATTTATTAATACGGACGTGGTGGAGGGTGACGGAATTGTTGCTTTGGATATCACAGATGTGGAGGCGGTGCTGAAGCTGGTGCGGGAGACGAAACCGGAGGTGATTATCAACTGTGCGGCGCACACCAATGTGGATGCCTGTGAAAAACAGTGGGATTTGGCATACAAGATTAATGCCATTGGACCGAGGAACCTCAGCATTGCGGCATCGGAAGTGGGTGCTAAGATGATGCATGTTTCCACGGACTATGTGTTTGAGGGGAACGGGACAAGACCTTATACGGAGTTTGATGAGATAAATCCGGTGAGCGCCTACGGAAAGACCAAGGCGGAGGGTGAGAAATTTGTAAAGGAATTTGCGAAGAAATATTTTATTTTCCGTACGGCATGGCTTTACGGAGACGGAAAGAATTTTGTAAAGACAATGCTGCGGCTGTCCGAAACCCATGAGGAGGTGACGGTGGTGGAGGACCAGAAGGGCTCACCTACCAGTGCGGTGGAGTTGGCGAGAGTCATTCATCATTTTGAGCCTACGGAGAATTACGGCGTGTTCCATGCTACCTGCGAGGGAGATACCAACTGGGCGGTATTTACGGAAGAGATTTTTAAACGGGCAGGAAAGCAGACGAAAGTGAAGCATGTGACCAGTGAGCAGTATGCCGAGATGAATCCGGCTTCTGCGAAAAGACCTGCCTATTCCATTCTGGAGAATTATATGATGAAGCTCACCAGTGATTACCGGATGGCAGACTGGCAGACTGCGCTGGATGAATATATGAAAACATTGGAATGGTAGGATACAGTAAAGAGCGGCATTTTTATGCCGGTATTTTTCTGGACAGGCAGTGTTTTATATTGCTGTATGCACGGTGTTTTTCCTGCTGTATCTGCTGCGGGTTGCGGAAGAAGGACGGGAGGCAGCGGGGTTGTCGGAAACTATGGGGGATATTCCCGGCAGAGGATTCCGTAAAGGAGACAGAGGATTTTGCGGTGGTGAAACTGTCCGGAATTGAGGAACGGACAGATATAGGCCGGTGGTAGCGTGAAAAGAATGGAAGGATTTGATTTAGGATATGAGCAAGATTACAGTTGTTGTTCCCTGCTATAATGAGGAACAGTCTCTGCACTTTTTCTATGAGGAAATGGAACAGGTGGCAGCGGAAATGAAAGAAAACACCTTTGAATATCTTTTTGTGGACGACGGCTCAAAGGACTGCACCTTAGAATGTATCAAGGAGTTAAAGGAAAAGGATGAAAAAGTCCGGTATGTTTCTTTTTCCAGGAATTTTGGAAAAGAGGCGGCGATTTATGCCGGATTATATCACGCTTCCGGGGACTATGTGGCAATTATGGATGCGGATTTGCAGGATCCTCCGTCACTGCTGCCGGAAATGTACCGGGCGGTGACGGAGGAAGGATACGACTCCGCAGCTACCCGCAGGGTTACGAGAAAAGGGGAGCCGCCCATCCGTTCCTTTTTCGCCAGAAGGTTTTACCATATTATGAATAAAATCAGCGATGTGGAACTGATGGACGGAGCCAGGGACTACCGTCTGATGAACCGTGCCTATGTGAATGCCCTGTTGGAAATGGGGGAATACAACCGTTTTTCCAAGGGACTTTTTGGTTGGATAGGATTCAAAATCAAGTGGCTGGAATTTGAAAATGTGGAGCGGGTGGCAGGAGAGACGAAATGGTCCTTCTGGAAACTGTTTAAATATTCCTTAGACGGCATTGTGGCATTTTCTTCCATGCCCCTGTATATGGCGTCCTGGCTGGGGGCAAGCATGTGCGGGGTGTCTCTTTTCGCCATTTTATTTATTATTGTCAGACAGCTGATGTTTGGCAATTCGGTGGCGGGCTGGCCTTCCATGGTGTGTATTATTATATTGATTGGTGGTTTGCAGCTGCTTAGCATTGGCATTTTAGGGTTATACTTATCTAAGACCTATTTAGAGGTAAAGCACCGCCCCATCTATATTGCCAGGGAGGCTTATACGGAGAAAAGCAATGCGGAGCCGGGGAAGCTATAAAACTTGTGCTTATATAAAAAATATGATAAAATAAAACATATTTATCGGTTGGAATTAGACCGTATTATGTAGGAAAGGTGTTCGCAGAAACAGGAAACGCTGTCCTGCGGGAATAAGGAGAGATTATGAGAACTTATTTAGTAACAGGTGGAGCCGGATTTATCGGTTCTAATTACATTCATTACATGTTTCGCAAATATGATAATGAAATCAGAATCATCAATGTAGATGCGCTGACTTATGCGGGAAATTTAGAGAACCTGAAAGGCATCGAAAACAGGGAGAATTATACCTTTGTGAAAGCGGATATCACGGATAAGGATGCTATCATGAAGATATTTGAAGAGAATGAGATTGACCGTGTGGTACATTTTGCCGCAGAGAGCCATGTGGACCGCAGTATCAAAAATCCGGAGGTTTTTGTAAAAACCAACGTGCTGGGAACTGCCGTTATGTTAAACTGCGCCAAGGCATCCTGGGAACTGCCGGATGGCACTTTTAAAGAGGGAAAACGTTTCCTCCACGTGTCAACGGATGAGGTTTACGGTTCCTTAGAGGACGACGGAACCTACTTTTATGAGACAACCCCCTATGCGCCCCACAGTCCCTATTCTGCCAGCAAGGCATCTTCCGATATGCTAGTGAAAGCGTATATTGACACCTATAAATTTCCGGCGAACATCACCAACTGTTCCAACAACTACGGACCTTACCAGTTCCCGGAGAAGTTAATTCCGCTGATTATTAACAATGCGCTGCAGGGCAAGAAATTACCGGTTTACGGAGACGGAAAGAATGTCCGTGACTGGCTGTATGTGGATGACCATGCGAAAGCCATTGATATGGTACAGGAGAAGGGACGTCTTGGTGAAACCTACAACGTGGGTGGACACAATGAAAAACAGAATATCGAAATTATCAATATCATTATCGAGACACTGCTTGAGATGCTGCCGGAGGATGACGAGAGAAGAAAGCTTGTGAGCAAAGACTTAATCACCTATGTGGAAGACCGAAAAGGCCACGACAGACGATACGCTATTGCGCCGGATAAAATTAAAGCAGAAATCGGCTGGGAGCCGGAGACCATGTTTAAAGACGGTATCAAAAAGACGATTGCCTGGTTCTTTGAGCATGAGGACTGGATGAAGAATGTTACCAGCGGTGATTACCAGAAATATTATGAGGATATGTATCAGAACAGATAAGGGATGCAGGCAGCAGTACCGTCTATAAGACGATACTGCTTGTTTGCGTTTTATTACCGGGTAGAAATTTTAAGAAAAATTTAACTTCTGTCTAGAAAATAATTAAGATAGATACGGTATGATAGGAAAAATCGGAGGATTGATGTATGAAAGGAATTATTCTCGCCGGAGGCTCCGGCACCAGACTTTATCCATTGACAAAGGCAATTTCCAAACAGATTATGCCTGTTTATGACAAGCCCATGATTTATTATCCGCTGTCCACCCTGATGTTGGCAGGCATCCGTGAGGTGCTGATTATCTCCACTCCCAGGGATTTGCCGGTATTTAAAGAGCTGTTCGGAGATGGCAGCCAGCTCGGCATGAGTTTCACCTATGAGGTGCAGGATGAGCCGAGAGGATTGGCAGACGCCTTTATCATCGGAGAGAAATTTATTGGAAAGGATGCGGTGGCGCTGGTTCTCGGTGACAACATTTTCTACGGACAGAGCTTTTCTAAGGTGTTGCGTAATGTGGCGGAGCGCACGGAAAAGGAGACGGGAGCTACTGTTTTCGGCTATTATGTCAGAGACCCGAGAGAGTATGGCGTGGTAGAGTTTGACGAGAACGGCAGAGCGCTCTCCATTGAGGAGAAACCGGAAAATCCGAAATCCAATTATGCGGTGCCGGGACTTTATTTCTATGACAATGATGTGGTGGAGATTGCGAAAAATGTAAAACCCTCCGCAAGGGGCGAAATCGAAATTACATCTGTCAATAATGAGTATTTACAGAGAGGGACTTTGAATGTGGAAACCTTAGGACGCGGTTTTGCATGGCTTGATACCGGAAACCATGATATGCTCCTTGCAGCGGCGGACTTTGTCTCTGCGTTCCAGAAGAGACAGGGGCTTTATATTTCCTGTATTGAGGAAATCGCCTATAAGAGAGGTTTCATCGATAAGGAGCAGTTAGTGAAGTTGGCGCAGCCGTTGATGAAGACAGATTATGGTAAATATCTGATGGAGATAGCGGAAGGGCTGTAGCAAGAGCTACCGGGGAACAGAAGGACAGCAGCAGGGCTGCCGGAACGGCAGAGGGGCTGCTGTGGAGCTTGCCGGAAAAGGGGAAAACGGTGCAGGTAGATTTCAACAGTCTGGATCCTTCCGGTGAGAGGAAAGAAGAGAAAAGAAGAGACAGGAAAGAAAAGAAGAGGATAGGGAAATGGGAAAGATAAAAGTAACGGATAATTGCAACGGAATTGAAGGATTGAAGGTGGTGGAGCCGGCAGTGTTCGGCGACGCCAGAGGATATTTTATGGAGACCTATAATTACAATGATTTTGCGGAGGCCGGCATTGACTGCCGGTTTGTGCAGGATAACCAGTCCGCATCGAAAAAAGGGGTGCTCAGGGGACTTCATTTCCAGATTAACCATCCGCAGGACAAGCTGGTGCGGGTGGTAAACGGAGAGGTGTTTGATGTGGCAGTGGATTTGCGGGAGGGTTCAAAAACCTTCGGAAAATGGTACGGCGTGTTGCTTTCCGCAGAAAATAAGAAACAGTTCTTTGTGCCGAAGAATTTTGCCCATGGCTTTATCGTGCTTTCCGATTATGCGGAGTTCTGCTATAAGGTGACGGATTTTTACCATCCCAATGATGAGGGAGGTATTCTCTGGAATGACCCGGATTTAGGCGTGGAGTGGATGATGCCGGAGGGTATGACTGCCGAAGATTTGATTTTGTCCGATAAGGACAAGGTCCATGGCGGTATCACTGCTTACTGCAAGGAAAGAGGCATCGTAAGATAAGAAATAGAGGAATGACAGAATAAAAGAAAAATCCTTTTCTGCTGACGTGACTGTTTGGAGCCGCAGACTGCCTGACAATCTGGCAAAAAGATTTCAGGAAAAAGTTGCGGTTCCTCTATTTTCGAGGGGTTAGGGCATTTATCCACATAAATCTTTGAAACTGCGGCATTATAGGAGAGAAGTATGTACCAATCAAGAGAAAAAATACAAAATATTATACTGCTGATAGCGGATCTGGTATGTTTTGTCATCAGTTATTTTGGCGGCGGATACTTGTGGCTGGTGGGTTTTCGTAATGTTTCCGTGGCGGATATGAAGGTAGAACTGTTAGACAGTATGGGAATTGTTTTGGTGGCGTATATGCTGGTCATGCTGTTTTCCGACCTGGAAAATAATTTTACCAGGCGCAGCGCTTATATGGATTTGTGGGCAGGCACGAAAGCCAGTGTTATTCTGATTTTTGTGACGGCGCTGACTATTTTTTTACAGCATAACAATGCGGATGCCTCCAGGGGCGTGTATTTTTGCATTGCGGGGTTGAATTTGCTGTTGTATGTCCTGTCCCATGTGGTGATTAAATATTATTTGTTAAAAATATACCGGAACAAGCGTGCCACCAACCAGATATTTTTAGTAACTACTTCAGACCGGGTGGAGGATATCCTAGCAGAGCTGGAAAACTCCAAGGACTGGGCGCACCGCCTCACCAGTATTGCAGTGATTGATGACAATCAGGTGGGAAAATGGTATGAAGGGGTTCCCGTGGTGGCAACCTATACCAATATGTTTCAGTATGCAAAGGAACAGATTGTAGACGAGGTTTTTATCAATGTACCCTATGACAGTGGGGAGGCACTTGCGGAGGTTGTGGCGAAATTTGAGGATATGGGTGCCACGGTGCATGTGAGCATTGAGATACTGAATAAATTTGACTATTATAAAAGCTTTGATATGATGGGAAATATTCCGGTGGTGACCTTTACCAATCAGCGTTATGACTGGAAAATGCTGTTTGTAAAACGTCTGATGGATATTGCCGGAGCCATCGTGGGACTGCTGATTACCGCAGTGGTAACGGTGTTTTTAGCGCCGCCGCTGTTGATTGAGTCCCCCGGTCCCCTGTTTTTTGCGCAGAAGCGTGTGGGGAAAAACGGAAGGTTTTTTAAGATATATAAATTCCGGTCCATGTACCGGGACGCAGAGGAACGGAAAAAAGAGTTAGAGAGCCAGAATGAAATGAACGGCTTTATGTTTAAGATGAAGGATGATCCCCGTATCACTAAGGTGGGAAAATTTATCCGAAAGACCAGTATTGACGAGCTGCCCCAGTTCTTTAATGTGTTAAAGGGGGATATGAGTCTGGTGGGAACCCGCCCCCCAACGGTGGAAGAGTTCCGGCAGTATGAGTCCCACCAGAAGCGGCGGCTCAGTGCCAAGCCGGGAATCACCGGGCTCTGGCAGGTCAGCGGACGAAATAACATCAGAGATTTTGAAGATGTGGTGAAGCTGGACGTACAGTATATTGATAACTGGAGCATTGGGCTTGATATTAAAATTTTGCTAAAGACGATTAAGGTAGTTTTTGAAAAAGGCGGCGAATGAAAGGAGAGCGATTATGAGCAAAGAATACAAGGTGGACAAGGAATACAGTGTGGCGGAGATTATCCGTTACAATTTGAAAATGTGGTGGGTTGCGGCGATTCTTGCGATTTTATGTGCGGCGGTGCTTGGCGGTTATAAATATGTGACCCTTCACCCATATGTGGAGCAGGAGATTTATGACAATACCCAGCAGGTAGTGGCGGCGCTGTTTGTCAGTGAGTATAATGACGCAGATTCCAGTTCACGGGTGAACAATGTGAGAAAGATTGCAGCCAGCAACCGGGCATATACCAATTTTAAGGAGATTACCGGATACGATTTGGCGGTGCAGGAATATCAGAACATTTTTGACAGTGAGCAGGGAGAAAGCTCGGATGTGGTATATTTCTATGTGACTTTCCCGGGAAATTATGGGAACTTCTCCATTGCAGAAGAGACGGACGCCATCAATTTTATGGATGCGCTGATTGCAACTACCGCTAAGACATGTGAAGAGCTGTTAGGAAAAGCCTGCCTGAGCGTGCTTGACTCTCCCTACGTCACCAGCGAGATTACCATGTTAAAATCCTACTCTATCACCCAGGACGATTTCGACAGGGCGGTATTGAAAGCCATCACCGCAGGCATTTTGCTGGGAATTATTGTGGAAGTGGTATGCTATACGTTCTGGCTGCTGCTGTACAGAAAACCAAAGAATGCGGAGGAAATCCGTGAGTGTTTAGACGTAGATGTGATTGATGTATTAAAAGAGGGAACGGACAATGAAGAGGCATTCAAAAAAGCAGCGCTTTTCCTAAAAGAGGATGGAGTGTCCTGCAATAAGGTAAACTGCCTGAATTTACAGTGCCCGAAAAAGGACGCAGCCTTAAAGCTTGCCATGAGTTATGCCAATGAGCAGAAAAAGACGCTCTACATTGACCTGGCGGTAAATGAGGGAAACGGGGAGGAAGCCCATTCTATCAGCAGTTATATCATCGGGGAGACACAGCAGATTGATCCTCTTAAGATGAATAATTATCTGGATTCTGTCAGCAGAAACCCGGAAGCGGAAAAGGGACTGGATATTGCAGGAAACAAACGCTTTGCGCAGCTGATAGAGGAAATGAGCGGAAAATATGAGTGTATCGTAATTAACAGCACGGATGCGTCTAAGGCGGCGGAGGCTTATTCCGTGGCGAAGCTCTGTAACAAGACGTTTGTGGTATGCGGCAGAAAAACGGTGAAGAATGAAGCGTTATACCGCATGAAAAATACGGCGGATGTCAATGGCATCCATATGGATGGAGTTCTGATTTATGAGTTGTAAAAACATCATTTTTATGACTGTTTTGTTTGTGATACTTCCGGCATGGATTGGGATTATCTGGCTGGAGGTGCTGAAAATAAAAGGCGGGTGGCAGCGTTTTCTCCATGGCTGGGTGCTTGGGTTTGCCACCATGCTTTCCATAGCACAGGTGGTGTTAGTGCCTATGGTGGCGCTGCAACGCACCCTGACGGAAGCGCTTCGGGTATGGCAAATCTGCCTGACAGTGCTGTCTCTGGTTATTTTTTATCTGCTGCTGGTGAAACATCAGAAACTTTTTGCCGAAGCGGGGACGCAGGAGATCAGAGTAGGAACAGAAAAAATGGCGGCAGAGCAAACGAAAGAGGCATTTTTGAAAAAAGTGTTTGGCACAGGAAAACTCTGGACATGGATATTCGGCGTGCTGGTGGCGGTGTTACTGCTGCTGCAGGCGTATATTCCGGCACGGTACGAGCATAGTGATGACGATGATGCCCGGTTTATCTCGGAGGAAGTGTCGGCGGTGGAGCATGACACGATGTATTGGGATGACCCCATCACCGCAGACCAACTTTATTGGAATGAGGGTGAGGTGCGAAAGGACTTTACTTCCCCCTGGGCGATGTATGTTGCCATGTGCAGCAAAATTGCCGGGATTGCTCCGGCGGCGCTGTCCCATACTTATCTGCCCTTCTTTTTGATTCTGCTGTGCTACGGTGTGTATTTTCTCATAGGAAATGCGCTGTTAAAGGGAGAGCAGGAGAGTGATGCCCCGCCGGAAAAGACATTGTTGTTTTTGCTGTTTTTGTCGGTGCTGCACCTGTGGGGGTATACTTCTACCCATACTCTGGCATCCATGCTGCTTCTGCGTATCTGGCAGGGAAAGGCGGTCTGTGCCAGTTTCCTGCTTCCGGTACTGTTTTACCTGATGTATCAGGTTATGCAGAAGGAAGTGAAAAAGGGATGGGTGGTGCTTCTCTATGTGGCGTCGAATGCGGCATGCCTGCTGTCGGGAATTGGCATTGTTACTGCTGCGGTACTGCTGTTTCTCTACGGTGTGGTGGATTTCTTTTATCATAGAAATGCGAAAAAAACCCTTGCAGTCTGGCTGGCGGCAATTCCCTGTGGTGTGTATTTTTTATATTATCTGATTGGCTGAGGAAATGGAATGGTAACATATTGTTATGGCGTTTGGAATGAATTTGTAAATTTCATAGGCGGCAGGGCGGGTCTGGCGCACTGGGTGCTTTATCTGCTGGCGTTGCTCTGCTGTATCTTTCAAGGAAAAGAGCTTCGAAAAAAACTCTTTTTCCCGTCGGCGCTGGTGCTCCTGTTTTTCTTTAATCCTCTTTTTTATGCGGCGGTGGGAACCAGATTCCTTTCCGGAATCTACTGGAGACTTTTGTGGATGCTTCCTATTTCCTTCATCATCGCCTATTGTCTGACCCGGATGACCTTTAAAATTAAAAAGAAGGTGCTGCGGGCAGTGGCAGTGGTGCTGGCGTGCGCCTGCATCATAGTGACGGGAGAGCGGATTTTTACCACAGGGACCTATAGTGAGAAAGAAAATGAGTATGAGCTCCCGCAGGCAGCAATCGAAATCTGCGATTACGTCAAAGAGAACTTGTTAGACTGGAAGGAAACGATTGTGGTGCCTAATGAGCTGCTCTGCGATATCCGGCAGTACAGCAGCGCCGTGAGCCTGTTTTACGGAAGAAATGCGGGTGGATTTATCAGCAATATTGAGGAGGATGAAACGGCGGTTTATGCGGAGATGTGCAAGGAAGAGCCGGATTTAGAGGTTATTACGGAAATCGGAAAAAGAAGAAACTGCCGTTATCTGGTATTTAACACCTCCTTCCATCAGGTGCCGGAGGATATGACTGCCTATGGTTACGAGAAAGTGTATGTGGTGGAGGATATTTATGCCATTTACCGAAAAACAGAGAAGTTCTGAATGGAGGCTGTGAATGGAGAAATTAAAAACAATCTGTCAGGAGACAAATTGGGAGAGAATAGGAATCGCTGCATATTACGGGTACTTTGCCGTCAATATTCTGATGAAGGCATTTGCCTATGACCACGGGGACGATATTTATCAGTGTTTCTTTATCTTTGGAATGATATTTCTGGGGATTAAGCTGGTGACTACAAAATACAGTCTGCGGGAGGTGGCGTGGGCTGCCGTGTTAGGCGGCGTAGGTCTGACGCTTTCCGTTATTACAAAACAAAATACCTGGCTGCTGCTGTTTTTGACTGTTATTGGAATGAAAAACTGCAGTTTCCGGTTGGTGATAAAAATTACCCTGTATATCCGTGTGTTCTGTGCGGTGGTGTTGGTGCTGGGTTCCACTTATGGCTTTTATGATATGGGAGATAAGACAAAACCTAATGTGGCATTTGAGGAAATCCCGGTTTACAGCTTCGGACTGGGGGAACCGAATTATGCCTTTTTGACTATCTTTATCATGTTGCTGCTGCTGTTGTATTATAATTATGAAAAGCTGAACCAGTGGTGGTTTTTGGGAACCATGGCGGTGGCATGGATTTTCTATGATTTGACCTTCTGCCGTACCGGAATTATCGTATTCTGTTTCTGCTGGGCGTTGATTATCTTTGAGAAGCTCATAAAAAATGAAAAATGGAAGGTTGTGCTGGCATATTCTGTCCCGGTGGGGGCGGTTTTAAGCTTTTTTTTGATGGTGTTCTACAACGGCGCTAACGGAGTGATGGCGCGGATGAACCACTATGTGTCCGGTAGAATCTATATTATGAACAGCTATTATAAAAATCAGGGACTTGCCCTTTACCCGAGGAACCAGGAATATTTTTATGCCAATTATTTCGGGCTGATTGACAATACCTACATGTTTGTACTGCTGTACTGCGGCTGGGCAGTGGCAATTTTTTTCTTTATTCTGGTATGCCGCACGCTATATGTGCTCTATCGGCAGAAACGCTACAAAGAGCTGGTGATGATTGCCACCATGGCGCTGTATGCAGTGTTAGAGCAGTTTGTTATGAATGGATTTATGAATCCCTTTATTCTGCTGTCCGGTATTTTGCTCTATCCGGATATTTTACGGGAGGGGGAAGTAAAAATATGAGACAGTACCGGATTTTACAGGTGCATAATTTTTATCAGATACCCGGCGGTGAGGACGTGGTGGTGAGAAATGAGAAACGTCTGCTTGAGGAACACGGCCATAAGGTATATACTTACTATCGGAGTAATGAAGAGTTACGGAAAATGGGACTGCCGGGAAAGCTTTGTTTGCCCTTTACAGCAGTCTATTCGCTGAAAACAAAGCGGGAAGTGCAGAAATTAATCAAAGAACATCAGATTGATGTGGTGCATGTGCACAATACCCTTACCGTGGTAAGTCCTTCTGTATTTTATGCAGCCTTCCGGTGCCATGTTCCGGTGGTACAGACGCTGCATAACTTTCGGATGCTCTGTCCCGCCGGTTCTTTTTTCCGGGATAATCAGGTTTGTGAGGAATGCGTGGCAGGGGGGCTTTCCTGTGCCGTAAGGCACCGCTGCTACCGGAACAGCAAAGCCCAGAGCCTTGTCAGTGCGGCGGTTTTAAAGATACACCGTATTCTTGGCACCTATAAGAAGGTGAATTTTATCTGTCTGACGGAATTTAACCGGGAAAAGACGCTGCAGCTACGGGGGCTTGTGGATGAAAAAAAGGTGTATATCAAGCCGAACTTTACGTTTCGGGAGGCTGTGGAGCATATGGAAAAAGCAGAAAATGCAGGAAAGACGGAGAATTTCGCCGGGGAGGACTATTACCTCTTTGTGGGCAGGATAGAAGCCCTCAAGGGGGTAGAGGTTGCCCTGAAAGCCTTTGAACTGTTGCCGGAGCGGAAACTGTACCTGGCAGGGGACGGTGATTTATTAGAAGAAATGAAAGCCTATGTCCGGGAACGCGGCATGAAGAATATCAAATTTTTAGGGCGCCTGGAAAAGGATACCATGGCAGACTGTTACTGTCATGCCAAAGCCCTGATTATGTCCTCCCAGTGTTATGAGACTTTTGGCATGACGGCGGCGGAGGCATATTCCTACGGCGTTCCGGTGATTGCCGGAAAAATCGGAAACCTTGACGGCATGGTGGAGGAAGGCGTTACCGGGGTGAAATTTCGGTACAATTCCCCGGAGGATCTGGCAGAAAAGGTGAAAGCCTTTGAGCAGTTAGACCGCAGCAGCTTAAGCCGGAACGCAAAGGCGTTTTATGAAGCCCGCATGCTGCCGGAGGATAATTACCGGAAACTGATGGAGATTTACGAGGATATCTCAGACGGGAGATAAAGAATGAAACGAGCAGTATTTATTACCAATATACCATCCCCTTACCGGGTAGACTTTTTTTCTTTTTTACAGAAAACTTACCCGGAGTATGAATTTCATATTATTTTTTCCGGGGCGGGAATGGAAAATCGGAAATGGACGGTGGAGTTAGAGGGATTAGAGCATTACCATTTCTTAAAATCCCGTACCATTATTATCCGGAAGCGTTTTGATGACCGCTATGTGTTTCTGCCGGTGGGGGTGGAACGGACGCTGTGGGAGATTGCCCCGGAGCTGGTGTTTGCCATGGAGTATAATCCCACGATTCTGCGGGCGGTGCACTGGTGCAGGAAAAAGAAGATACCCTTCATCAGCTGGACAGACGGAACTTTAAATTCGGAAAAAAATATCGGAAAGGTGCAGCGCCTTTCCCGGAGCTATATTGTGAAGCGGGCGTCGGCGTTTATTGCCAGCAGTACCGCATCAAAGGAAGCGCAAATTGCCTATGGAGCAGCCCCGGAAAAATGCTTTCTTTCTTACCTCACGGTGGACATTCGGAAGTATCTGGCGAAAAAGGACAGCTATCAGGCAAGACAGCTGATTTATGTGGGCAGCCTGATACAGCGGAAAGGCTTAGACCTGCTGCTGCCGGCGTTGGCGCAGACCAGCGAAGACATCCGCCTTGTGATCGTGGGAGAGGGGCAGGAAAAGCCGCTGCTTGAGCAGCAGATGAAGAAATTAGGTCTGACGGAGCGAGTGGAGTTTAAAGGTTATGTGGAGGGCGAGGCGCTGCGCCGTCTTTATATGGAATCCGACGCTTTTATACTTCCCACCAGGGAGGACTGCTTCGGGCTGGTATTATTGGAGGCTATGTGCGCTTCCCTTCCGGTGATTTCATCGAAATATGCCGATGGTGCAAGGGATTTGATTGAGGAAGGGAAAAACGGATATATCGTGGACCCGGAGGATACCGACGCATTTGCCGGGACCATTGAGCGGATTTTTTCAGAAGACAGGCTGGCGGAGATGGGAGTCTGCAGCTACCAAAAGGCGCAGGAGTTTTCTTTTTCCAATGTGGCGGAGGGCTGTATTGCGGCAATGAAATATGTGGAAGAGAATTAAAAATGCAGAACGGAGGATACAGTGAAAAAGATTTTATTTAACGGGTTAGGAAACCGGGGCTGGATTGGCGGCATTTATTATATCAAAAATATTATTTTCAGCTGTCTGCAGAATAAAGAGATTACCTCAAAATATGAGCTGGTGCTCTTTATTGATGAAAAGCATGCAGATATCTTTGAGCCTTTTCGGGGACAGATTACCATTCGGGTGTTTGGAAAGGAAGGAAAACTAAAGCTGGCATGGGCGCAGGCAAAGCAGGTCTGGTTCGGGGGCGTAAAATACTGCTATGCCCTGGAATTAAATAAAACAGGAAAGTTTTTTAAGAATAAGGGAATTTTCTGGATACCGGATTTTCAGCATAAGAACCTGCCGGAATTTTTCTCGAAGGAAGAGTTAGAGCGAAAGGATGCCAATTTCCTTGAGATGGTTATGAGCGACCGCCCCATGGTGTTAAGCAGTTTTGATGCGAAAAATGATTTGGAGCGTTTTTATCCCGAACATAAATGTCCGGTGGAGGTGGTACACTTCGTTTCCTACATCGAGCCGGAAATCAAAAAAATTACGCCAAAGCTGGAGAAAAACGTGGCGGAAAAATTCGGGCTGCACCGGAATTATATTTATATCCCTAACCAGTTCTGGCAGCACAAAAACCACATTGTCATGGTAAAGGCAATACAGCTTCTTTTAGAGAGCGGCAAGCTGACGGACTATGATTTTGTCTTTACGGGAAATCTGGAGGATTATAGAAATCCGGAGTATATTAACCGGCTAAAGGGTATTATGGAGTCCGAAACGGTGAAAAATAATATTAAGCTGCTGGGCTTTGTAGGCAGAGAAGAGCAGCTTAGCATTATGAAAAATGCCAGATTTATCGTGCAGCCCTCCCTCTGTGAAGGCTGGGGCACGGTGCTTGAGGACGCCAAGGTGTTGGATAAGAGCGTGCTGCTGTCGGATATTCCGGTGCACCGGGAACAGAAAAATGAGAAATGTATTCTCTTTGATCCCCATCGGCCGGAGGAGCTGGCGGATTTGATTGTCCGACTTGCCGGGCGCAGGGAAGGGGAATGGCAGGAGGATGTCACCGTAGGGATTGCAAACATGTACCGGGAAGCGTCAGAATATTCCAAAGCATTGCAGCGGGTGTTCCGTTAGAGCAGCAGGGATAGGGCAGGTTAGAAAAGCAGGTGTCTTTTTTTAGGACAAGGAGAATGGAAAAGGAAGTGATTCACTGAAATGAAAACAAAACGAAAAATGATAATTACCGGTATCAACGGATTTTTGGGAAGAAGCGCCAAGGAATATTTTGGGAAGGATTATGACATCACAGGAATTGATTTGGCGGCGAAGTACTGCGGAGAGGAGGACGGACTGTCCTATTACCAGTGCAATATGTCCCAGGAGACGGCGGAGCTGGCATCTATATTTATCAGCGTGCAGCCGGATGTGGTGCTCCATTGCGCCGGGAGTGCCAATGTGGGAGCCTCTGTGGTAAATCCCATGGCGGATTTAGACGGAAATCTCCACAGCCTTTATCAGCTGCTTTTGGCGTTGAAATCCTTTGAAAAACGCCCTAAAATCATTTTCTTTTCCAGTGCGGGCATATATGGGAATCCCAGACAGCTGCCGATTCAGGAATCCGATGTCCCGGCTCCCATTTCCCCCTATGGAATCCATAAGCTGATGGCGGAGCAGCTTTGCAATTATTATAACAGGGTACACGGCTATTACATTCGTTCCGTCCGTATTTTTTCCGCCTACGGCAGCGGATTGAGAAAACAGCTTTTGTGGGATATTTACCAGAAATATCAGAATACGGGAAAAATCAATCTCTTTGGCACCGGGGAGGAAACCAGGGACTTTATCCATGTCTCCGATATCCTGCGGGCGCTGGAGCTGATTTTAGCCTATGAGGGACCGGAGGAAATCTTCAATGTGGCAAACGGAGAGGAAGTTTCTATCCGGGAGTTAGCGGAAACCTATGCACAGATTTTAGGGGAGAGTAAGGACATTGTCACCTTTAACGGGGAGACGAAGCCGGGAGACCCGAAAAACTGGCGTGCCGATATTTCCCTGCTGAAAAAACTTGGCTATGAAAAGAAAATGGATTTGGCAGAAGGAATTTCCGATTATGTAAACTGGGTAAGGCAGCAGGCGTAGTGTACTAGGATTGTTTGGGAAGATTGGAGCTGAAAATTGCCGGAAGGGAAGAAGTATCCCGGCAGATGAGAAAAGGTGCAGATATGAATGGGAAAAGAGAAGCGGCTCCGGTAATATTGTTTACTTACAACAGACCGGATCATACAAAAAGAACCATAGAAGCCTTAGCGGCGAATGAGCTGGCAGAGGAAACGGAACTTTACGTGTTTTCCGATGCGGCAAAAAAAGAGGCGGACAGGCACAAGGTACAGAAAATCAGGGACTATGTGGAGACGGTGACAGGCTTTGGGCAGGTTCATCTTACTGCAAGAACGGAAAATTACGGTCTTGCTAAAAATGTCATCAAGGGTGTGACAGAGATTGTAAACCGCTATGGAAAGGTTATTGTGCTGGAGGACGATTTGGTGACGAACCCCTATTTCCTGCGATTTATGAATGACGGGCTGGAATGTTATCGGGAGGAAAAACGGGTGACGGGTGTGACGGGATATTCTTTCTTAGATGACAGTACAGACTATGAAAAAGAAAGCTATCTCTGCGGCCTCACCGGGACAAGCTGGTCCTGGGGGACCTGGGCGGATCGCTGGGCGGCATTTGACAAGGACGCAAAGGGCTGGGAGCGATTGAAGGAAGACGCTGCATACCGGAAACGGTTTAATTATGACAATACCTATAATTTTTACCAGATTTTAAAAATGCAGCAGCAGGATGCAAAGACCAATTCCTGGGCGATTCGCTGGTACTATACTACCTTTTTGCAGGACGGGCTGATTTTAGCCCCCACCCACTCCCTGGTGGGGAATGACGGCTGGGACGGCTCCGGTGTCCACTGCGGCGGGGAGGCGCCCACAGCGCTACATGCCTTAAAGACGGAGCGGGCAATCACAGAGTTTCCGTCGGAGATTGCGGAGCTGCCGGAGGTTCGGAAACGGCTAAAGAGGGAGCTTCGGAAAATTTCGGAGCCAAGCCTGTTAAAGAGAGTGTATCACACCGTATTCCGCAGGAATTATGTAGGACAACCATAGAAAGTGTGAAAAGTTTCACGCCGGATTGCTGAAGTGTGAAAGGGATAAGGATGAAGATATTAGCGATTTTTACCTGTTTCAACCGCAGAGAACTGACGAAGCGGGGGTTAGAGACATTAGCTTTGAATAAAGAGGTACAATTTGATTTTGTAGTGGTGGATGATGCCAGCACCGACGGGACGGTGGAAATGCTGCGGCAGCAGCCTTTTCAGATAGATATCGTGGAGGGAAACGGCAGCCTTTTCTGGAACGGCGGAATGCACAAGGCAATCGAATATGCGAAAAAAACATATCCTGACTATGAATATTACATGCTGATGAACGACGATACGAAGTTTTTCCCGGGAATTTTTGACGAGATTCTTCCGACCCTGCAAAAAGATACCGTGGTGGTGGGAGCACTGTGCAATGACGAGGGCGAACTGAGCTACGGCGGCGTGAAGTATACCAGAGGCATTAAGTACGACAAGTTAGGGCCGGAGGCATCGGAGGTCAGCTGTTCTACATTCAACGCCAACTGCGTCATTGTGCCCCATGATATTTTTGTGCAGGTGGGGATTGATCCCTTTTACAAGCACAGTATCGGAGATTTTGACTACGGGCTGCAGATTAGCCGTCTGGGCTATGAAATCCATGTGTTTCCCAAATATGTGGGGCAGTGCAATGACAATTCCCTGGCAAAGACCTGGCAGGATCGGAGTCTCCCAAGAAAAGAGAGAATCCGCTTGAAAGAGAGTCGGAAAGGGCTGCCGGGGGACGACTGGTTTCATTACCTTAAGAAGAATTTCGGGCTGGGGACAGCCCTTGTCCGTTCGGTGACGCCATACATTAAGATTCTCATTGGAAAGTAGGGAGGAATACTTAGGATGACAGTCATTTTATTTGTACTATTATTTCTGCTATGCCTTGTGGGAGTGGTTCTGTTCCCAAAGACAGAGGGAAAAATAAACGGTGTGAAAGCGCTGGTGATGGGAAGTATGCTGGTGTTTTGCTACCTGTCTTTTCTGGCGTTTATTTTTGACAAAATAGGCCTTGGGGCACGGCTAAATACCGGCTGCCTCTCCTTAGCCCTTGCCGATATTGTACTGTGGGGCGTAGTCATAAAAGAAAAAAAAATACAGAAAATATTTTTCCGGTGGACGGACATCCTTGGTATCGCAGTGGTGTCCGCCTTTGTCTTAGCAATTTCTATGCACATATTTACCCCAAAGTTGCGTCTCGCCTATATCAACACGGACCCGGCAAACCATTTTAATATGGCAATGCAGGTGGCAAAGACCGGGAAGCTGACAGGAATTTATTTCTCCGCCTATGTGGATTCCCTGTTTATCCAGGTTTTAGCGCCCTTCCTTTCTGCGGCAGACTATTATAAAGCCTTTATTGTGGCGGATATTTTCATGCACGTGCTGGAAATATGCATGTTTTATGTTCTGGCATTGACTGTCAGCGACAGGAAAATCGTGCGGGTGCTATCTCCGGTGTTTGCGGTGGGATATTTCTTTGGTTATCCGGCGTACAGCTTTCTGACGGGAGGCTTTGTTTACTGGGGGATCGGCGTCATGATTCTGATCCTTATCGTCTATGCACTGCTTTTGGTGGAGCGGTATCCCGATTTGCGGAAATATACGTATCTCCTGCTGTTTTTTGCAGCATATGCCAACAGCTGCTGCAACCGCCTGTTTGTCCCGGTGAATTATTTTGCGCTGTTGGCGGCGTTATTGCCGATTTTATTAAAGGGAGGGAAAAAGCTTCTGAATAAAAAGACGGTGCTGGCGGCGCTGGTACTGCTGGCATTGACTGCGGCGGCCGGAATTTTGTTTATTAACTACTGGGGCTCCGTGGATAAAATCCTCTCCTATGTACAGGTGGTGGGCTGGAGTTATTCCTCTATGTACGGGGATTTGATTTTCTTCCTTCCGGTGATGTTTCTGGTGTGTTTCTATGCCCTGATAAAGGGAGAGCATTCTAAGACCATCAGTATTATGGGGCTGTGCATGGTGCTTTGTACCATTGTCATGTATGTGTGCACCTACCAGAAATGGATGACATTTTATTACTATTATAAGATTTATTATAATCTCTGGCTCTTCGGCTGGCTGTTTGCCGTGGCGGCGCTGGAAATTTCCGCAGAGAAAAAGCAGCTGCCAGGCTACTTTTCCTACGGAATACTGATAGTAGGAATCACAGCGCTGACACTGACCAACTATGACTACAATATGTGGCATCATGATGCAAATTACAATGGGGAGTATGCCACAAAAAATCTGTTTTCCCTGTATCGCTACAATATGGACAGCCTTCAGACGGATTATAAGGACTATACGATGTCGGAGGATTTGCTGGCGGTTTACCGTTATGCGGTGGAGGAATTAGAGGATGAGCAGATTCCGGCGCTGATTACCGACCAGGCGCGCTACTGCTGGTTTGACGCCATGCGGGTACAGGATCGGGACGAGGGGAAAAAATACTGGCCTCAGAAAAATGAGCTGATGGAAATTGTACGGCGCCTGGATAAAAAAGACATTGAGCATGTGGTGGTGACAAAGATAGACGATTTTTATATCACCAATAAAGAGTATTTTGATTTGTGTGATGTGGTCTATGAAAATGATGCGGCGGCTGTTCTCGCCCGTCCGGGAGACAGTTGGACAGATATTCTCGATGTGGTGGAAAATTATAGTAAAGAGAAATTACAGCTGTATCGATATGTGAAAAAAAAGCTGGGGGGTGAACGGGTGCCGTTGATGGCGGATCGCAGCGCAGCCATAGATTTCATCATTTACCGGAAACGGGCAAAGCAGAGTATGACAGACTGCTACAGCTGGAAGTTTGACGCAAGGGGAAATTTAGACAATTTAAATGAACTGGGAATTCAGTACATGCTAGTCTTCTATGATGACCCCTATTACCAGAGCATTTCGGAGTATCTGGAAAAGCAGGAAACGGTATTTGAGAACGGCGTCGGAAAAATCGTCCGCTGCTCCGGTGAAAATTGGAGTACCCAGTATTAACAAAGTGTGGTAAAATGTACACGATAGCTAGCGGCAGTGCCCTTGGAGCCTGACAGGACAGAAGCCAGAAAGCAGGAACAGAAGATTTTTAAATCTGCACTACAGAGTGATAGGAGGCACTACTTAGCAAAACGTAAGAGGGAGAGTATAAAAAATGAAGAAAAGGATACTGACAGGATTACTGGCACTGAGTATGTGTATGTCAACTGTTTTGGCGGAAGTCCCTGTATACGGGGCAACTGCCGGAACGCCGGCAGAAGCAGCAGAAACGGAAACCGTCGGAAGTGCTGAAAATACGGAGCTTACCGATGAAACGGGAACTGCCGGGACAGTGGAAGCTGTGGGGAAAACAGAGCTTATTGACGTGGCAGGGACGACGGAAACGGCAGACACCGCAGAAAATGTGGAGACACCGGAAACTACCGGAGAGACGGAGACACCGGAAATCACGGAAACCACTGGAGAAACAGAAACCACAGAAACAGCCGAAACAATGGAGACGACAGAAACCACAGAAACAGCCGAAGCAACGGAGACGACAGAAACAGCCGAAGCAACGGAGACGACAGAAACAGCCGAAGCAACGGAGACGACAGAAACAGCCGAAGTAACGGAGACGACAGAAACTACAGAAACAATCGAAATAGAAGAGCTAGAAGAAGAGGAAGAAGTAAAAAGAGAGGAAACCTCCGCCGGAAAAAGCTATGATGAGGCGGTGGAACTGGGGTTTGATACAACCATCGTGTCCTCTGGTAAGCTGAGCGAAGCGGGCTGGTATCAGTTTACGTTGGAAAAGGACGGCATGGTGTCCTTTTCCTTTGCCCATGAGAAATTAAGTGTCACCAGGGATACGGTGGCATGGAGAATTGAATTTGCGGCAGAAAAGCCTGTGATTGATACAGGCATTGGTGGTATCGCCGGCATTGGAGGAATTAGCACAAATGATAATCTCTACACCTTAAACAGCAATGCCTATGATACGACGAACGTTTCTCCGGCTGTGGGGCTTCCGGCAGGAACTTACCGCATAAAGGTTACGCCTGTTATCGAGGCGGCGGGAGGCGTTCCTTACAGCCTGCGGTTAAGCTACAGCGATGTATACTGTGAGACGGAGGACAACAACACCGAAAATGCGGCGGATGAACTGGCCTTAGATAAGGAAATCGCCGGAAGCTTATACGGCGCAGAGGATGTAGATTATTATAAAGTAACGGTCACAGAGAATGGCTATGTTAATGTCCGCTTGACGCATGATATGGTATCGGGTAAGGAAAAAACAAATATATATCATATTTCTTTCTATGATATGTCAAACAACCTGCTCTATGAAGCCTACAGCAACGGTTCGGAGACAGAGCTAAATTCCATTAAGATAGGGGCGGAGAAAGGTTCTTATCTGGTTAAAGTGGAGGCCACTGGAAGAGCAACTATAGACAGCGCAGCTCTTTACACCGGAACTTACGGGTTAAAGGTAACTGCCACAGCCTACAGTTACTGGGAGAAAGAGAGCAATGACACCATAAGCTTGGCGAATGCAGTAACCCCTGGTGTGACTTACGGCGGGGATATTCGAAATATCGGTGATGTGGATTATTATACCTATACGTCCACGGGAAAAGGATACCTAGGACTGGATTTTTCCCATACGGTGATTTCCGGTTGGGAGACCCGCAGTGTATATAAGATTACCGTTACCAGAAAAGGTGCCACAGGGGAGGTATATTCCGGTTATGTGAATGGCGGTGATACCACATGGAAAATGCCAAACCTCGGTCTCCCCGCAGATACCTATTACATCAAAATCGAGGCAGCGGCAACCTTAAACAGTTCCGTGAACAGTGGCTCTTTAGACACCTGTTATCCGACGGACTACAGCATTACCGTGAACTGGACCAATACAAGCAAGTGGGAGGAAGAGGTAAACGATGCCCTAGCTGCCGCTAATGTCCTTGAGAGCGGAAAAACCATCGGCGGAAGCATTGCCACAGCCTCAGACAAAGATTATTACAAAGTAACTATGAAGAAAAAGGGATATCTTCAGGTGAAGCTTTCCCATGAGAATACCGGAAGCACCGCAACCCATTATCAGATGGCGGTCTTAAATCAAGACGGCAACGAATTGTACAAAATCAGCAATGCCGGGGTGGATACCATCTGCAATTCAGGCAAAATCGGTTTGGAAAAAGGAACCTATTATGTTCTTATTTCTGTAGCATCCACTCTTTATACCGGAGATTATAAGCTGAAGGTTACCACAAAAGCGGCATCAAACTGGGAGAGTGAGGTAAACGGAGATACCGCTACCGCAGATAAAATTACTGTTGGAAAGGAAATGAACGGTATTATTTCCAGTTATTCCGGCGATTTAGATTATTATAAATTTACTCTGGACAAAGCGGCATATATCAATGTCAGCCTGACCCATGAGAAAATCAATGCGGCGGGGAGAAGCTGGTATGTATATCTGCTGAAAGGAAACGGAAGCCGTTTAAACTATAAGAAAACAGACCATCTTTACGCTTATGCGGGAGATGTCTACACGGAAACCGATGCCGTGAAGCTGGCAAAGGGAACCTATTATGTGGTAGTCCGGGCGGCAGCCGACAATAAGAATGCCGTAGGGCAGGAATATACGGTGTGCGTCAATAAGATTTCTGCAAAAAAACCGACGATTTCCGATGTAAAATCCGTAGGCTACAATATGTTAAAGGTGACCTGGAAGGCAGTTCCGGGGGCAGTTTCTTATGAGATTTACAGAAGTAATTCCAAAAACGGAAGCTATACGAAGGTGAAAACCATTGACGAGGTGAAAACCGTCAGCTGGACCGACAAAAACGTAACTACCGGGAAAACATATTATTATAAGATAAAAGCTACTGTTGCCCTGGAGGGAGGCACCACCGGGACAGGAAGTGCATCCGGTGCAAAATCAGGGAAAGCGGTTCCGGCAGCCACAACCTTAAAGGCGAAAGCCGGAGCGAAACAGATAAAGCTTACCTGGTCTAAGGTATCCGGGGCGAGCGGTTATGAGCTTTACCGCAGCACGTCAGAGGACGGAAAATATTCTAAAATAAAAACCGTCACGAAAGGCTCCACAAAGTCCTATACGGATAAGAGCAAGGTGAGCAGCGGCAAGATGTATTACTATAAAATCCGGGCATACCGCAAGGTAGAAGGAAAGAAAGTATATGGAGAATATTCCAAGATCATTTCAAAGAAGGCAAAATAGAGGTAGGAAATGAGAAGAAGAGAAAGATACAAGCACTTGCTCAATCTCTGCGCCAATTTTATATTGCTGCTGTCAGAGACGGCAATGTTTGCATGGGTTTGGTATCAATTATATGTTCCCAGCTTTCCGCCGGAAGACCAGTTCTGGCGGAGAGGTAACTGGGCAGTAATCGGAATTTACGCCATGGTGCTGTTTTTTTTCAGCCGCACATTTGGCGCATACCGTATCGGTTATCTGAGAATCACAGATATCTGTCTGTCTCAGATACTCAGCATATTATTTGCCAATGCTATCGAGTATTTTCAGATTTGTATGATTGCCAATGATTATGTCAATGTGGGAAATATATTGCTGCTGACAGTAGCAGAAATGGCAGTGGTGCTGCCGTCGGTGTATGTGGTACGTTATTTCTATGTGAGACTGTACCCGCCGCGGAAAATGATTGTAATTTACGGGGAGCATTCTCCCGAGGACTTGATTTCCAAGATTAATTCCAGGGAAGACAAGTATGACGTCTGTGCCACAGCCAGTGCCTATATTGGCTATGAGGCGCTTTACACGAAGATTTTGGACTATGAGGCAGTGGTGCTCTGCGATCTGCCTACAAAAATCCGTAATAAGATTTTGAAATTTTGTTATGATCAGAATAAACGTACTTATATCACACCGAAGATTTCCGATATTATCGTGACGGGAACGGAACGTATTCACTTGTTTGATACGCCGTTAATGCTTTGCAGAAATCAGGGATTTACTATTGAGCAGCGTTTTGTGAAACGCACTATGGATATTGTGTTTTCTTTGCTGGCAATTATCATTGCCTCACCGTTTCTGATTGTGATTGCACTGGCAATCAAGATTTATGACAGAGGTCCGGTATTTTATACTCAGGAGCGGCTCACCAGGGACAGAGAGCCCTTTCAGATTATCAAGTTCCGCAGTATGAAGGTGGATTCGGAGGAAAAGGGCGCACAGCTGGCGAAAAAAGAGGATGACCGCATTACCCCGGTGGGAAAAATTATCCGCCGCACCCATTTAGACGAGCTGCCCCAGCTTTTCAATATTTTAAAAGGGGAAATGTCTTTCGTGGGGCCAAGGCCGGAGCGTCAGGTCATTGCGGAGAAGTATGAGGACGTGGTGCCGGAGTTCCGGTTCCGCCTGAAAGTAAAAGCGGGACTTACCGGGTATGCTCAGGTATATGGGAAGTATAATACCACTCCTTACGATAAATTAAAATTAGACCTTACGTATATTGAAAATTATTCTGCATGGCTGGATTTGAAATTGATGCTGATGACAGTCAAAGTCATGTTCCAGAAGGAAAATACCGAAGGTGTGGACGAAAAACAGGTCACGGCAATCAAAAAAGAGTAATGCAGCTGTGGACAGAAGACTGTCCTGGCAGGTTTGAATTTGTGGGACGGAGGAGAATGGGTGGCAGAAGAAATAAAGGTGTCTGTGGTGATGCCGGTGTATAATGGCGAAAAATATATCAGACAGGCTGTGGAGTCCGTAAAAACACAGCAGGTTTCCTGGGAGCTATGGATTATCAATGATTGCTCCACGGATGGCACGTCTCGGATTCTAAAGGAATATGAAGAGGATATTCGGATTCACGTAGTGCAGAATGAGACGAACTGCGGTGTGGCAGAGTCAAGGAATATCGGTATCCGCAAGGCAAAAGGAAAGTATATTGCATTTTTGGATGCGGACGACTGGTGGGATAGAGAAAAACTTCGAATGCAATATGAGCTGTTAGAAAAAAAACAGCTCGTTTTGTGCTGTACAGGAAGAGAGCTGATGAACCCTGAGGGCAGCAGTACCGGAAAGATTGTGCATGTGCCGGAGACGATCACGTATGAGATGCTGCTTTATACAAACCATATTCCCTGTTCCTCCGTGGTGATGAAAACCGAGGTGGCAAGAGAGTTTTACATGGAGCATTCAGAACTTCACGAGGACTATATTTTGTGGCTTAGGGTGTTGAAAAAATACGGGGAAGTCTGCGGAATAGATGAACCCATGTTAAAATCTCGTTTAAGTGAGGGGGGAAAATCCCGGAATAAAATAAAGTCGGCATGGATGCACTGGAAAGTGTACCGGTTTATGGGGATTGGAGTGTTCCGGGCTGGATGGTACATGCTGCATTATGTGGTGAATGGAGTGAGGAAGTACGCCTAGAAAGCAGGGAAAAATAATTCTTTTATTCTACATGATTTCCTGATATATATAATTTTAATATTGTTTTAATGTTGAAAGTATAAAATATATGCCGACAGAGAAATTTAATGAATATTGTGGAAGGTGGGAATAAGATTGAAAATGAGAAGTAGAGGGTATCCATTACCTTGAGCACACGACAAATAAGCCATCTTTCGGTGGCTGCTT
>ERZ808024.166-NODE-166-length-52071-cov-10.353849_pt1 | contig 52071 bp, 35 predicted proteins | sample MGYA00380181_ERZ808024 | MGnify/ENA primary metagenome ERZ808024 (study PRJEB31490, sample SAMN06133413) | mouse gut metagenome | isolation source: Z2_1 | host: mice | place: China: Chengdu | collected 2015-05 ...
CGTAGCCACCGCTACGCCTCCCTCCTCCGCCTTGCAGAGTGACGATATATCCAGCACAGTTTAGCTAAAAATGAACGCGACAGTACACTAGGACAAAACAATCCAGTCCGGCAGTGCCATCACCTCCACGCCATGGAAATCCGGCACAATCACGCAGCGCCCCGGATGGGTGTTTAAGTAAGCCGCCCAGGTGGAATAGGTGCTGTTGGAGATAATCTGGTTCTGGCACGCCGACATGAGGAAAAATTCGTCCATATCGGAAAACTGCCCTAGCTCCGTCACATACTTCATTTCCGACGCATGGCTGCCGTTGTCTAAGCACTCCCTCGCTTTCGGGACATCATTGGTAAATACAATAAAAGAAACCCCCGGCTTTTCCTTCCGCATCCGCTCTGCCGCCTTCTGGAAATATTTCCGGTTCGGCCCTCCCAAATCACCGCCCCGGACATGCAGAGCGCAGGTGGGTGTATTCCGAAACTGCTCTGTCAGTCGTTTTACTTCCGGGCTCTGTTCATAATTCGGCGTAAACATTTCCCGGATTTCGTCAAAATATTCCTCAAAATAACCAAGGCACTGCCAGTATCCATGAAGGTATTTTCCACGCAGAAATTTTCCAAATACCCGTTCATCCACATGATACATATCTTTTTCAAAAATCACGTGGTATTTTAAATTCCGCCGCAGCCGTTTATAGATTTTCTTCCACACACTGTCATTGGGAAACGACTCTTTTTCATCATACACGATATGAAACTTGTCCAGTTCAAAATCCCGCAGCGTGGAATTATCGCACTCGGAGATATCCAGCCGGAGCCCCTCATTTGCTCTCCGTGCAGCCGCATAGCCACAGGCATAATTATACATCTGATTTCCCATGCCATCGCCAATTTTCACCGTTACCAAACCAAACTCCTCCTATGGTTTTCCACCTCTATATTGTCAAAAGAACGCTGCCTTCACGCTATTTTCCAAGAATAATATCGCAGATACGATCCACCTGGTCGATTCTCAAATCTGCATACAACGGCAACGTCAGCACCTTTTTCGACAAATCAAGTGCCACCGGGGTATCTCCCATATCAAACCTTCCCTTATAACAGTCAAAGGTGTTGGTCAACGGATAGAAATACTTTCTCGCATAAATTTCATTGACCTTTAACAGCTCATAAATATCATCACGGCTTTTTCCGAAGACCTCCGGCTCAATCATCACCGGATAATAGGCATAATTCGGTTTCACGTCCTTCTGCTCCCCGGAAATACGAATGCCCTTCACCCCTGACAGGCGCTGGTTATAATGCTCCACAACCTTTTTCCTCTTGTCTAGTTCCCTCTCAATGTGCCTTAAATTGCAAAGCCCCATTGCCGCCTGAAACTCGTTCATTTTCGCATTGGCACCCACATCCTTGATTAGCTCTTCGTCCCAGATGCCAAAGTTTTTAATACCGAACAATTTTTCCCGCAGCCCGTTCTCACTGCTGTTAAAACAGACGGCACCGCCCTCAATACTGTTAAACACCTTCGTCGCATGGAAACTGAAAATAGACGCATTTCCAAAGGTGGCAACACCCTGTCCCTTGTATGTTACCCCAAAGGTGTGGGCTGCGTCATAAATGACTTTCAGATTATGCTTTTTCGCAATGGCTTCTATCGCCTCCACATCACAGAGATGTCCATAGACATGCACCGGAAGGATGGCGCTGGTTTTCTCCGTAATCAATGCTTCTATTTGATTTACATCTATGGTGTAGTCCTCCGGATTCACATCACAGAACACCGGAGTCAGTCCATTCCGCACAATGGCGTGGGTGGTGGAAGCAAACGTAAAGGGGGTGGTAATCACCTCCCCGGTGAGCCCCATCGCCTGTATCAGCAGTTCCAACGCCATATGACCATTAGAAAACAGCAGGATATTTCTCACCTTTAAATACTCCGCAAGCCTTTCTTCCAACTCGTTGTGCTTAACCCCCATATTGGTCAGCCAGTGGCTCTCAAACAAGCCTTTTATCTCTTCCACATACTCATCTAATTCCGGCATAGATGAACGCGTCACTAATATTTTCTCCATATTTCCTCTCATTCTGCCGCCCCTGCGGCGTCTACAGGAATGTCTCCTGAACCAAAGTATTTTCCCTGCGTAAGCTTTTATTTGAAACAAGTATTTCTCATACAATTAACATGTACATCATACCCCAGAACCTCTTTCTTTGTCAATGAACCCCGCTTTTTTCCTTGACATTCCCTCAATTTGACTTATAATGAAGAAATAACTGAGCCCCTGGAAGGCGAAGTTATTTCGCTACCCAAACGCAGCCCAGCGGAGTTCGGGGTTCCTTTTTTGGAGCCCCCGGAAGGCGAAGTTATTTCGCTACCCAAACGCAGCCCAGCGGAGTTCGGGGTTCCCTTTTTGGAGCCCCCGGAAGGCGAAGTTATTTCGCTACCCAAACACAGCCCAGCGGAGTTCGGGGTTCCTTTTTTGAGCCCTCAAGGAGATTTTATGAAACAGCGACTTTTATATATTTTTTATTATCTAAAACACATTCACCACAAACTGCGGGACAAGCGCACCGGAAGCTACAATGTCCTGGGAAAATTCATGGGAACAAAAGCTCCCAGCGACGAGGAAGCCAACGAGCTGATTAAGAGCTATCTAAGAAGCGGCAAGCCCTTTGCCCTCTGCCGCATGGGAAGTGCGGAGTTTTCCGAATTTCAGCTCTATGATGAACACCTGCTCTTTGGCACCAACCGTCTGGAGCGCAGCAATATGTTTGAAACTTTCCATCACAGTACCGAGGAAGTGGGACGCTGGACGGACCTTATCAAAAAAGATAATCAGGATATTGACATCATGGCGTATTTTGACGACCACCCGGCGGAGGAATACATGGTGAGGACAAGCTGCCCTAAAGAGATGAAGCTGATACGCCTCGGACAGTTAGAGCCCCTCGCCTATGAAAATCCCTGGACCATGGAATTGTCCGGCAAAAAGGTACTTTTGGTGAATCCCTTTGTGGACACCATGTTAGAGCAATATCCGAAAATGGATTTGATTTTCCCTGACCGCAAGGTTCTGCCGCCGGACATTACGTTCAAAACCTTTAAAGCCATCTGGTTTTTCGGAAGAAATGACAACTTTGCCACCTGGTTTGATGCCCTCGACTATATGTACCGGGAAATCATGAAGATTGATTTTGATGTGGCGCTCTTAAGCTGCAGCGCTTTCGGCTACAATCTGGCTCCCATGCTAAAGCGTGCCGGTAAACAGGCGATACAAATGGGCGGTTCCATGCAGCTTCTCTTCGGTATCTGGGGTTCAAGATGGGACGATTATCCTCCCTATCTGCCGTTAAAGAATGAGCATTGGGTACGTCCGCCAAAAACAGAATCGCCGAAGGATAAAAAGAGCCTGGAAGAGCTTGACAATGCCTGCTATTGGTAACCGTAAAACACTGATTTTCTATGCAAAAAAGTACTGCCTTGGGTATTTTCCCCTAGACAGTACTTTTTCTTATCTCTTATCTTTATTCAACTACAACTTCTTTCCAGTCGTCTACCGGAACCAACCCCACATAGGTTTTTCCTGTATTAATCTTAATTTCATTTCCTGCCGCGTCATAGTAACGTGTCGGAGATGTCATGCTGGTTTTGGTCCAGGTAATGGGAATTGCCTTTCCGTTGGTGACATAGTAACCGCCGCCGGAGGTAATCACGTCGAAAATCATATATCCGTGTTCGTCATACTGAGTAAAGCCTGCACTCTGAATCAACAGGTTTTTAAATTTCAGCTGCTCATTGTTGTTGCCCGGATCTACATGGGCTTTGCCGTACTCGAAGTAATTATATACCTGATTTTCCTCATCATACTCTAAATAAGAGCCATTATGGGGGAATGGCAGATCCACCAATTTCGCATCAATGGCATCGGAGGCTGTTGATAAATCCACCGGATTGCTCTCATTTGCAAACTGATAGTGTGCCCCTTCATAATACTCATTATACTCTCTGTCCACATCGGAATTGGAGAAATTCTTCTCTAAATCCCCCGGCAGAATATATTCGGTGTATTCCCTTGATTTTCCGTTATCCACACGGGAAAACGTACCGCTGAAATGATCCGAGCAGGGCTGCGCTAAATATTGATCCACATAAAACGGACCGCCGTCATGGCAGATTACCGCATTCCACTCCGCTGCCAGAATAACATTGGTAGGTCTTACACTTCGGATACTTCCTAACTGCTCGATGTCCTCCCAGTCCTTTACCAATACCATAAAACGGGTAATTCTGCCGTTCATGGTGCTGTTCATCATTTCGTAAACCACATCTGCCTTTGACAATCCATAGTGAGGCAGTGCAATGGACTCGTTATCCACCATAACTGCGATAGGTCTCTGATTTTTCAGTTCTTCGTCAATTATCTCATTCGTCAGCTCGCTGCGATATTTGCCCTCCGGAAGAACCTCCGTCTCCGGCTGCTCCGTCTCTGCACTTTCCACTTCTGTTACATTCTCGGCAACTTCCGTATTCTCTACTGCGGTCTCTTGTTCCCCACAGGCACTAAGCCCTACCGTTGCTGCCATTATTGCTACTAATAGCATTGTCCTTTTTTTCACTTGTAAATACCTCTCAATGTTTTTTATTCAGGAGCAGCAACACTCCCCAAACCATCATATCGTGAGCAGGTGCGGCTCACGATATGCATTCGCCATTCGCCAATCACACAAGCATGTTGGCTCACTTGCGCTCATTATATCCTAATTTCTGCGCTCGCTTTTTGCGCATCTCAAGTTTCGCAGAAACTTATATAGGAACGCTGTTTTTGCGTTCATTATATCACAACTGCTTACTGCTGGAAAGCATTATTTTTTTCGTGAAATACTCTTATTTCGTGAAATACTCTTATTTCGTGAAATACTCTTATTTCATCCACTGCGCATAGAGCGTTACCGTACCGCCGTTTTTGGAAGTCAGATTTTTGATACTCTGTTTGTTCTTGTATGTTTTTCCGCTTCCATTTTTCTTCGTATTCCATCCCACAAAAGTATAGCCGGATTTCTTGAATTTATTCGCAGTCAGTTTATAGCTTTTGCCGTACTTGCAGTTGGTCAGGGAACTCATTTTCCCACCGGTGCTGCCGTTTCCGTTGAATTTAATGGTATATTTGTTTGCTTCCCATTTTGCATAAAGGGTTTTGTTTCCGGTACTGCCCTTTTTAATGGAGGTCACTTTATTTTTGAAGTTCTTATCGGAATACCAGCCCTTAAAGGTGTAGCCTGTCTTGGTGGCATTCTTTAGAGTAATCGTCTTTGTGGTTTTCTTATACGTTGCTGGATTGCTCTTGTTGTTTTTACCGCCGTCTAGTTTATAGGTAATCTTGTAGGTGGGGCGTTCCCACTGGGCATACAGAGTAACAGTTCCGGTAAAGCTGCTGACTTTCTGCTTATTGGTATAAGACTTTCCTTTTCCGTTTTTCTTGGTATTCCAGCCGGCAAAGGAATAGCCCGTTTTCTTAAAAGCATTATTTTTTAAGGTAATGATGCTGTCCCTATACCCGGTCTGTTTGCTCATTTTACCGGAAGTAGCCCCGTTTCCGTTGTAGGTGACAGTGACTTTTTTTGACAAATCAATACTTTTGCCGGTTACTGCGCTGTCCCAGTAACCGTCGCATACTGCAATGGCATTGATGGTAGCACTCTTATCTATATAAAAGCTGTCATCATATCGAATGCTTTTTGCCGTGCTTTCTTCCGGCACCGTTCCGTCTAAGGTATAATAAATTCTCGCTCCGGCAGCCGGTGCGGTAATCGTTACCTCACAATCCCCCTCACTGTCTGTTTTTGCACTTATCTTAGGTGCCTGTGCCGTCTGCGTAATGGCGGGGAATGTGCCTGCCACCCATCCGGAAGATGTAGAAGTTAAGGTACAGGGCGGGAGATATTTATTCCAGTAGCTTTCCTCCGCATGGCTTGATGCCTGTTGTGCATTGTCGTAATATGCGTCGTTCTTTGCAAAAAAATCATAATAAATCGGGTAACCATTTCCCGCATCATCCCAGGTACAGTCCACATTATACCAGGAATCATTGATACGAACTTTGTTCCATTCATGGTTTGCACTGGTCACTGCCACTGCATCGATTCCGGAACCGTTGCACATCATCTCAAATGCCTGAGCATATCCGGCACATACCGTCAAATCAGTACAAAATACGCTGTAGGCACTCTGATTATACAAGGTATCCTCAGCCGTAGGCTTCTCCTCATCCGGAAGGTCATAATAGTCATAATCGTATTCCACCTTCTGAATAATCAAATCATGAATCAGCTTTACTTTCTGCTCCTCACTGCTCAACGCATCCACCTGGCTCTGCCAGCTGTCTACCTGGCTTTTTACATTTGCTGTTGCCTGCGCACGGGACGCACCGTTTGCAAAGGCAGAATACACCCCCGGACATATCAGTGCAATATCCTTTCCGCGTAAAATTGACGTGTTTAAAAAATAGTACTGAGGATTAGAATACCGGAAAATAAAATACACCTGCGTCGCCATATCCTGAGTAAGACCTTTTGCGATAACAGTCTCCAAAAAATAACCATTATAATAACTCCTATACTCTATGTCTTTATTGGTGATCAGATAAGTCAGACACATGGCATCCAGAGAATCCCAAAACTCTTTTGCAGAATCGGACATCTGATTATAAAAATAATTGCTGGAATATTTATCCCATTCATTATTATAAATGGCAGAACCCTTTAACTGACTTTCCTCTGCCGGTTCAAAGATATTGCTCTCATCCACCTCAGACATCTCCTGCATCTTCATCTGCAGCAAACCACCCGTCGGAAAGCTGAATTCGTTTTCTTTGATTTCTGTCTCTTCTTCTAATTCCGGCTCTTCTAATTCTACCTCTTCTAATTCCGGCTCTTCTAACTCGGTTTCTTTTAACTCGATTTCCTCGATTACCGTTTCTGTCTCTGTAGTTTCTGTTTCCACCACCTCTTCAGCTTCGGTTCCACCATTCTGCTTCCCGATAGTTTCGGTGCTCTCGTTTCCGGCTGCACCCTCTTCCTCAGCTTCCGTTGCGCCTCCCTGTTCTCCGACAGCTTCGGTGCTCTCGTTTCCGGCTGCATCCTCTTCCTCAGCTTCCGTTGTGCCTCCCTGTTTTCCGGCAGTTTCAGCACTCTCATCCCCCTGCGTCAGTACTGTCATTTCCTCCGCAGCATACACTGCAGTTCCCTCTGACGGCATCAACACAGAGCCGACTGTCACACATGCGGCAAGAAATACCGCTAAACACCTTTTTTTCAAAGCATTTTCCTCCTCTTATTCTTACTTCTTTTTCCACTTCGCATAAAGTGTGATGTTTCCTTTACTTCCTTTTTTAATTTTTGTTACCTTCTTTTTATATTTGCTGTCACTGTACCACCCCACAAACTGATAGCCCTTCCTTGTGGGCTTTTTCAGGGTAATTGTCTTGGTAGTATAGTAATAATAGCCCGGATTTTTGGCAGCATTTTTTCCGCCTTTTAATTTGTAGGTAATGGTATATTTCGTTTTTTTCCACTGGGCATAAAGGACAACTTTTCCGCCGGATTTTGTGGTGAGGTTCTTTACCTTTGCCTTATTTTTAAATGCAGTTCCACTGCCGTCTTTTTTGGTATTCCAGCCAACAAAGGTATAACCTGTTCTCTTAAATTTATTGGCGGTCAACTGGTAGTTTTTTCCATATTTTCTGGAAGTTAAAGAACTCATCTTTCCACTGGTGCTGCCGTTTCCCTTAAAACAAATGGTATATTTCTTTGCCTCCCATTTTGCATAAAAAGTCTTATTCCCTGTGGAGCCATTCTTTATCTCTGTTACCTTTTTCGTACATTTACTGTCTGTATACCAGCCCACAAATTTATAACCTGTGCGGGTTGGATTTTTTAAAGTGATAGTGGCAGAAGATTTTTTATAGGAAGCCGGATTGCTCTTATTGTTTTTGCCACCGCCTAGCCGGTAGGTAATGGTATATTCCTTTACTGCCCACTGGGCGTACAGCGTGATTGTCTCCCCCGGGACTGTGGTGAGGCTTTGGATTGCCGCCCTGTCAGAAAATGCCGTACCGCTTCCGTCTGCTTTTGTATTCCATCCGGTAAAGACATACTCTGTCTTTTTATATGTATTGGCAGGGAGGTTATATTCCTTATCGTACTGTAAATCTGCCATCTCTCCCATAGAACCGCTGCCGCCATTTTCTGAGAACACAATGTGGTAACGAATCGGCTGCCATTTTGCATAAAATACCCGGTCCCCTGTGCTGCCCACTGCAATTCCTGCCGCCGGGCTGTAAAAACCTGCGTCGGTGTACCACCCCCCAAAGGCGTAGCCTGTTTTTCCCGGTTCCTGCAGGGTAATGCTGTCGGCACAGGTATAGCTTGCGGGGTTCTGTCCATTTTTGCCGCCGTTCAATTCATAAGTAATATGGTAAGTATTGATTTCCCACTGGGCATATAAAGTAATATTTTGGGACAAACCTGCTATCTGCGCCCTGTCCGTATAAACCGTTCCTTTTCCGTCTGCACCGGTACTCCATCCAGTAAAGTGGTAACCATCCCTCTGGAAAACAGCCTCCGGCAGATATGCCCCTGTCCCCTCATAAACCTCCATGCTTTCCATGGTTCCGGTTCCCCCATTCCCGTCAAAGGAAACCGTATATTTCTTTTTCACGGCAACCTCTTTAGAAGCTGTCTCGCTGTCCCAATAACCGTTGCAGACTGCAACTGCCTGCAGCAGCATACTCTCCGTTATCTCAAAGCTTCCGGCATACCGATAAGCCTTTGCTCCGCTTACCTTAGGCGTACTGCCATCTAAGGTATAATAAATCTGTGCTCCCGGCATGCTGCTTTCTATCTGTAAAACATATTTACCTCCTAAAACATCAACTGTTATCACCGGGGCTGTGGTCTGCTCCGTAATCCGGGGCAGTATTCCGGGAGAATAGCCGCTGGCGCCGGAATCTAAGGTACACAGCGGAAGATATTCTTCCCAGAAGCTTTCCTCATAATGGCTTGCACTTGTATCAAACACAGCGTCGTTGCGCTCAAAATACGTATAACGCACCGTGCTGTTCTGGTCATCCCAGGTACAGTCCACATTATACCAGGAATCGTTAATCCTGACTTTATTCCACTCATGGTTCGAACTGGTGACTGCCACTGCGTCAATACCGGAGCCATTGCACATCATCTCGAAAGACTGGGCGTACCCGGCACATACTGTTAAATCCGTGCAGAAAACACTGTAGGCAGATTGCGTATACTGGGTATTCTCATCAAACCCGGATTCGTTGATTGCATGATTGTACTCTACTTTTTCAATAATAAGATCGTGAATCAGTTTCACCTTTTCCACATCGGTACTGCAGGCATCTATCTGTGCCTGCCACATATCTACCTGCCTTTTCACCTGTTCTGTCGCCGCTTTCCTGTCCTCTGTGCCGGCAAAAGCACTGTAAATACCAAAACCAACTGCCGAAGAAGTGCTCCAGATGGCATTATTCAAAAAATAATATTGAGGATTGTTGTACCGGAAAATCCTTGCTATTTGTTTCATTTCCTGTAAGGAAAGCCCCATGTTGCTCTTCACCAGCTCCGTGCGGTATTTTCCGGTCTGGACACCGCCGCTTTTTACGGCAATTCCCGGCGTATTCTGCTCCGTATATTGGATACACATTGCCTGCAGGGCATCCCAGTATTCACGCTCCGCCTCGTTCATCTGATTGTAAAAATAATAATTGGTATATTTCTCCCATTCAGAGCCATAATCGTCAGCAGAACTTCTCAGGCTGTATTCCGTTGTTTCTTCAAAATATTCTGCCTCTTCCTCCGGGACGGTCAGTTCTTCCACCGGAAGCAAACCATCTGTGGGAAATTCCTCTTCTGCCGGTATCTCTGCGGCTGTTTCCGATGGAGCTTCCGGCTCTGTCTCCGGCAGTTCTCCCGATTCTGTTTCCAATGGAGTTTCCGGCTCTGCCTCCGATGGCTCTTCTATTTCTTCTATGGGTTCTTCCTCCAGCACAGTATCTATTATTTCTGCCGCCGAAACGTCACGCGGAGCAATCACCGTTCCCAGCACCACGCATACAGCCATTAGCACTGCCAAACATCTTTTTTTCACAAAGCCACCTCCGATTCTTTCTTCTCTTCTGTGCCTTATCTCCTAGAATTATAACAAAAACTCCTGTCTTTTTCAATGACCGCATGACAGTTCTGCCGTGCAAAAAAAGAAGTTCAAAAAAGAAAAGGCTGTACACCGCCCAAAATACCGGCGGCGTACAGCCCCTTTCTTTTCTTACTTCCAATCTCTCAATTAAGTTTATTTCACTTTGACAGATTTTACTTTAGAATATTTTGCATATACTTTAGAGCCGTCATCGTTATATTTGTATGCACGAACTCTATAGTAATAGGTCTTACCTTTCTTCAGTACGTTACTCTTGCTGTTTTTGTCAACATAGGTAAGTGTCTTTGCATTATTGACATCCTTAATTACTTCAAAGCCTTTCTTCTTGCTTGTAGAACGCTCAATTTCATATCCGTCTGCCTCTTTAGAAGCTTTGTACTTCAAAGTAACTTTCTTAGACTTACTTGTAATCTTAGAAATAGATGTTGCTGCAGGTTTTTTCTCATTGAAGGTAGCAGATGCAGCCTTGCTTGCTCCACTGGAATAATAGTAATCATTGTAATCAGCAGTCTCATTGTCATAGACATAACCATCTGTGGAGTTATTCTTCTTGCATGCCACTACATAATAGTAATACTTCACTCCTGTATCCGGACCATCTGCAAGAACAATATCTGTTACACCATTGACAGAGTAGGTAATTTTGCGATCCACCACTGATGTCACATTCATGTCATTTTTTGTTGCTCTTCTGTACCCTGAAACCTTACTGCTGTCTGCAACATAAGTACCAATCTGTGTTGCGCCAAAGTAATTATAAGATTTTGTATCTTTATTATATACGCTATCTTTTACTGTCGTTCTGAATACTTTATAATAATCAGCTCCTGATACTTTCTTCCAGGTTACCTTAATGCCGTCCTTTGTTGCCTTTGCTTTTACACTTGTTGGAGCTGTAAGAACTGGCATAACAGTTACTCCATGCGCATCCGTATATTTCGTTCCATTGTATGCGCGAACACGATAAGTAACTCCCTCGGTGTTCTTTGTTGCCGGCAATGTGACTGTGCTTGTCTTAACATTCTTGATGGTCTTATACTTGCTCCATTTACCGGAAGCATTATCCTGTTTTTCAACCAGATAGCCTTTTGCTGTATATACTGGATTCCATGTAACAGTCACTTTACCGTTTGATTTCTGAACATACTTAAAATTAGTCAATTCAAAACCAAGTGATACTACTGCCTGATCTTCAATATATACTTTCTTATTGTCCACCATCTTGTATGCCTTTACTTTATAGCTGTATGACATACCGCTTGTCAGACCTTTATCGGTATAAGACTTTTTGCCGGAAGACAAATCAGCAATCATCTTATATTTTTCGTAACTATTTCCTTCGCCATTTGAAATTTCTGTTGCTGAAGAGTCAGTTACGCATCTATAAATTTCATACCCCTTGGTACCGCTAATCTTTGACCAGCTTAATTTTACTGATGTCTTAGAAGCAGCAGCAGCCTGTAATTTCATGTTGCCGCCCCATCCAGTCATTGCCTCACAGTATACCCATGTGCCTTTTGAGGTCTTATTGGTATCCGTATTGAAGAAATACGGACGTACGCGGTAAGAATATGTGGTGTCTGCTTTTAATTTTTTATCTGTATAAGACGGTGAAGATGTCTGTGCCAGAGTTGTCCAAACTGTTTTCTTACCGTTTACAGATTTCTTCTGCACCTCATAACCGGTTACCTGACCACTTCTTGACATAGTCAATGTGATACTATCTTTTGTAACATAATTACATCCTACTGATATCTCAGGAACAGATACTTTTACCTTAACAACATTAGAAAATGCACTGTACTTTTTCTCTGTCGTTTTTGCTTCGCTGTTGTAGGTACGCATCTTTACATAATATGTTTTTCCCGGAGTCAAATAACTTTTATAAAGATCAACTTTCTTATTGCTGTTCACAGAATATATTTCTTGCTCTGTCTGAACATCCTTCTCATTTGTTTCAAAATTCTTTGAATCAGAATACCAGAGTTCTACGTCCTCATCCAAACGTAATTTACCAGTATAGCTAAACCGATAGTAATTGTCATTCTGCTCTGCAAGTGCAATCTTACCGATTTCGGATGTTGTTGCGGTGTCTTTTGTGATAGTAATTACATTAGACGGCTGTCCGTATACTTTCTCGGTCTTTCCTGTTACCTGATTCTTCACCCATACATAAGCAACGGCTCTGATATAAGAGGTTCCTTCCGGCAAATCGGATTTGTAAACCGTGCTTGTTTCATATTCGTCGTCATCCTCGTCATAAGATGTGTTTGTGAAAGTAGACCAATTTGAAGAATTTGCATCGTTCGCAATCTGAATTTCATATCCATCCTTATTCTTCTTATCTAATACAGCATCAAAACGTAATGTGTACCCGTACTTATCCTCGCTGTAAATCTTCAGACCGGTAATATTTTTCGGTGTCTTCTGTGCATTTGTTGTAAAGCTTGTGATAGCGGCTGTTGCCATAATCTCCACATAACGGGATTTTTCCATACTGGTATACGGCGTACCGTAGCTGCTTGCCACTGCTCTGACATAGTAAGTCGTAGATGGTTTCAAATTACTGTTATCCTTACTAATCTCAAGCTTATAGTCATCTGCCCAATTAGAGATATATGCTGTCTGCCAATCCTGAACCAGAGAAGCATCTGTAAAGTTTGCGTCTGTAGCAATCTGATAATATACATCGCCTCTGAAATTAGCAACATTGAAATCATAAGAGAAATAGTAATAATCCTCATCTTCCCTCACCAGCTTGAAATTTGTCAATGCCGCAACGTTGCCTGCCGATTTGAATGTTACTGCCTCAGACCAGTCACCCTGATACTCTACTGCCGCTTTCCATTCCTGTGCAACTGAGTCATACTCTGTGTATCTGTTGACTGCACGGACACGAATGGTATAGGTTTCATTGTTGTTGAATAACTCTAATGGGTTGCCATTCTGGTCATATACAAGGTCTCCTGCCTCTGTATAAGCACTAAGACCGGATAAACTGTATACATTAGCTACATTCGAGTTTACATCATAATAATGCCTATGCTTTTCATTATTATATGTATCAGGTCTCGAAGAATAGCTGTTCCCCTTTGAATCTTTGATTTCTATCTCATATCTGTCCACATTTTCAATTTCATTCCAACGCATCATAGGAGCAGAAATCTTCTGGTTATCCTTTGTTGCTGTCTGAATCCAAAGACCTGTTACCTGCGCCGGTTTTGCGTTAATACCTGTAGAGATCTCATCTACCGGAACGGTATACGTATAAGTATCTGACCATTCTCCATAGGTAACTTCTGTCTGTCCGTCCAACTTACGACCTGCACGAACACGAATGGTATATGTCTGCCCCTGCTCCATTGCGTGGAGGGCAGCACCTGTCTTTGTATTGATTACTTCAACCGGTTTCCCATCTTTTTCCACATAAGCCTTCAAGTTCATTACATCTGCAGATGTATTATTTACCGTCAGGTAGTTTTCATAATTATATACATACTTCTGGCTTACAGAATCATACACAGAAGGATTAGCTATATAAAGTCTGTTGGAAGCATCCTTAACTTCTATCTGATAAGATGTAACTGCAGAAGCAGCCGTCTCTGCTGCTTTATTCCATGAAACGTTATTGTTCGTTGTATTTACCTTTACTCCCGTTACTTTTTCAGGAACCGTGACCGCCGGAACAGTAAAGTTCAATGCCTCAGACCATTCTGAATACTGTTTCTCGTTGCTGCCATTTTTGTAATTATACGCACGAACCCTAACCGTATAGGTAACACCCGGTTTTCCGGAACGAATTGTTTCACCATTTTCTGTCTTTGTCACAGCCATTCCGTCTGCATTTAACTCATATGCGGGTTTATTTGAAACATAAAGTGACGTTTCATAAGAATCTACATCGTAATTTTTCAGTACATCTTTACCTGTCTCATCGTCATTGTCATAGTCATTGTACCAATTTCCTGCAGCATCTTTTAACTCCACTTCATATCCGCGGACATTCTTTACCTGATTCCACGATACGCTCTTGCTGGCAATGTCATACTCCAGTTGTCCTGTAACCTGTGGAACACTATTCTCCTGAACCGTAACTGTGACAGGTTCTGACCAGTCACTTACCGTCTTGCTGTCTCCGCTGCCGACAACACCGCGCAGACGTACGGTATAAGACTGTCCTGCTGCAAACGCTTTAACAGCAACGCCATTTTCATCTACCACCTGAGTTGGGTTTCCTTCTTTCACCTCATATAGATAAGCCCCGACATTAACCGGATCAATGGTGTCGCTACTTGTGAAACAATAGGTACCGATAAGGCTTCCATCCTTTACAGATGCCCACTGAAAATACTCACGACCAGAGGCGTCCTTAATTTCCATCTCGACAGTTTCATTTTTCCCCTTTTGGTACACAATGCTGGTATTACCGTTTTCACGATTCACTACAATACCTGTGACCTTTTCTGCCTGATACTGCATTGTGGGGAAATTGTAGGTGATGGGGTCAGACCATTCACCAAACGCATATGCGCCGCCATTTTCATTATAGGCACGAACCTGAATCGTATAGGCGGTATTATTTTTAATTTCCAGTGTTTTTCCTTCTAAATCTTTAGCTGGTACATAACTACCGTTTTCTAATTTGTATCCTGACAGATAATACACAAGGCTATCTAAATCCTGTGATGTGCCATCAGTATCATCATAGTAATCCAGACCTGATTTCACCTCACCTGCAGCATCTGGGTAACTGCCTGTACCTTCTGCATATTCCACGCCGTTCCCGTCAACTACATGAATTTCATATCCCTTGGCATTCTGATCTGCATCCCAGGAAAGTATTGACTGATCAATCTCTCCATTTTGTGCTTCTGTTTCAAATCTTAAATTAGCAACTTTACCGGGTGCCGTAACTGATACCTGCTCTGCTGCCTTTAATTCAGTATCTGTTGTTTCAGGTACCTCTTCTGCTTCGCTGGTCTCTAACGTACCAACGACTTCAGTTGTCTCAGATACTTCTTCTGTTTCACTGGTCTCTGTTGTCTCAATTAATTCAGCAAAAACTACGGCATCTTCGTCAACATTTGCTTGCTGTGCAGCAAGTGTCGGTGCTGCATCACCCACTACCATGCTTGCGGCTAAGATGATGGCACCTATTCTTGCGCTCATTCCACGTTTCTTCATTCGCACATTCTCCTCTTCTTTTATTATTTATGGTCTGCACCAGAAATGTTATCTCAACTGCTCTCTATTTATATGTCTTCCATCTTTTGGTACTATATCCATAAACTCTTACTAGTATAGCACCATACATTTTCTTTATCAAGATATTAATTGTCAAAATCCGACTATTTTGTCAGTATCTTTAAATATTAATATTGCACTTTTCACAAAAAATGCGCAGGATATTTTATGTTTGTCATCCATATTTTATGATAGTTGCTTTTGTAGTTTCAAAAGTTTCCATTTTTTCAACAAAATGCAGGATATGTTAGAAAAATTTTTTCTTCCATATCCTGCATTTTATTCAAACCTTTCCTTTTTCCTCCGGCTCTGTTTTATCTTCTTTCACTTTTTCCGGTTTCTGATAAGTTCTTTCACTGATGATATAACGAGGCCTCGCTTTCACTTCCATATAAATCTTTCCGATATATTCGCCTAATACACCCAGGCATATCAGCTGTATACCTCCCATAAAACAGACGATACAGACTGTACTTGTCCAACCTGTCACGGTTCTTCCCAAAAGTTCTGTCGCAACTGCCCAGATAACTCCTGCAAAACCTAAAAATGAGACGCCTACTCCCATGCCAGTAATAATCCGCAACGGTTTTACGCTCAGACTAGTGATCCCGTCAAATGCAAGTCCCAGCATTTTCGAAAGGGGATAATGGGATTTTCCCGCTGCCCGCTCATGCCTTTCATAATATACGCTGGTGCTTTTAAATCCAACCAGAGGTATCATTCCCCGCAAAAACAGATTTACTTCCCTGAAATCTGCCAGTTCTTTTAACACTCTGGCGGAAACCAGGCGGTAATCTGCATGATTATATACTACATCTGCCCCTAATTTATTCATTAATTTATAAAAGGTTTGTGCCGTAAACCGTTTAAAAAAAGTATCTGTGTCACGGTTACTCCGCACGCCGTAAACCACTTCACAACCATCATGGTATGCATCCACCATCGCCTCCATAGTATGGATGTCATCCTGCCCGTCACAGTCAATGGAAATCACAATATCCGCTGTTTCCTTTACCTCCATCATGCCTGCCCAGACTGCATTCTGGTGCCCCCGGTTCCTGCTCTGGCTGATTCCCGCAAAATGTACATCTTCCTCTGCAAGCTTCTCTATGAATTCCCAGGTACGATCCTTACTGCCGTCATTCACGAATAGAATACGGCTGTCATCACTTATTTTTTCCTTCTGTATTAATTCTGTCAATTCCTGCAAAAATAAGCCGGAAGTAATGAGGATTACTTCTTCTTCATTATAACAGGGAACAATAATATATAATATGGTATTCATATGGACTCCCTAACAATCAGTACATTTTTCCCCTCAAATGCAAACCCATAACAGTGAATCTGTTCTCTTGGTATTCCCCTGGCCACAAGCTGTTCCTCGTAACGCTTTTCTTTTATCTGCGCAAGAGCCGCCTGCACGGTTTCCTCTAAAGAAGCTTCTTTCCTTGGGTTGTACACCTTAAACTCCAAAATAACCGCATCATTCTCCTGTGGATTTTTCGGCTCCAGCATCACATCGTACCTTCCAAAGCCACTCTCCCGGTTGGAGGTTATAAGGTATTTATCCTGCAACTCCACCAACAGTCCCAGTACAAAGCCGTGATAAAAACGCTCTGGCTCCAGTCCGAAAATACGTTTTCCCGTATCAAAATAGCTAAACGTCTGCAATGCCACACGGTTCATATACACATTCATGGCATCCACATCTCCCAGCAGCAGTGCTTTCACAAAATCATTGTAGTCTGCCTCCACGGGTTTAAACCAACTGCGCACCATAGTTCTAAACATCCGTTCCACTTCATAATTTGTGAGTGCAAGTTCATACAGCGGCTCTCTGCCATCCTCAAATTTTCCTTCATCTTCATAATCCAACACTTTTAGATACCCACTGGCGAGCAACAGACTCCAGATGGCATTCTCACTGTTATCAAGCTGATTATAGACTATTTGTTCATCAATGGGACATTTTAAATGCTCTCCTCTCAGCAGTCCTTCAAAAAGTATTTTTATCTGACGACTACCCTCACGTATCAGCTTTCCTACCAGGCTGTTGGAACTGGTATTGGCCCAATAGGTGCTAAATTTTCCCTTATCAATAAAGTTTAAAATCGACCAGGGGTTATAAATATCTTTATGCCCACCAAAAATAAAACCATCATACCACCTTTTCACGCTATCCTTTTTTCCAATAAGATTATATTCTTCAAGAGCAGCAAACACCTCTTCTTCTGTAAAACCAAAGGCTGTTGCATATTTATCTGATGTTGTTGTCACAATCTCCAAATTATTCAAATCAGAAAAAATAGATTCTTTACTCACTCTTGTAATCCCGGTCATAATTCCCCGTTCCAGATGAGGATTCGTTTTAAAAGTGGAATTAAAAAGGCTTCTGGTAAATGCCGCCAATTCATCCCAATAACCATCCACATAGGCTTCCTGCATGGGAGTATCATATTCATCCAGCAAAATGATTACTTTCTTCCCATAGTACTGATATAAAAATTTTGATAACTGAAACAATGCCAGTGTTGCATCCGCATCGTTCATGTCCTCTGTTATCCGGCTGATATATGTTTTATCTGATTTGGAAAGCGCTTCGCTTTCTAAAAGAAATTCATAGTCAGAATATACATTTACTAACAGCTGGCATATTTTTAATCTCGCCATTTCATAAGAAGATTCTTTAATATGTGCAAATGACAGACTGATAACCGGATATGTTCCCTGTATTTCCCTGTAGGTCTCATTTTCCCAAATAGAAAGCCCCTCAAATAAATCTTTCCTGCCTGCATAATCCACAGAAAAGAACTGCTCCACCATACTCATATTTAACGTTTTTCCAAAACGTCTGGGGCGGGTGATTAATGTAACGTCATCATTACTGTCCCACCACTCACGGATAAAATCCGTCTTATCTACATAAAAGCAATGATTTTCTATGATTTTTCCAAAATCCTGTATCCCAATTCCCACTGTCCTTGCCATAAATACCCCCGATAACTGCCAGCTTATCCTACCGCAAAAAATCCGCTATACCAAGCTTTTTCCCTTAGTATAGCGGATTTATCTTTAAATTACAATGTTGCCAAAGCTTTCTTTCCTCACTATCCCTCTGTTTTCTCACCCAAACAGTTTAGAAAACCAGTCCTTAAGACCGGAAAACAGCTTCGAAAGCCACCCGTTTTCCGAAGAAGCATCTCCCATGCCGTCTCCGTTTTTATAGGAATCATACAAAGACTTCGCATAATCCACCACGCCGCCTAAGTCAATGCCAAGGGAAGTAATCTTTAACAGTAAATCTACAATCTGCTGCCTCTCCTGCGCTGAAAGGGTAACACCATATTTCCGGCACGCCTCGTCAATGACCTCATTTATCTCACCCTCATCAGACAAATCATTTTCCGCAATAACGGACTTGATATAAGCAATAAACTCTTCCACTTCCTCGTCAGACAACCCCTCGATGGAATCCTCCAGTTGCCCGGTAATCACCAGTTCGTTTACCGCAGCGTCCACCACATTTTCCGCCACCGCATCCCCGGTCATCTGCTGGTAAGCCTTAAATACCCCCACCAGCGCAGCAGTCCCGGAAATATTGTTCGGTCCCGCAATGATGATATCCGCATCGGTAACACCCGCAGTAGTCAGGGCATTTTTGTACATTCCCACGGTACAGTAATTGATATTGGTAGTGGAAATATTTAATCCGCTGCCCTCTTCCCTCTCCACAATCACGATGGATGACCATGCCTTACTGCCTATCTGGGCGGAAGAAATATAAGCGTCCAGATACTGGTGTTCCTCCGCATTGGTTACATAAACCACATCATAATTTTCCAGCTGCTCCGGAGAAATCCCCATAATGGACAGCACTGTGCTTTTCTGTTCCTCCGACAAGTCTGCCCCCAATGCCAGATAGGGCTTATCATTCCGCCCGATCTCCACATCATCGCCGTTTTCTTCCACCATTGTCACCGTGCCTGTAACCCCCTGGGAAGTATCCCCCGCCAATACCATGGCGCCGGAATTTACAAAAACTACCGCTGCCATCAGGATTCCTGCTATTTTATGTAAGTTTCTTCTCATAATATTTCCTCATTTCTATTTCTGTCTCAACTGCTGCAAGCTTTTCCTATCCTGCAAAGCGCAGTCATTTTTCTTTTTGCGTTGCTTAGGAACTGTCCGAAAATAACTTGTGCATTTGACTTGTCTAAATCCGTACAGTCTGCGTTGTCATTAGTCGGCGTACCCCGGTACGTCTCCTTCTTCCGCCTTGCCTGCACGAATTTATCCTGCGTCATCTGCACAAGTTATTTTCAGACAGTTCCTTACATATTCTGGGGCAGACGCACATTCATCCAGGCATAAATATCGGAAAATACCTGTTCCTTATCCGTCTCATTCAGTATCTCATGCCTGTCGTTTTCATATAATTTATAGGTCAAATCCTCAATTCCTGCCTCCTTATACATATGGTATACCTTTTTGACCCCTTCTCCTAAATCCCCCACCGGGTCCTGGTCGCCGGATACCAGAAAAAGCGGCAAATCCTTCGGCATCTTTTTCACGTTCTCCATCTGATTATCAAAATGAACCGCTTCCATCAAACCATAATAGGCATTTACCGTAAAAGAAAAGCTACACTTGGGATCTGCAAAATATTTTTTCACGCACTCCACGTCCTTGGTAAGCCAGCTTTTGGAAAAATCCTTCCCATAGCTGTCAAATTTTCGATAGGACTTGCCGTAGGACAACGCCCGGATAAATTTACTTCTATAATTCCAGCCGCGAAAAGCCGCCATCACCTTGCACAGCCACATTCCCAACTTCATAGTTCCGTCTGCTACACAGCCTGTTCCCATAATAACGGCTCCTGCCAGATTGTCATTATGAATACACAGATATTTCCGCAGCATATAAGAACCCATACTATGCGCCAGCATAAAATACGGTACGCCGGGATTTTCTTTCTGAATCATGGTACGCAGCTGGTGCATATCCTCCACTAAAGTATCACTGGGATTCTCTCCGAAATACCCCCACTCTTCCTCGCTGTTTACCGATTCCCCGTGTCCGAGATGGTCATGTCCCACCACCAGAAATCCGCGTTCTGCTAAATATTCCGCAAAGGGGCGGTAGCGTTCAATATATTCTACCATACCATGGGTAATCTGCAGAATTGCCCGATACTCCCCAGTTTCCGGCACCCACTTTACTCCATGAATCATCGTTTTTCCGTTCTTTGATAAAAAGCGGAGCTGTTCCTCTTTCGCCATTTTTTCTACCTCACTTATTAATTATTTTTTAAGCATTAGACACCCTGTGCCGCCTGCTGTAAATCCTGATAAACCGTCTCTAATTCATCAATACTCCTTTTCTGTCCTTCCATTTCCTTTTTTACTATCTGAAGTTCCCTGCTTAACTCCTGCTGAATACGGACAAATTCCTCCCCTGCCTGCTTTAAGGCATCCGCCCTGCCAAGGGTATTGCCGGAGAGATGTTCCCTCAAATCAATCTGCCCCGCTTCATAAGCGGATAAATTCTGTACCACTCCGCTGTATAATTTTCCCATTGCAATGGTACATTCCTTAAACACGGTCTTAAGCTGTCCTACCTCTTTTTCTAACTCCGCTGTCCTTGCCTTAGACGCCGTAAGTTCTTCCGCCAGAAGTTCCGCCGACGCCTCATATTTCTCGGAAAAGACCCGGACTTCCTCCGCCGCATGGATAAAGTTCATCGCTGAATCTCCCATACGTCCCGCTTCGATGGCTGCATTTAAGGCCAACACGCCCATGGTCTTGGAATATTCTTTCATTTCCCCGATTACCGTTTCTGTCTTTTCCTCCGACGCCTTCATCTGCCCCTGCACATTCGCCAAATTTTCCACCGGCTCTCCATATCTCCTGTGCTGCTCTAAAAACTCCGATATTTTTTCATTCTGGTCTTTTAACTGCCCTAAGAAAACAGAGTGGGTCGCATCGAAAGATTCCACTGCATTATTAACGCTCATCATGGCACTGTGGACATCTCCGGCTGCCGCCTGGCTTTTCTCCGCCAGCTGCGACACCTGGGCCACCTCTTCGGAAATCCTCCCTACATGCTCTGTCAGTTGCACGCGGGACGCCGTAAGTGCGGCAAACTCTTCCTCCACATCTGCCTTACTGCTGCGTAGCTCTTTCATCACATTTTCTTTTTTCCGGTTCTTCTCTCTTAACTCTGCTACTTCTTCCTCTAACTGTTTTTTTCCGCCAAACATCATTGTTTTCATCTATCCTTTCTCTCCCTTGACTACTGATAATTTTTTATCACCAGCCGGACATTTTCTCTTCCCTGGTAAGCATCGATTTCCGGGTAATAAACTATAGACATACGGATGTCATTCTCCCTGCCGCAGAGCGCCCGCTCCACCTCCGGCTCCCCGAATTTTTCCCGGTAACAGGCAAGAAATTTTTCTACGTCCCCGAAATATACCGCAGAAATCCGCCCGCCGCTTTCCGTCCGAAGCTGAAGCTTTAAGACATTGCGGTTCTTTCCCACAATATACATATGCTCAATTCCAATATTTTTATCCGCAAACTGGGGCTTTATATTTCCCTTGCCGAAGGGCTCTAACAAATCCAGCTCCCGCACAAAGGATACATCCGGGTAGCCCGCCGGCACAGGCACGTCTATTTTTATCTTAGGGATAAAATCCTCATCTGTCAATTCACAACAGACATTTATTTTCTGACGGAATGCTTCAATATCCTTTTCCGCCATGGAAATTCCTGCCGCCATGGGATGTCCGCCGAATTTTGAGAAAAATTCTTTACACTTACAGAGTTCCTCGTACATGGAATAAGCTTCAATGGAGCGCCCGGAGCCTTTTACCCCTTCCTCGCTTTTCGTCAGCACCAGCGTGGGCCTGTGGTACATTTCCCGGATTCTTCCGGCGATAATGCCCGCTAAGCTCTCATGAACTTTTGGGAGATAAATTACCATAACCTTCTCCCCCACGTCTCCTTTTTCCACTGCCTCCATAGCAAGCTCCACGCCCTCCGCCGTCATATCTTTACGTTGGGCATTTAACTCCACTAATTGGGCTGCAATCTCCGCCGCTTTCCTTTCGTCCTCCTGTAAAAAAAGGCTTAAGGCTATTTTTGCCGTCTCTAACCTGCCGCTGGCATTGATACAGGGACCTAACACAAATCCAAAATGATAGGCGTTGATACTATCAAATTCCAATTTATTTTGTAGGATCAGCGCCCGCATTCCCTTGTTTTTGGTATGTCGAATCCGCTTTAGTCCCTCTTTTACCAAAATCCTGTTTTCATCGGTCAAATCCATCACATCTCCTACCGTGGCAAAGGCTGCATTTTCCAAAAACTCCCACGCCTCCTCCCGGGGAACACTGCATTTTTCATAAAGAAGCTGAATGACCTTAAACGCCACCGCCGCACCGCAGAGCTCTTTGTAGGGATAGGGGCAGTCCTTCTGCTTGGGATTTACGATGGCGTCCGCCGCACTTTTCTTATAAATGCGCTTTCCTCCCTCCTCGCTGTAGGGTATCTCGTGATGGTCCGTCACCAGCACGGTCATTCCAAGAGCTTTTGCATGGGCAATCTCATCTATCGCTGCAATTCCGTTATCACAGGTGATGATGGTGTCAATCTGTGCCTCCTTCGCCTGTCCTATCAGGTGGTCATTGATGCCGTATCCGTCCTTGACACGGTCCGGAATCCGGGTGTCCACCCTGCCGCCGCAGCGCCGGATTCCCTGATGGAGGATATAAGTAGACATAACGCCGTCGATGTCGTAATCTCCGATAATCCGTATGCTTTTCTGTTCTTTGATTTTTCTTATAAGGATATCCGTTAAAAGGTCTGCATCTTTTAGCAAATGGGGGTTGTATAAATCCTGTAACCCGCCGTTTAAGTATCTGTCCACCGCTTTTTCTCCGATTACCCCGCGGTTGCGGATAATCCGCGCCGTCACGGGACTGATATGAAACTGTCCCGCAAGTTTGTTAAAATCTGCTCCTTTTTGTATTACAAACCATTTTTCCATAAATCAATGTTCTTTCTCAATAAGTTACTTTACACAATGTCAAACCACATGCCGGGGTGATTTTGTCTTTGTTAGTTGTTTAGACAGTATAGCATAAACGGTGGAAAAATGCCAACTTTAACGCCGGGGAAAAATTTCCGGGAAATCTTTCCGGGAAATCTTTCCGGGAAATCTTTCCCTTTATACCAGTTCTGCCAGTCGGGCTACTGCTACATAGATTTCTGAGATTTTGTACCAGGTACGGTAATCGATGACTCCGGTTACAGGGAGACCGAATACACGCTGGAATACTTCTACTGCTTCTCTTGTGGCAGAGCCATAGATGCCGTCGGGGGTTATGGTGGGGATGGCGGGATAGGAACGGGAGATTCTTGCAAGTTCTTCCTGTATCTGCCTTACTTTTTCTCCGGTGGAGCCTACGGTTAAGTCTACCCGGGGCCAGGAGGCCGGGATGCCGGAGATTTCTTCGGCGGAATTAATGTAAATGCTGTTTCCGTAGTAATAGCGGAGAATCTCAATGGTGCTGTAGTTCTGGTCGCCTAAAAATTTGCTTCCCCACTGGCTCAGCCAGTTGCTGCAACTGACACGCTCGCCGTCGCAGTACTGGGTTAAAATGGGCTGTCTTACGTTTGGTCTCGACAGATAGTTCTGGAACATTTCATCTACAATGTCGGATATGCTCTGGAAAATATTTCTGCCGTAAACAAATTTCTGGTCGAAGGCGGTGGAGGTGGTGATGGTAAAGTTATAGCCTTTGTTCCGGTACCACTCAGTATAAACCCTGTTTAGCGTAAATGACATAATAGCGAGGATATTAGCACGCAGGGTAGAATCCGGCCAGGTAGAATAAATTTCACTGGAGGCTACATTTTTGATGTAATCTTTGTAACGGACATAGTAGTCACGGGCTGTAACATCTGTGGGCGGGCCGTCATGGACGATGACATACTCGGGAATTACCACCCTGCTCAGTACGATTTCCCCTGTCTCTGTCACGGGTTTGATTTCCGACTCCGCAATCTTCGGCGGATAATCCCCAAACAGCGTATTGACGGGAATCACAATGCTGTCAAGGTTTTGATCTGTTGCCTCTACTTCTTCCATCCTGATTTCCTGAAGCGACAGCTCATTTGAAAACACTTCAATTCCTGAGACGTTGACCGGACGAAATCCTTCCGCAGCAACTTGAATGGTGTATTGCGAAAATGGCTGATTTTCGCTGGGCTCCATAGAATACTCGAGTGGAGGCGCAGCAAGCGCAATCTGTTCCGACATCCCCGATGCATCGGTTTCCACCTCCTCTATGGTACTCTCCGGGTCCCCGGAATAAGTAATGGAAATGGTAGCATTCTGTATGGGAACATTGGCCCCCCTTGCCACCACCTGCACCTTAAGCGCTCCCTGGTCTACATTACTATTGTTATTGTTTGGTGTCACAACGATATCTGACATGGAAAACCTCATATTTTCGTTGCTCTATTTTATGCACACGAAAAAAAAATGTGACAAAAATGCCTCGAAATTACTTCGGAGCACCGCACATTTTTTCTGTCCGTTTTATATTCTCAGATACGCAGTTTTACCTGCTGTATAGCCTTTTGCATGACAGTTATTCCACCGTCACGACTTTTGCTAAATTTCTTGGTTTATCCACATCAAATCCCTTGTCGGAAGAAACATAATAAGCCAAAAGCTGTAATGCCACAGAAGCGGGCATTACCATAAATTCATCCTGCATATCCGGCAGTAAAAAGGTCTGATACTGGCTGTCGATGTCCTCCGCTAAGGACTCTTTGATAAACAGCACAATCTCCGCCCCTCTGGATTTTACCTCTTTGATATTGGAAAGCTCCTTCGACCTGAGCTTCTCCTGGGTCACGGCTGCCACCACCGGGGTATCCTGGGTGATTAAGGCAATGGGACCGTGCTTTAACTCACCGGAAGCGTAGGCTTCAGAGTGAATATAGGAAACCTCCTTTAATTTCAGAGAACCCTCCAATAAAATAGAATGGTCTAACCCACGTCCAATCATAAATAAATCTTTGGCAGCGAGAATGTTGTTTGCCAGCACATGAACGTCCCGGCGTCTCTCTAACACCTTCTTCATAACCTCTGGCGTCCGTTTCAGTTCCCGCACAAAACTCTGGGTCCGCTCCGTATCGTAGATACCACGAAGCTGCGCCATTTTTGCCACAATCAGATAAAACAAGGTTAGCTGGGTGGTATATGCCTTGGTACTTGCCACTGCAATTTCCGGTCCTGCATTGGTGTAAAGCACATAATCACTCTCCCTGGCAATGGAGGACCCCTTTACATTAATGATAGAAAGGCATCTTGCCCCTCTTCTTCTGGCATATTTTACCGCCTCTAAAGTATCAATGGTTTCCCCTGACTGAGACACCGCAATCACTAACGTTTTATCATCAATCACCGGGTCAGAATACATAAACTCAGACGCCATATCCACATCAATGTGCATATGAAGGATGGATTTCACCAACGCCTGCGCCACCAGACCTGCGTGCATCGCCGTACCGCAGGCAATAATGTTGATTCTCTCACACTCTGTAAATAAAGAATCCGGCACACCGTCCCCGGAGAAATCCGGCATTCCGCTTACCACACGGTTTCCAATGGTGTTTTCCACTGCCTGGGGCTGCTCCATAATTTCTTTTTCCATATAGAAAGGATAACCGTTTTTTCCTGCACTGCTTAATTCCCAGTCAGCGGTAAGATACTCCGGCTCCTTCACCTCTCCGTCAAAATCCGTCAGCTTTACAGAATCCTTCCGCATCTCTAAAATATGATATTCCGGAACCACAAAATAACGGTTGGTAAAACGGCAGAGGGCTGTCAAATCCGAAGCTAACATTGCCCCTTCCTCACAGAGTGTTGCTACAATAGGGCTGACATTTCTGGTGGAATAAATCACTCCCGGCCGGTCCGCAAACATAATCACCAGCGCAAAGGTGCCTTTTAATTTCCCAACGGTTTTTTTGATGGCTTCCTCAGGATTTCCCTCATAAAATCTGTCTAAAAGAGCCGCCGCCACCTCACTGTCCGTCTCGGACTTAAGTTTTTCCTGTAAATCATAATCTGCCATGAGTTCTCTGTAATTCTCAATGATTCCGTTATGAACTAACGTCACTCTTCCCACCTGATGGGGATGGGCATTGACATCATTCACCCCGCCGTGGGTTGCCCATCTGGTGTGTCCGATACCGCAAAGGGCATCTTCCGCTTTTCCGGCACATTTTTCCCGCAGTTCCTTCACACGTCCCGCACGTTTATAAACCGTGATTTTCTCCTGCTCCATTACTGCAATTCCCGCACTGTCATATCCCCGGTACTCCAACAGCTCTAAAGCGTCCAATAACACCTCTTTTACGCTTTCACTTCCTGTATAACCAATAATTCCACACATATATTTTCCTCTTAACTTTCTCTTTATAAATTTCGATTCCCGGAAACGCTTAGTTGTTCTTAGGCGGCGTATTTTGACGCCTTAAGAAACTTCGTTTCCTCGGAAGAACGCCGCTTTTGCGTTCTTCTGGAAACGCTTAGTTGTTCTTAGGCGGCGTATTTTGACGCCTTAGAACAACTTCGTTTCCTTGATTCCTTGTGCCGTATTTGTTTTGCGGTCACCCGCATATTTGCCGGCACATCTCGCACTGGAACGGTGCGGAAGAGCATCCGCCGAATTTTCGATAAACTCTTCTCCTCGTCAACCTGCCTGCGCTGACAGGTGCATGGCGCTTATGGGAAATATTTGCTATACATTCAGCAAAACTGCGTATCTGAAAATACAAACTCTATTCATTTTTCAAAGTCCAACGTGTTTACTATACTATGATATGAAAAAAAAGTCCACCCGTTCCGCTAATTTTCCACTATTTCACCATATCAAGCAAATCCTCTGCATTCTCCTTTGTCACTTTCACATAGTCACAGATAATGTAATGCTCATTATCCTCGCCGACAATATAGCGTATCGCCGCATCTGCCGCAGCATGGGATTGGGAAAAATGGTCATTGAGCACCGTGCCCACCATCGTACCCTCAAGTACGCTTTCCAACGCCTTCGATAAAGCGTCAACGCCCACCACATAAATATCCTCCCCGGGAGTGCGCCCCACGGCCTCAATGGCTTCTAACGCCCCCACTGCCATTGCATCGCTGTTGCAGAACACTACCTCCACATCATCTCCATACTGTGCTAACGCCTCCGCTACAATCCGCCGCCCTTCCTCCTGCTGCCAGTCTCCTATCCCCTCTGCCAGGCAGTTGACCTCAAGTCCTGCCTCCGTAAGAACCTGCACGGAATACTGGGTGCGGAGATATGTGGCATTGCTTTCTGCGTCCCCTTTCACCATAACATAATCCACTCTGCCGTTTCCGTTTCTGTCAAGCCGCTCTAACCCAAGGTCTGCAATCATTTCTCCCTGATAAATCCCAGACTGTCCATCGTCACACCCTACATAGGTTACATCCCAGTCATCATCCACCCATCTTTGCACCTCTGTTTTCTCCGGGTCACGGTTGATATATACCAGCGGGATTCCTGCCGCCACTGCTTTATCCGTAATCTCTCCCGCCTGGGACGGTTTTACCGGATTCATGATTAAAACATCCACTCCGTCTGCAATCAATTTGTCCAACTGCCTCGTCTGGGTTTCCATATCATTTTTACCATCCAGAATAAAGATATTTTCCTTTGAAAATCCCTGATTGATTAAGTAGCTCTCTAGCTCACAACGGAACAATGTCATAAACGAATCATCAAATTGATAAATACACACACCGATTTTTTTATCTGCCAGCACATTGTCCTGTTTTTTCTCTGTCTCAAAAACAACTGTTTCTGTCTCCGCTGCCTCCTGTTTTGCTTCCTCATTGGCAGAAGCAGCGGAGGCATTCCCACAGCCCGCAGCCTGCACTGCCATTAAAATTGCCAGAAAAAAGGCACTCACTGTTTTCTTTTTCACTTAAAATCACTCCCATTCTTTTTCGCCGCATCACGTTTTTTATAAGTGTATTATAACAATTTTCGGCAAAAAAACAACCGCACCTACAGTTTTCAATATTTCACCTGTCTGCTTAACAAGCGGCATATCATTTTCCCATAAGTGCGGTCTTCTTTGGTTACCGTCCGCTCCCTGCAATCATTCCTGCAGCAGCCTCCGGCCTTATTTTACTTCTACGGTCCAGCCGTATTTGTCCTCGATATCTCCCCACTGGATTCCCGTTAAGGTATCATACAGTTTCTGGGTCAGTTCACCGATTTTGAAATCGTTGATGGTTACAACATCGTCCTTATAACGAAGCTCCCCTACCGGAGAGATAACCGCTGCGGTACCTGTTCCGAATACTTCCTCTAAGGTGCCGTCATGCCCGGCTTTCATCAAATCGTCAATGGAAAGTCTCGTCTCATTTACCTTGTAGCCCCAGTCTCTTAAAATATGAAGCATGGAATCTCTGGTAACGCCCGGAAGAACGGTTCCCTCGATGGGAGCGGTATAAATCTCCCCTGCAATCTTGAACATGATATTCATGGTTCCCACTTCCTCCACATATTTGCGGTGCTCACCGTCTAACCAGAGCACCTGGGAATATCCCATCTTTTCAGCCTTTACCTGGCCTAAGATAGAGCCTGCGTAGTTACCGCCGCATTTGGTAAATCCTGTACCGCCCTTTACGGCACGTACCAGCTCGTCCTCAACTAAAATTTTCACCGGATTGATACCCTCAGCATAGTAAGCGCCAACCGGGCAGCAGATAATCATGAATTTGTAAGCGGATGCCATATGTACGCCCAGCGCCGCCTCCGTAGCAAACATAAAAGGACGGATATAAAGGGAAGTCTCCGGCTCAGAGGGAACCCATTCTTCCTCCACCTTAACCAGTGCCTTTACTGCCTCCACGAACATATCCACCGGGAACTCCGGCATACACAATCTTGCGTTAGAGTTAATCATTCTCTTTGCATTCATTTCCGGACGGAACAGCTGAATTTTTCCCTCTGCGGTACGGTATGCTTTCAGTCCTTCAAAGGTTTCCTGCGCATAATGAAGGGTCACACAGGACGGATCTAAGGTAATCGGTGCATGGGGTACAATTCTTGCGTCTTTCCAGCCATCTTCCTTTGTCCAGTCCATAACAAACATATAATCTGTCATGTATTTTCCAAAGCCAAGATGCTTCTGGTCCGGTTTCTCTTTTAACACGTCTCTTTTCTCAAATCTGATATCCATAACAATTCCTCCGTAACTATTTTTTTTACTGAACCCCATTATGATACTTTCCTTTTTTAGTGTCAAGATTATTCCGGCTGTTTATAAACTGCATTCCTTATGGTTATGTTTTCTATCCACATCTATAATTCACTGTTATATAAAACATAACAAACCGGCGGCATTGTTTTTGTTCATTTTTCAGAATAATAGAACTTCCGTCTTGTTATTTTCTATCACAAACGCTATAATATTTCTTAGGAAATTTGTACAGTATGAATAATAAGGAGAATGATATTATGCACACCTTTCAACCAATGCCGGCTGATATGCTGGAGTTTAATCCCTTTACCAAAATCGGAAAAGAATGGGCTTTAGTCACCGCCGGAACAAAGACAAAGGCAAACACCATGACTGTCAGCTGGGGCGGCGTCGGAGTTCTGTGGGGAAAAAATGCTGCATTTATTTTTATCCGCGATTCCAGATATACAAAAGAACTGCTTGATGCGGGAGAATTTTTTTCCATTACCTTTTTGGCCGAGACCTACCGGGAGGCTCTGAATTACTGCGGCTCCCATTCGGGACGCGAGGAAAACAAGATAGAAAAGGCAGGCCTGACCTTAGGTTTCCGCCATAGCATTCCCTATATTGACGAAGGAAATTTCGTGTTGCTCTGCAAAAAAATGTCCGCAACAAAAATTACGGAGGATTCCTTTTTAGATGCCCATATCAAGGAAAAATGGTACCCCGACGGCGATATGCACACCATGTATGTGGCGGAAATTATTGATATTATGGCAAGATAACACCGCCTGGCGCAAAAAGGGTCATAGAATTTCCTTCTGACGAAATTCTATAACCCTTTCTTTTATTCTAAGGTAATATACAGCATTTCTCCCGCTTCTTCCGTCACCCAGACCGATACCGAACCGCCGTTTACCGAAAATTCTCCCCAGCCGTCTGCTCCGATAACCACCGGGCTGCCAATTCCTCCCATGGCGTCCACCATCTTTTTCCCGGCAAAGGCAGCTCCCAGATACATCCGCTTTTTCCCGCTGACGCTGTCGGTGCATAAAACTGCGAGACCGGAGTTTTCATGCTCCGCATCCCCGGTTCTCGTAAATCCCACCAGGGAGGCGTCATCAAAATATAACTGTTCCTCCCCATGGGCATAACACTCCCTTATTTTTAAGAGGGTTTTCAATCCCCGCACGGGTGCCACGCCGTCATGGGGGATTCCATAATAATCTCCGTAAAAGACGCAGGGCGTCCCCACCTTCCTAAGTAAAATCAGGGCGTAGGCTATGGGCTTAAACCACGCCGGAATAAAGGAATACAATGCCTGTCCCGGCTGGGTGTCATGGTTGTCCACAAAGGTCACCGCATGTTCCGGGTCTGTTCCTGTCAGGGTATCCTCAAATAATTTTGACATGTCGTAGTTGCCGTCAGCGGTTGCCGCCGCTAGGAAATGGAAATGCAGGGGAACGTCGAAAAGAGACAGGCTGTACTCCGTTTCCTCAAGATAATGGGTCAGCTTTTCCGTTTCCTTCGCCCAGTATTCCCCCACGGTGAAAAGCTCCGTTTTTGTATGCTGCCGCATCTGTTTTAACCATTCCCGGTAAAAATCAAAGCTGATATGCTTTACCGCATCCAGGCGGAATCCGTCCATATGTACCGTGTCGAGATACCATTTCCCCCAATTTGTAACTTCCTCCACAACTTCACGGTTATCGGTGTCCAAGTCTGCTCCCATCAGATAATCGTAATTGCCGTTTTCAGAATCCGTTTCCCGGTTCCAGACCTTGCCCTCAAAGCGGAAAATACCGTTTCTTTTTCCCGCATCATCCCAGTCCGTCCCGCTGAAATGGGCGGCATTCCAATGAAAGCCGGAATATTTCTCCCCTCTTGCCGGAAAATCGAATTTTGTCCATGCGGATATCTGCTGTATTCCGCTGATGTCCTCGTTGCGGTTGGTGGAACGCTCCTCTATCACCTTCACCTGCTCGGTGCCGTCAGCTCCCATTTTATGATTCAGGACGATATCCGCCAACACGCTGATACCGCATTTCTGAAAGCTCTCCACTGCTTCAAGATACGCTTCCTTAGATCCGTATTTTGTCTCCACAGAGCCTTTCTGGTCAAACTCCCCTAAATCGTAGGTGTCATATACATCATAGCCCACGCTGGCTGCCCCCGCCGCTCCTTTATACGCCGGAGGGAGCCATACCATGTTAATTCCCGCTTTTGCCAGCTTTTCCGCCTGGACGCTGCAACGTTTCCAGTGAAGCCTGTTTTCCGGCAAGTACCATTCAAAATACTGCATCATTGTTCTGTTTTTCATTTGTTCCCTCTTTTCTGCAAACAATATAGCTTATCTGTTTCCGCCAAGCTGTTTGTACGCTTATAATGCTTTTTATTCTCTAAATTCGTAACACTTTATTTCACAGTTTTTGATACCAAAAGCTGCAAATTCCTCGTTTGTCATGTCATGGAAATAGGAGTTCACAATGCGGCCGATTCCGTTGTGTGCCACCAGTAAATAAGTTTTATCCTCCTGCCGGATTTCATCTAACAGGTTGTAGATTCTCTGGGATAAATGCAGCATGGTTTCCCCTCCCTCAAAATGGTCAATGAAGTGGGTTTTTGCCGTCTGAAATTCGGCGCCGTCTCTGGCTGTGGATTCGTATTTCCCAAAGTTCTGCTCCTTTAACCGAAGCTCTTCCCGCCTGGGCACCCCGGTTATCTCTGAAATGTGCCTTGCGGTTTCCGCTGCCCGTATCAACGGAGAATAGAGGATTTCATCTATGGGGAGACCCTGCTCTTTTATGGCTTTTCCCAATTCCTCCGCCTGATTGTGTCCTAACTCTGTCAATGCAATATCGGTTGCACCGCAGATTTTGTTCTCTACGTTCCAGATGGTTTGTCCGTGTCTGGTAAAGTAAACGTTTTTCATTTTCCCTCCGTACATACGCAATATTTTATGAATCACAGGTTTTAAAAAGAGGAACACCATACTCCCGGTGTCCCTCCTGTCATATCAAATTATTTCACCGGAATTAATTTCTCTTTTCCACCCATATATGGACGCAGAGCTTCCGGAATATTCACGCTGCCGTCTGCGTTTAAGTTATTCTCCAGGAAAGCAATCAGCATTCTCGGCGGAGCTACCACCGTATTGTTTAAGGTATGGGCAAAATATTTGTTGCCGTCCTTGCCCTTCACACGGATTTTCAGACGTCTTGCCTGGGCATCCCCTAAATTAGAACAGCTTCCCACCTCAAAATACTTCTTCTGTCTCGGCGACCATGCCTCCACATCACAGGATTTCACCTTCAAATCCGCCAAATCACCGGAGCAGCACTCTAACGTACGAACCGGAATATCTAAGCTGCGGAACAAATCCACGGTGTTCTGCCACAATTTATCGTAATACAGTTTGGACTCTTCCGGCTTGCAGACTACAATCATCTCCTGTTTTTCAAACTGATGAATCCGGTAAACGCCCCTCTCTTCAATACCATGAGCGCCCTTCTCCTTGCGGAAACAGGGGGAATAGGAGGTCAGGGTATAGGGAAGCTTCTCTTCTTCATTGATAGTATCAATAAATTTACCAATCATGGAGTGCTCGGAAGTACCGATTAAGTACAAATCCTCTCCCTCAATCTTATACATCATAGCGTCCATCTCATCAAAGCTCATCACACCCGTTACCACGTTGCTGCGAATCATAAAAGGTGGAATCACATAGGTAAAGCCCCGGTCAATCATAAAATCTCTCGCATAGGAAATCACGGAGGAATGCAGTCTTGCGATATCCCCCATCAGATAATAAAATCCGTTTCCCGCCACTTTGCCTGCTGCGTCTAAATCAATGCCGTTAAAACGCTCCATAATCTCGGTGTGATAGGGAATCTCAAAATCCGGCACTATGGGCTCACCAAACTTCTCAATTTCCACATTGCAGCTATCATCCTTTCCGATAGGTACGGAAGGGTCAATGATGTTCGGAATCGTCATCATGATTTTGTTTACTTTTTCCTGTAACTCTTTTTCCTTTTCCTCTAACTCTGTAAGACGGGCTGCATCGGCGCTGACCTGTGCTTTCACTGCCTCCGCCTCTTCTTTTTTGCCCTGTCCCATCAGCTTGCCGATTTCCTTGGAAAGCTGGTTTCTTTTGGCGCGAAGGTCATCTGCCTCCTGCTGTGTTTTTCTTGCCTCGGCATCCAGTTCAATTACCTCGTCCACCAACGGCAGCTTGTGGTCCTGAAATTTGTTTTTGATATTCTGTTTTACTACTTCCGGATTCTCTCTTAAAAATTTTAAATCAATCATTTTCTCCTCTTCCTTTCCTGTGAAACAAAAAAACCTTCCCTCCCAGATCTGCTTCATGCTGTCACGCATGATCAGTCTGGGACGAAAGGTTTGGTTTTCTTCCGCGTTGCCACCCACATTGCCGTCTCAAAACGGCCGCTCAAAACGTACGATAAAGGATACGACCCTTGTGACTTTCATCACCGGCTCTGGAAATGGAAAGGCATTCTCCTGCACCGGTTCGCACCGCCCACCGATTCTCTGAAACAGGATAACTACCGTAGTTTCCGTCACTGCCATTTACATCTTTCGCTAATTATATACTTATTTTTCCAAGAATGCAAGCAGAATATACCTGTTTTGCATGCAAAAATGCATGCATTCTTTGCATGCATTCTGTATTTCAAATATAACGTAAAATAAGCATTATCTGCCTGCCCGCAGCTTTTCCGCCGCAGCCTCGTCCATAAGAAGCACCTCCGCCTCCGCCTTTCTGCTGCTACCGTCCTCAGCTGTCACTAATTTCTGTGACACCACCGCCTTTACATGCCGGGCAAGCTGTGCCTTTACCTGCTGCTGCCGCTGGGGCCAAAACATCTCTGCCAAAGCCTCCATTGCCTCCGCAGCCCCCGGAATATGGTATCCGGCAAATACCAGATGTCCCGTTTCCACCGCATGGAGCGCCGCCGAAACCGTCTCCTGATCCCGCAGCTCTCCCACCAGAAGAACCTCTGCATCCTCCCGCAAGGCGCTATGGACCGCCTCCGCAAAACCTGTCGCGTCCACGCCAACCTCCCGCTGCTCTATGATGCAGTTTTTATTTTTATAGAGATATTCCACCGGCTCTTCCACGGTAATGATATGAAGTTTCTCCCGGCGGTTGATTTCTTCCACACATGCCGCTAAGGTAGTGGTTCTTCCGCTGCCCGACGCCCCGGTTACCACCACAAGCCCCTGGGGCAGCTCCGTGAGGGCTTTCACCGCAGGCGGCAGCTGCAATTCCTCTAAGGTTGGAACCTGTGCATGCAGCAGCCTTATGGCAATGGCGGTATGTCGCTGCTGGTGATAAATATGGACACGGTTTCTTGTCCCGTCCGCCGCCTCATAGCATACGTCAATATCCGTCAGCTTCCTGTCCCCCGAAAGCTTCACATTCTCTTTTTGCAGGGCTTCTAGCACAATCTCTTCCAATACGACATCGTCCATATTGCCATAGCCGCTTATCTTTACCAGTCTGCCGTTACACCGCACCACCGGCTCCATCCCATAGGTCAGATGAATATCGGAACAGCCATGCTCCCTGCCGTATCCGATAAGCTCGTCCATTCTTCCCATCATTTTCTCCTCCTTTCTTTCTCCAATATCCACCGTTCTAAGGTTTCTGCCCGCTGTTTCCAGGTGTGTTTTTCTAGTACCTTCTTCTCACCTTTTGCCACAAGTTCTTGCAGTTGTTCATTTTTTTGCAATAATTCCGTCACTTTTCCCGGAAGCTCTTCTAAGTGCTGCAAGTCATAATAAGAAACGCCCTCACCCTCTTTTAATTCCCCGCAAAGATATTTGCTGGTATCCGAAAGGCAAAAAGCTCCGTTTAAAATCGAATTAAACACCCGGTCATGGGCGCCGTCTTTAAACCAGGGCATTACATTGATGGATAATTTTGCTTTTCCTAATTCTTTCAGGCAGGTTTCCGAATCTGTCTGGGGATGAATATGGAGATTTTCCTTTCCCCCGCATTCTAACTCTTCCCAGCCCTTTCCGATGACATCCACGGAAATTCCTGCCTCTGCCAGCGTTTTTACCACCTCGCCCCGGAAATAGTTCCGGACATATAAATCAATAAAAATCATACGGTGGAACACCAGCCGTAAATCATCAAATGCCACCTTTCCCAGCTCCCGCTCACAGTGCCTTTTCGCCACCGCCTCTACGGTCTGCCCCGGCTTTTCTATCAGCTCCTGTATGATTCCACGGTAAAACTTGGCATATTCCTCATTGATTCCATTGATATAAGGCTCACAGAAGGAGGGCGACGTATAATTCCCCGTCAGAAGCACCTCCGTGGTGCGCTCCCCCTCCGTTTGCCCGATATGCTTTGTTCCTGCCAACGGCAGAAACCCAAGACTTTCATACTCCGGATAATAGGTTTTAAAGTACTCTTCCTGCAATCGGTCGATACTGATATGATAATACCTCTTTGGTAAATCCCGCAGCCGGTCGTGATAATAATAGGGATGGTCCGCCGCAATGTTATAGCAGGGAATCCGGTATTCGTCCCAGACATATCCCTCCCTCTCACGGTAGACCCCCGGCTCCTTCTCTAACCCCTGAAAATTAAAGGTTATCATCACCGTATCGCCTGTCCTGATAAATTTCCGCAGCCGCCTGCCGTCCCTTTTTTCACTTTTTAAATCATAAAAGAATACGACATATCCCTTTTTTTCAAATTCCTTCGCCATCTCCTTTGAAAAATAGGTAAGGGTCTCCACCCCACCGGAAAACATTACGATTCTTTTCATTTAAAACTTTCCTCTTCTATTACTCATGCCGCAGCGCGTCAATCGGATTTAAGTTTGCCGCCTTATAGGACGGGAAAACTCCAAACACAATTCCAATCGCCATGGAAAATATCACGGAGCCCACTGCCGCCGGAATGCTGATTGCCACCGGCATCTCAGTGACATAGGAAATAACCTCCGCTAAAATAATTCCCACAATAACGCCGAACACGCCTCCTAAGCTGGTGAGCACCGCCGCCTCCGTTAAAAACTGCCATAAAATTTTTCCTTTTCTGGCGCCGATTGCCTTCTTCAGACCGATTTCCTGGGTACGCTCCGTCACGGACACCAGCATGATATTCATAACGCCGATACCTCCTACAATCAGGGAGATTCCTGCAATCCAGATTAGCATCGTGTTGGTGGAGCTGCTGAGCTCCTGTATCTGCTGTGCCTGCTCTAATAGGTCCTTTGCCTTGTATTTAATGGTTTCGTCCTTCGGTGACAGGTAGCCATTTAAAATATCGGCGCAGGCTTTCCCCGCAGCAGTCATATTATCCGTACTGTCCACCGCAATCACCACGTTCTGGGGCTCGTCATACTGGTAAATGATAGGCCATGTGGTATTGGGAATATAAATAGAGCCTGCACTCTCCTGGGCATAGGTATAATAATCGTCGATGGAATTGATGACCGGCTCAAAGGTTTTCGCTTTCGTCACAATTCCAATGACCGTATAGGGTTCTTTCTGGATTTCGATGGTCTTTCCCACCGCATCCTCTCCCTGAAACAGCGCTTCCTCTGAATTTGCATCTAAGATTGCCACCTTCCGGTATTTGGTAAAATCTTCCTCTGTAAAGCCCCGTCCCTCTCTCATAATATAATTACATGTGTCGAAATAGCTGATGTCAATGCCCTTGACATAACCGCCGGAAAAGGGCGTATTCAGATAATAAATACCGCCGTAATCCTGCCTGCTCAGATAGCAGGAAGCGTTCTGCACATGATCGATATCGCGGATATCCTCTAACACAGAGTCCGTCACTAAGGGCACTCCCGCAGGAATCCCGTTGTAGCCCATCTCATATTCCCACTCTCCCTGATACAAAGACACCTCCACCGTATTGTCGCCGGAGCCAATAAGATTTTCCTTAATCTGCTCATTGGTGCCCTTGATGGTGGAAACAATAGCAATAATCGCCGCAATACCGATAATAATTCCAAGCATTGTCAGGAAAGAACGCATCTTATGAGACCAAATGCCCTGAAAAGATAATCTTATATTCTCAAACATGTTGTTCCTCCCTAATAAAACATATCTTCTTGATCTGAAACCAGCGTACCTTCTACCGCCGCTTTTCCATAAGGGAAAGCAATTCTGTCTGTCTCTGACAACCCGGACTTTATCTCCACAGCAGAGCCGTAAATGGTTTTTCCTGTGATGACGTACTGTTTTTTCAGACGGTCATTTTCATCTGCAATCATAACATAAGACTGCCCGTTCTCCTGCCGCACATAAGCTTTTTCAATATAAAGCCCGCCGCTCTCGGAGGTATTCGTCTGGATGGAAAGGTCCACATATTCCCCGTTTTTCAGGGAAGAACTGTCCTCTATATAGGCTGTATACTCATAATAAGACACATTGGGGTTCCCGTCTCCCATGGAATTACCGCTGACAGGATAATCGGAAATCCCGGTAATGGTGGCCTGAAAGGTATTCCCGGTCTCCCAGGAATTTGCCGTTATCACCATACCCGGTTTGATTTCATCTAACAGCAGTTCGCTTATGGTGCCGCTGACATAAAGCCCCTCCGATCCCGTCACCACCATAAACGCCCCGCTTTCCTCATCCTCCGATCCGCTGCCGGATATCTCCCTGACAGATTTCACCGTTCCGTCTATCTTGGCATATACCACGCCGTCAGAAGCCGTATTTTCCAACGACTCCAGCTCTAACTCTTCTTTTCTGCGCTGGAGATCTAATTTCTTTATCTCCTGCTCCTTTTCCTCGATGGCTGCTGCCAATTCCGTCTCAGAATAACCCTCCGGTTCCTCCCACTCCTGCTCTTCTTCAATACTGTCTAGCAAATCCTGCAGGCTCGAGTCTGTCTCTACCTCTTCCCCGCTGAAAATATACCACATTCTATCGCTGTCATATGCAGTCAGCCCATTTCCGTCAAAGGTTTTCGTATTAGGGGAAACGCTGTCATCCGGCACCGGAATCAGCGTCTCATAAATTGTTTTTTCCGGTTCTTCCGAGTTTTCCGTCGTCTCTGTAGTTTCCACCGTCTCTTCCACTGCGGAACTCTCCATCAGTATCTTTCCTTTACTGTCCTTTTTACATATGATAAAAACCACATGCTTTCCTTCCCCGCTGCTACTTGTGGGGCGAATAGAGTTAAAAAAGCTTCCGTAGGCGTAAGCACCCTTATTGACATAATATATGTAAGGATTCTCTTCCGAACCGTCCGCTTCTTTTGCGTTATAGGGCACCGAAGAAGCAGTTACATAATTATAAATTCGGCTGTCCTTCTCGTCTGTCTCCGGCAGGGAAAGTTCCTTAGCCTCTTCCTCTTTTTTTTTCGTGTCATCATATTTTGATGTATCAATCTCCGGCCTGGTCTTATCCACCGGCTTTGTCTGTTTCAGCACCTCTAACGCCCGCTGTGCCTTGGCAATGGAATTTGCTGTAGTGCTGATATCTAACTCTTTCCGCTTAATTTCAATTTCTATCTCCGAGGTATCATATTTAATCAACGCATCTCCGGTCTTTACCTCATCTCCCTGTTCCACATATACCTCTTCCACTCTAGAATCATTTTCCAGGTAAATTTCCTGAGAAGAATCATTGGTAACCATACCATAACTGGTCTCCTGATCTCCCCAGTATCCCCAGTTGATACTAGAAACCGGCTGCACCTCCGCCACCAGATTTTCACTCTGATAGGCTTCATACGCATAGATACCGCCGTAAACTGCACCTCCTGTAACGGCAAGGGCAACCGCAACCGCAATCACTTTCTTTATTTTCACGATGCCGCCTCCTCTCCGTCTCCCTCAAAAATCACACCGTCAATGATTCGTACCACCCGTTTGGCGTTCGCTGCAATCTTCGGGTCGTGGGTAATCATAACCACCGTTACGCCCTCTTCATTCAGGCTCTTAAAAAGCTCCATAATCTGTTCCCCTGATTTTGAGTCCAATGCACCAGTAGGCTCATCCGCCAGCAGAATCTTAGGGTTATTTACCATAGCCCTTGCGATTGCCACCCTCTGTTTCTGACCGCCAGAGAGCTGGGTGGGCTTGAAATTCACACGTTCCCCCAGCCCCACTCTCTCTAAGGCGCTGATGGCACGCTCTTTCCGCTCCTTTTTCTTCACCCCCGCATAGCTTAAGGGCAGAGAAACATTTTCCACCGCAGTCTCCCGGGGCATTAAATGAAAGCTCTGAAAGACAAAGCCAATACTTCTCAGACGCAAATCCGACAATTCCCTGTCCTTTAGCTTCAGCACATCCTCCCCCGCCAGCTCATAGGTACCGCTGGTGGGCTTATCCAGACAGCCGATAATATTCATCAATGTAGTTTTTCCCGAACCGGAGGGCCCCATGATTGCCACATATTCACCCTCTTCCACGGTAAGGGAAACATCCTTTAATACCGGAACCACCAGCTTATCCTGCTGATAATCTTTAAATATATTCTGAATGTTCAGTATCATTGCAATCCCTCCTACTGACCCGATTCGATTTCATTCAATAACTCTCTCTCTGCATCCCTCTGGGCTCTGTTCAGGGACAAGTCCTCCTCCGGCAGCTCCGTATCATCATAATCATAATCGTAATCATCATAATACATTTCCGTATCATAAAGGCTCTCTGTCCCATAAAAGCTCTCCATATCCTCGTAGCCTTCAAAATCTTCCCAGTCTTCTTCTAGTTCTGTACTGTCCTGATTGTAAAGCGGAGAAGAATAATCCACTTCCTCTGCATCCGTCACTGTGGTGACACCCTCATACAGACCCACCATCGGCCATGTAATGTAATCATCCTCCGTAATGCCGGAGAGAATCTCGTATTCTCCTAAATCCTCGTCCAACTCGCCCAGTTCCACATAACGTTTTTCCAGACGGTTTCTGTCATTTGCCGCCCACACATAAGCACCTGTGTCATCCTGCACGATATAACTGCTGTAAAGCCAGAGTCCTTCCTTCGTTTCCTCCTGTCCCTCATCCATCTCTATGTAAACATGCTGTCCTAACAGAAGCCCCTCCGCAGAATCCAATTCCACATAGAACGGATATTTTGTGGCACTGTCTCCGCTGTCCGAACCATAATAATCACTCTCTTCCTTCTGTACATTGTCAGTATCCAGCTTTGCCAGTTTCCCGTTCCAGAGCTGGCTGCTGTCCACTCTTGAACGGATAATCACCGGCGTCCCCTCCGATATCATCCACACATTCTGCTCGTCCACAGATCCTTTGACCCTGTACTCACCTTCCTGCAGAATCGTCATAAAAGCGGCCGTATTTCCGTTGCTGTCCGTGCCGTTCTCATTGATTTCCTTCACCACGCCTGCCTGTTTGCTGACCACCGTAGATTCGGAAATCTGCTGCTCATATTTTTCTATCTCCAGTCTTTTGCTCTCTAAATCAAACTCCGTCTGCTCGATGGAATTTTCCTCCGACTGTATCTCTGTGGTAAGGTCAAATTTCTCGTCCTCATCCTCCGTTTTGCTCAGCTGGTCGTTTAAACTGGCAATTTTCTTTCTGGCATTGGCGATATCATTGTTAATGCTCTCCACCTCCAGATTCGCTTGTTTCACCTGCATTTCAAGGTCACTGGTATCATAGGTGACTAATTTCTGCCCCTCTTCCACTGTGTCGCCCACCTCTACCAGAATCTCTTTAATGGTTCTCGAAGAATCTACATTGACCTCATAACTGTCCTGTGACTCCACCACGCCGTTATAACGGTTTGACACCCCGGTGTAGGTGTTCATAATCTTAGACACCTTTTCCACATACACTTTATCATCCGAATTTGCAGAATTTAAAAACGGAATCGTATCCACTGCCCAGGCAGAAACCGTACCGAATTTTTCCACTGCAAAATCACTAATCTCCGTTCTGAAATAAAATCCTGCGCCTCCGGCTGCGGCAGCTGCCGCAAGAACCACAATGAGTGCGATTACTTTTTTCTTTTTCATATTTACAACCTTTCATCTAAAAAAAATGATAGAACAAACACCATTGTGTCTATTCTATCATTTTTACTAAAAATATGACATACCTGATTCTTAATTTTTCATTAATATACTACAGGAAAAGTACCTGTTTCCGGGGTTTTTCCCAGCCTTTTCAAGGGAAAGCCGTCTTTGTGAATTTTCTGTGATTTATTTCAGCGGGTACTTATCTGTCAGGGATTTCACAATTGCCTTTGCCTTCTCTGCCGCAGGCTCCCCCTCTTTAATCATCATGGCGATTGCCTCTGCAATCTGATCCATATCCTCTGTATTCATACCACGGGAAGATACCGCTGCCGTTCCTAAACGCACGCCGCTAGTAACAAAGGGTGATTTCGGGTCGTTGGGAATGGTGTTCTTATTGCAGGTGATATTGACAGAATCTAAAAGTTTCTCCACTTCTTTTCCTGTCTTATCATAATTCGTCAAATCCACTAACATCAGGTGATTGTCCGTACCGCCGGATACAATCTTGATATTCCTTTCTAGCAGACCTTTACAAAGCGCCTGGGCATTATCCACGATGTTCTTTGCATATTCCTTAAACTCTGGCTGTAATGCCTCTTTAAAGCAGATTGCCTTTGCAGCGATTACGTGCATCAGAGGGCCGCCCTGAATGCCGGGGAAAATTGCTTTATTGAAATTATATTTATCCGCAGCCTCCCGGTTGCATAAAATCATACCGCCTCTCGGCCCCCGCAGGGTCTTGTGGGTGGTTGTGGTCACCACGTCTGCATATGGGATTGGGCTTGGATGAAGTCCTGCTGCCACAAGTCCTGCAATATGCGCCATATCTACCATAAGTACTGCTCCGCAGGCATCTGCGATTTCACGGAATTTCTTAAAATCAATGGTTCTTGCGTAAGCGGAAGCTCCGGCAATAATCATCTTTGGCTTGCACTCCATGGCAATCTCCATGACTTTATCGTAGTCAATCACACCCGCATCATTTACCCCGTAAGGCACAATGTTAAAATAAGTGCCGGAAAAATTCACAGGGCTTCCGTGTGTCAGATGTCCGCCGTGGTCTAAGTTCATACCCATCACGGTATCCCCCGGTTTTAAGATGGCAAACTGCACTGCCATATTTGCCTGTGCACCGGAATGTGGCTGTACATTAGCGTAGTCACAGCCAAAGAGCTCTTTTGCACGCTCAATCGCCAGTCTCTCCACCACGTCCACGCAGTCGCATCCGCCATAATATCTTTTTCCCGGATAGCCTTCCGCATACTTGTTTGTCATAACGCTGCCCATGGCTGACATCACTGCCGGGCTTACCCAGTTCTCAGACGCAATCAGCTCAATGTGGCTGTTCTGTCTCTCAAATTCATCGGTAATGGCATTTGCCACTTCCATATCCGCTGCCTGAATATCCTCAAGTGTATACATATCTTGTATATCTCCCTTCTTTTCCCTTTCATACTGTCTCTCTGCAAAAAACATCTGTCTTTTGCAACTATACTCTCCATTATATATGACTTCCCCCCTTTTCGCAATTATAAAAAGCCTCTGTCCCATAACAATTTCTTATAGTTTATATAAGTGCTGCCAATAAAGCACTGCCAGCAACCCCACCTGCATCGCCAGAATCAGAGGCATCCCCACCACGAAATACCAGTGCCTCGTCTTGTGCCGGAACACATACATCCCCGCCCAGGTTCCGACACTCCCGCCTAACAGGCTGCACAAAAACAGGCTTTTCTCTGAAATTCTCCACAAATGTCTCCTCGCCCTGCGTTTATCCTCCCCCATCAAAAAAAATCCCAATAGATTCATGATAACAATGTAATAAACCATTTTCTTCCCCTCCGCACCCGTGTGGAATCGAGTATGGAAGAATTTTTCCCTACTCGCCGCGCCGGGTGCGGGCAGCTTTTGCTGCTTCCTTCCTCTCCGCACCCGTGTGAAATCGAGTAGGGGAGATTTTTTCCCTACTCGCTGCGCCGGGTGCGGGCAGCTTTTGCTGCTTCCTTCCTCTCCGCACCCGTGTGCATAATAAAATTCCCGGCACAGCCAACTGCCGCCGGGAATCCATCATTCTGTATTTCAAATCCTATTGAGCAATCTTGTTCTTCCCAAGATGCACCTTCATCACATACCACAGCTCCGTCGCAATGCAGATAGAACTGTAAGCGCCGCAGAGCAGACCTGCCATCAGCGGCAGGGAGAATTCACGGATGCTAGGCACGCCAAGGATATAAAGCATAAATACCATAACAAAAGTGGTGATGGAAGTATTGATGCTTCGTGACAAGGTCTGTGTCAAACTCTTATTGGCAATCTCCGCCAAAGACTCCTTCGTCTGCTTTCCTGCTGTTTTCCCTAAATTCTCACGGATACGGTCAAAGATAACGATGGTATCATTGACAGAATAACCGATAATCGTCAGCATACATGCAATAAATGTATTTCCCACAGAAATACGCGCCAAGGCGTAAACCGCAAGCACCACTAACACGTCATGGAGCAATGCAATAATCGCACTGGCACCGAAGCGTATATCCTTAAACCGGAACCAGATATAAATCAGCATACAGATGGTAGATACCAGTACTGCAACCAATGCATCGGAACGCATTTCACTGCTGATGGTGGAGCTGATACTCTGGGAAGTAATGGTGCTTTCGTCAATGCCGAATTTTTCCACCAACATCTCGTTCACTGCCTGACGTTCCTCTAAAGAAAGAGTACGTGTTTTTACTGTTACCTGTGTGGTTCCCTCCACACGGTTAGACTGAATGTTGTTGTCTCCTACCACAGCTGCAAACTCAGGTATGATCTGTTCTTCAATCTCTTCAATACTGTATTCTTTTCCGAAATCTGCAGTTGTGGAGGTACCGCCTACGAAATCAAGCCCGTAATTCAGCGCGTTCCCTCCTGCCATGGAATGCACCCCCATGCCGATAAAGCCTGCCGCAATAATCGCTGCGGAAACAGCAAAGAATACTGCCTTTTTCCCAAGGAAATTAACGCTCTTCCTCTCTTTGGCACGTCCATAGAATTTCTCATCTTTAAGACCCAGACCGTGCAACGCATATAAAATCCAACGAGTCACCACCAATGCAGTAAACATGGACAAAATAATACTAACCATAAGGGTATAAGCAAAACCTTTTACCGTACCGGAGCCTAACAGCATCAGCACTAACGCCGCAATCAGGGTAGTAATATTACCGTCCAAAATTGCGGACATGGCTTTCTGGAAGCCGACCTTCATAGAAGTCTGTACGGTTTTTCCGGTGGCAATCTCCTCCCGGATACGGGCGAAAATAACCACGTTGGCATCCACTGCCATACCGATACCAAGGATAATACCTGCGATACCCGGCAGTGTCAGGGTAATTTCAAACAAATACAGGGTTGCAATCACCAATGCCGTATAAATGGCAAGGGCGATGGCCGCCGCAATACCCGGCACTGCGTAAAATACAATCATGAATATCATGACAATAACAAGACCGATGGCTCCCGCCTTTAAACTGGAAGAAATCGCATTGCTTCCTAACTGTGCACCGACGACACTGGACTCTAATTCCTCTAATTCCAGAGAAAGAGAACCGATACGAATAGAGGTTGCAAGGTTTTCTGCCTCCTCAAAGGTGCTCTGTCCGGAAATCTGGGCCGTTCCCCCTGTAATCGCCTCCTGCACCTCCGGATAGCTGATAACCTCACCGTCATAAACGATGGGAAGATAATTCCCCACATTTTCCGTTGTCACCTGTCCAAAAATCTCAGCGCCCTCGTCCGTCAGGGTCAGCTGTACGATATACTGCTTGTTTCCATAAGTATCCGTGGTGGTCGCTGCCTGGGCATCCGCCACCTGGTCACCTGTCATAAATACGGTTCCATCAGAAAGCTGGAACTCTAAGGAACCCGGATTTCCCAGTTCCTCCAAAATGGCATTGGCATCGGAAACGCCCGGGATTTCAACGGTGATACGGTCATCCCCCACCTGATAAACGGAGGACTCGGTACTGTATCCCTCCACACGTTTCTGGAGCTTGTAAATGGTATCACTCATATCCTCTGCACTGGGATTTTCATCCTTTACCTGATAAGTGATGGAAACACCGCCGGATAAGTCAAGGCCCAGCGGAATGCTCATCTCTTCTCCAATCCCTGTGGAGGAAAGAATGATAGAGGCATAGTAGGCAAGTCCCACAAGAGCTGCGAGAATGACTGCTAATACAACTGCTGCTTTACTCTTCTTCATTTCTTTTTTCCTTCCTGTTCTTATTTTTCCTTATCGGAAACTGCGCTGCGAAAGACAGCCGCTTCTCTTTATCGGTAATCTACGCTTCCAAAATATCCGAGGAAAGAACGCCGCTTTTGCGTTCTTTCGTGTGAGATTTAGAACTTCTTAGCGAAATGCCCTCTGGCATGAGCTTTAGAAGTTCTTCTCACACTGATGCCTTTATCATAATGGCGCACTCGATACGTTTTTTCTGAAGTTCACAACCGATGTCATAAGCTCCGCAGATATCTCCGCTGAAATTGAACGCGTTTGCTGCGCAGCCGCCGCTACAGTAAAATTTGGCAAAGCAGTTTTTACATTTTTCCTTTGCGTACACATTACAGCACTTAAATTCATCTCGAAGCTCTGTGTTTTTCACTCCCTCGTCCACATTTCCCATCAGGAACTTTTCATTTCCCACGAACTGATGACAGGGATAGAAATCACCCCAGGGCGTCACTGCAAGATATTCCGTTCCGGAACCACAGCCGGAAAGGCGTTTTGCCACACAAGGACCGCCCTCTAAATCTATCATAAAATGGAAGAAATTAAAATCCCGTCCATCTTTATGGCGCTCTACCATCTCTGCCGCTAACTTATCGTACTCTTCAAAAAGCTTCGGTAAGTCCTCTTCCGTAATGGCATAAGACTCAGAGGGATCCGCCACCACCGGCTCCACGGAAATCTGTTTGAAGCCCAAATCCGCCAAATGCAGCACATCCGCCGCAAAATCCGTATTATAGTGGGTAAAGGTTCCTCTGACATAATACTTATCCTGATTTCTGCTCTCCGCAAACTTCCGAAACTTCGGGACAATCAAATCGTAACTGCCCGCCCCTTTCCGGAAGGGACGCATCTTATCATGGACCTCTTTCCTTCCGTCAATACTTAAGACTACATTTCCCATCTCTTTGTTGCAGAACTCCATGATTTCATCGTTTAAAAGCACACCGTTGGTGGTAAGGGTGAAACGGAATTTCTTGTCATGAAGCTTCTCCTGCTCCCTGCCGTATGCCACTAAATCCTTTACCACCTGAAAATTCATCAGCGGCTCGCCGCCGAAAAAGTCCACCTCTAAATTTCTTCTGCTGCCAGAATTTGCAATGAGGAAATCCAACGCCTTCTTTCCCACCTCAAAGGACATTAACGCCCTTCTTCCATGGTACTCTCCCTCCTCCGCAAAGCAGTACCGGCATGCTAAATTGCAGTCGTGGGCGATATGCAGGCAGAGCGCTTTTACCACCGTGGGACGTTTCTTAAAGTCCATGATGTAGTCCTCATAGGTATCTTTCGTAAAAAGGGCTTCCCCGTCAATCAATTCCTGAACTTCCCCTAAGGCTTCCTCCACCTCTGTCCTGTCATATTTTTCAGACACCGCTTCTAGCAATGCTTCTTTGGAATACTGTTCTACGGAGTGCTCGTTGATGTATGCAATCACATCATATGTCACATCATCCACCACATGGATTGCTCCGCTGTTGACATCTAAAACAATATCATAGCCGTTGTTCTTGTACTGATGAACCACTATAATATTCCTCTCTTTCTAACGTACAAATGACCGCACGCTGCGCGAACGGTCCTTTGCTGTAATCATTGTTTACTTGGTTTGGAACAGCTTATTTGTTCTCACAGCTCTGGTTTCCTACGGTGCAGGAAGTCTTGCAGGCTGACTGGCAGGAAGTCTGGCACTCGCCGCATCCGCCTTTTTTTACGGTGTTCTGTAATCTTTTGGTATTTAATGTTTTTACATGTTTCATAGTTTTTCTCCTTTACCTATCTTATCGCTTTTAGCGCGAAATTCTATTAACTTTCATAGTATAACACATTGTGTTTCATATGGAAAGTATTTTTTATCATATTGCCTAACTAATCATACCCCCTGCCATGCCCGATGCCCCGCACAAAATAGCCGTTGTAAGCACCTTCGCCAGCTCCATCTCAAAGCCCCCCTTCACCAGCAGCGACACTAAGAGCAAAACTACAAAATAAAGTGCTCCCGCCGCAAGCCCCCACAAAAACTTCTGCACCTTCATGACCTTTCCCATAATTACGCCACCAATGACGCCGGAGATGACGTAAATTACCACAATTCCGATTTTCACCGCTTCCTCGCTCAAATCCATCTTGTAAAGCAGCATTGCCAGAAACAATAGCAGCAGCCCGCTGACAATAAACATGACAAAGACCGATAGAAAAATCGCGTGTGCCGGGTTTCCTTTTGCATCTCTCGCCTTCATTTTATTCTGTAAATTCACCATGACCTTTTACCTGCCTTAAGGATATATGGAAAATATATGCAAAAACAGCGGAGACTATGCTTCCGTTACACAATCTCCGCTGCCGTGTCTGCTTACTCTGTTTTTATAAAAAAAATGTGGCATGACACATTATCCCGGCTTATGAAAACCGCATCCGGTACTCCGCCGCAAATTCTTCCCCGGCAGACAATTTATTTTCATAAGCCCGCTGCTCTAAAGTGCCGCAGAAATCCACCGCATCACACCTTCCGTACCATGGCTCAATGCAGACAAAAGGCGCATTTTTCCCTTCCGGTGACCAGACTGCAAAAAGAGGTGCGTCAAACAGCACGGTCACATAAGGATTTCCTTTCTTGTCCAGCAGGGAAACCTCCCCGGTCTGTTTTCCCTCCACCATGTAGGTGCACTTATCAAAAAAGCCCGGTGTAAAGATTACTTTGCCATTGTCTAAGGGAAGCACTTCGTCCTCCATCACCGCCATACCCTCCGGCGTGTTCCCGTGATGGTGAACGCAGTCCGTCAATCCGCCAAAATGCAGTCCGTAGCCCAATTTATCCTCTTCCCCGTTTATCGGGCAAAGAAATGCCGGGTGAGCCCCGATGGAAAAATACATTTCCCTGCTGTCTGTATTTTCCACTCTCCATAACACCTTTACCTCGTTTTCCGCCAGCTCATAGCCAATGTGCAGGCAGAAAGAAAAGGGATATTTCGCCAAGGTTTCCTCCGTGGAATTTAAGAAAAACCAGATACGGTTTTCTTCCTGTTTCTCCAAAGTAAATTCCATATCCCTGGCAAAGCCGTGCTGCCCCATAGCATAGATTTTGCCGTCATAACGGTATTCCTTGTTTTTCGGCGCTCCCACAAAGGGAAAGAGCACCGGGGAGGTTCTGCCCCAGTATGTTTCATCTGCGTACCACAGATACTCCCTGCCGTCAATCTTTCTTGTGACTGCCTTTAACTCTGCCCCAAAGGAATCGATTTCCACTTTAAATTGTTCGTTTTCTAACCGGTATCTCATGTCTTTGCCCCCTAAAAAATAATTTATCTGTGCCATCGCACCGTACCACACCGACACTGCTATGCAGATATGATACCTCTTTTCACCCGGGAATACAATATCAGGAAACAGACTATTTTCTTTTATTTTTTGAAAAATAATGATATATCTTCCGAAAAAATATGTTAGAATGGTGCTAAAATAAGCTTTTAACATTAGAACAACCACGAAGGAGAATGATATCCATGCTAAAACGATTCGTCCACATATCCTATATCATTTGCAGCCTCCTGCTCATGTTTGTCCTGTTGCTGACAGTGACCCAGTTAAAAAATGATGTCTTGGAGGTGCGTCCCTATACAGGCTACGAAATACTGACGGCTTACTCCGTCCATACCGTAGAGGATTCCTCTGCCCCTGTGGGCATCAGGACGGAATACCTGTTTCATTTTAACGATTTGCCCGAAAATGGGAAAACTCTGCTTTTCCATACCAAGCACCAGAACGTAGAAGTGTATGTAAACGGCAGCTGCATTTACCGTTTAGCCCCAAATGAAGACAACCTGTTTGGAGAAACTCCCGGAAATGATTGGAATACCATCCCTGTCTACGCCAGTGACACAGGCGCAGATTTTAAAATCGACATTATCCCTGTCTATGAGAGTTCCCTGGATATCGAACCCACATTTTATTTTGGTTCTGTATTAAGTATCTGGGTCGACCTTATTGGCAAAAATATTATTACTTTTGTTTTAAGCCTAGTAGCCGTCTTTCTCGGAATCCTCTTTTCCTTGCTTGTATTTACAAATTACCGGCATTCCAAAATAAATAAGAGCCTCCTTATGATGGGAATTTTCTCCCTCAATATAGGAATTTGGAAAATCGCAGATATAGACGCCACCGGACTGCTGTTTCCCCACAGCATTGCCCTCGCCTATATTCCGTATTTTACCCTATTTTTAGTCTGCATTCCTTTTATCCTTTATGTAAAGGAATTATTTACAAACAAGGAAAGTATTTTCTGGTATCTGCCATGCTTTCTCAGTATTTTCGTTATCTTAGCGTCTGTCATTCTGCAGCTTACCCATGTTGCAGATTTCCGGCAGGTTTTATGGATGAACCATACCGTCATGGGGTCTATCGTAGTGTTAATCCTTATTATGATTATCTACGAAATAAAAAACGCAGGACTGCATGGTCAGTTAAAAACCACAATTTTCGGCATGGGCTGCTGTCTCATCGGTTTAATTGTAGACCTTATGATTTACTATACTTCCCATGGCACCTCTGCGACTTTGCTTGGCATGTTAGGCTTTACGGTTTACATCTCCGTTCTGGGCATTAAGTCGTTCCGGGAGGCCCGCAGGCTTATGGCAATCGGAATGCAGGCAAAACATTTTAAGCAGATGGCTTACCATGACCAGCTCACCGGGCTTTACAACCGGGCTGCCTACGCCGAGTACATTTCCCACTCCAATTTCAGTCCGGAGGACCACATTGTGGTTATGTTAGACCTCAATAACCTGAAACGCTGCAACGACACCCTGGGGCACGAAATGGGAGACCGCTATATCACCAACAGCGCCACCCTCATTGAACAGGTTTTCGGCACTGTCGGAAAATGCTACCGCATGGGCGGAGATGAATTCTGTGTTCTTTTGAACAAAATTTCCTTAAAGGAATGCGCTGCCCGTGTGAAAAGGCTTCACGAAGAAGTATCCCGCCATAATCAGGAACACCCCACAAATTTTACCATTCAGATTGCATGTGGATATGAGGCATACAACAAGGATATCGATTATGATTTAAACGATACCCTGCGCCGTGCCGATAAAATGATGTATCATGAAAAATTTGCCATGAAACAGGCGCATGTTACGCCACGTATTGATACATAAAAATAAAATGACAGAGGCTTCCGCCCATGACAAACAGATGAAACACCTCATGGGAACCAAAAAATTCATGCTTTGCATTGAATATCGGAAGCTTCAAAGCATAAATCACACCCCCCACCGTGTAAACCACACCGCCGAGGAACAGCCAGAAAAATGCCGCCCCGGAAAGTTCCTCTAAAAGCTGGCCAAACACAAAAACACATGCCCAGCCTAAGGAAATATAAATCACGGAGGACACCCATTTCGGGCAGGTTACCCAGAATGCCTTAAAGAGCATTCCCGCAATGGCAAGCCCCCAGACTGCCGCCAGAAGGATTTTTCCCGACTTTCCTCCTAACACCAGCAGACACACCGGGGTATAAGAACCGGCAATCAGAATAAAAATCATCATATGGTCTATTTTCTTAAAAATCTTCAATACTTTTTCCCGGACTACCACAGAATGATAAAGTGTACTCGCCCCATAAAGCAGTATCATACTGCCCATAAATACCATCATAGCTCCTACTGCCTCACTGCTGTTTAATTCTGCTTTTGCCAAAAGGGGGGCCGCCGCTAAAACCGCTGCCAACATGGCGATAAAATGGGTTATGGCACTCCCTGGTTCCCGTATGGTTATCTGCATAATGATTTCCTCCTTTTTATATTATGGTTTATTTTTCTATTTTATATAGTTTTTAATACTACATCTCTTTATATTAGATACTACCATTTATCATATACAGTGTCAACCGAAACTATTATTAAATATTTATAAAAAAATACAGGAGACTGCAGAGTATTGTCTCTATTGCAGTATCCTGTATTTGTTAACTTCCTGATTTTTTCTCACTCAAAATCGCATTATTCTCTATAAAACTCAGGTTTTGGCTTTTCTCCTGGT
>ERZ808024.167-NODE-167-length-51955-cov-8.495875_pt1 | contig 51955 bp, 58 predicted proteins | sample MGYA00380181_ERZ808024 | MGnify/ENA primary metagenome ERZ808024 (study PRJEB31490, sample SAMN06133413) | mouse gut metagenome | isolation source: Z2_1 | host: mice | place: China: Chengdu | collected 2015-05 ...
GACAAGACGAAAAACAAGATTGCGGAGATGCAGGCCAGGCTCCGCGACCTGGAAAAACAGAAAACGGAGCTGGAGAATACCGACTATGTGGCGATTGCCCGCAGCTTCCATCTGACGCCCCAGCAGTTGGCCGAATTTCTGAAATCGCAGCAGGCCGCCCCTTCCGGGAACGGCACGCTGCAGAAACAGGAGGATAGGAATGAGGACTAATAAAATCTCTCTGCTACTGGCGCTTATGCTTGTCATAAGCGCCATCGCTTTGCCCCTGACGGCTTATGCAGCCGGGGACAAAGATACCACACCGCCGGAGCTTGCTGCTTCCCTGGACGGCGATACGCTGAAAATAGAGAGCAGCGACGATAACTCCGGCGTGGAGGCGGTCTTTGTGGACGGGAACCGGATCAATTCCCTGGTGGACGGGGCGGCCTCCGTCACCTTAAAGGATTATGCCGGCACGGAAAAGCAGGTAAGCGTGTACGCCCAGGATTATGCCGGGAACCGCTCAAAAGCCGTGAAGTTTGAGAACCCCTATTATGAGGAACCGGCGCCCACGGAAAAACCTGCGGCTGCAACGCAGCAGAACCAAAGCGGCACGGCGGTAAAACCGGCGCAGGCCCAGGCTGTTTCCCCCGGCAGCACAAACAGCAATGCCGGGAGCAGCCATTCCGGGAACAGTAATTCCGGCAGCAGCCATTCCGGGAACGGTTCTAATACAGGTACGAATACGGACGCCAATACCGGCGGCAATACAGCCTCCGGCACAAATGGCGGCAGCTCCGATTCCCAGGAGGAAACGGAAACCGCTTCCGCTATCCCGGACGGCGCATTTACCCCGGAGGGCACCGGCACAGTGTTAGATACGGCCACCGGGGAAGATGGGGATAAACAGTTTTACACCATCACCACCGAGGACGGGAATGTGTTCTATCTGATTATTGACGGAAAGCGGGACGGCAACAACGTCTACTTCCTGAACGGCGTTACCGAGGCCGACCTGATGGCTCTGGCAGAAAAGAGCGAGGGCACCATGAGCGTGATTCCGGCAGAGGACGTCTGCACCTGTACGGATAAATGCGCGGCGGGGGAAGTCGATACCGCCTGCCCGGTCTGCAAGAATGACCGGAAGGGCTGCGCCGGGAAGGAAAAACCTGCGGAAACGGAGGAACCCACACAAGCCGAACAGCCGAAAAAGGACAAGGGCAGCGCCGGCACAATCATCTCCATTATCATTGCCCTGCTTGCGGCAGGCGGCGTTGGTTATTATGTGAAGATCGTCCGTCCGAAACAGCAGGCAGAGGATGAAGAAGATTTCGAGGATGACGGGTATGGCGAAGGCTTCGACCCGGACGAGGCTTACGGCGGGACGGAATATCTCTCCGAGGACGATTTTGAGGACAGGATCAACGATGGACAGGAGGACAGCGAGTAAAGCTGTCCTTTTGTATTCCAATCATATAAGAAAGCGAGGATTTTTATGGTAAATATGAAAAAGCACGGCCTGAAAAGGCTCCTGGCGCTCCTGCTCTGCGCGGTATGTCTCTGCGGGGCGTTCCCTTCCCAGGCGTTTGCCGCCTCCGTGGGCCAGAAGGCAAGCTCCTGGCTCGGAGACCAGTATGTCGGTTCTGACGGGCAGCATTATTACAGCCCGGCGCCCTACACCTACCTGGTCTACAATTCTGACGGGACGATGGATGTGCGTACCAGCTCCGGAGGCAGCGCCTACCGGCATTACATGCTGACGGCTTCGGACGGGAGCAGCCAGCAGGTCTATTGTGTGGAGAGCGGCATTGCCTATAACACTTCTGACAATACCTATACATCGGAAAGCGACACCAACAGCAATTACTTAAACCTTCTTCCTTCCGAGGCAAGGCGGGGAATCACCCTCACGGCGATCTACGGCTGGAAACCCGGCGCTTCTCTCCCTGTGTCCGGCATTAACGAGGATGATTATAAAATGGCGACACAGATCATCCTCTGGGAGTACCAGCAGCAGCTTCGAAGCGATTCTTACAGCCGCCACGGGAACGGCCATGCAGACGCCGATCAGTATTTCAGTGTGATCGCCGGACGCCCGGCAGAAAGAGCCTACAACTGGATTTTAGAGCAGGTTGCCTCTCATTCCACCGTGCCGTCCTTCACATCCACAAAGAAAAGCGAAGCCCCGGAGCTGGAACTGAAATGGGACACGGAGAAAAAAGTTTATACCCTTACTGTCACGGACACCAATAACCTGAAAATCAATCTGGAGATTTTGAAAGGCAGCGGCGTTTCCGTTACAAGAAATGGGAACAAGTACACGTTTACCAGTAAGAACATGATTATGGACCCTGTCACCTTTGAATTCCGAAAGGACATCCCGGTTGCCAATGACATGCTGATCTGGGGGAGGCCCGGCTACCAGACCATGATGACCGGCGCCAGCGATCCGGTCTCTTTCTTTGTAAAGATCAAAACCGAAACCTACGGCACCGCAAAGATCGTCAAGACCAGTGAGGACGGCATTGTGTCCGGGATTCCTTTCCATATCTCCGGCACGGACATTCTGGGGAATAAGGTGGATGAAACTGTCACTACCGGGGAAAACGGGCAGATCAAAGAAAAGCTGCTGCCCGGCACCTATCTGGTGAAGGAGCTGCCGGTGGACCGCTATGTGACCCCTTCGGCGCAGTACATCACCATTGAAAGCGGACAGACCTCCACGGTGCATTTCAGCAATATCCTGAAAAAGTTCCGCGTCCGTGTAATCAAGAGCGACGCAGATACCGGCACCGCCCAGGGCGACGCGACCCTTGCCGGGGCGACTTATGGAATTTATAACAATGGCGAGCTGGTGGACACCTATACCACCGGGCCGGACGGCAGTTTTATGACCCGGTACTATGTCTGCGGTGATAACTGGACTGTGCGGGAGATCGAGCCGAGCACCGGCTATCTTCTGAATGATACTGTCTATGAAGTGGGCGCTTCTCCGACGCTTTATGAAGTGGAGCTGAACACCACCGAGAACCAGGTCAAGGAAACGGTCATTTACGGAAATATCCAGCTTGTGAAGCATACGGACGACCCGGACCCGGATGTGTCCGAAGATGAAAATACGGACGAACCCAATGAGGGCGTGATTGAGCGCCCGGAAGCCGATGCGGTCTTTGAGGTCTACTTAAAGGGGGCAGGCAGCTATGACGCGGCAAAGGAAAGCGAGCGTGACCTGCTCACCACCGACGGGGACGGCTTCGCCGCCTCTAAAATGCTCCCCTACGGACATTACACGGTGCACCAGATTTCCGGTGAGGAAGGGAAAGCATTTATCCCGGATTTTACGGTCTTTGTTTCTTCCAATGGACAGACTTACAGCTATATCCTGAATAACCGTACCATTACTGCAAGGCTGCGTGTGGAGAAATGCGACGCGGAGACCGTTAATATTATCCCCATAGCCGGCACAGGCTTCCAGATCAAGGACCTCTCCACCGGGGAATTTGTCACCCAGGATATTTACTATCCGAACCCGGAAACCCTTGATACTTTCTATGTTTCGGATGAAGGCTGGCTGATGCTGCCGGAGCCTTTGCATACCGGAGATTATGAGCTTTACGAGGTGGCGGCGCCTTATGGATATGTATTATCCAGTGAACCGGTGCCGTTTACCATTGACGGCAGCGAGGCCGTTGTCACGGTTACACAGTACAATATGCCCCAGAAGGGGCAGCTTACCATCACCAAGACCGGTGAGGTATTCGCTTCCATCCAGGAGAACGATGGCCTGTACCAGCCGGTGTATGAAGTTATGGGGCTGCCTGGTGCGGTCTATGACGTAATCGCGGATGAAGATATTTATACCGGTGACGGTACGCTCAGGGCGGCAAAAGATACCGTTGTGGAGACCCTTACCACCGGGGAGGATGGAACGGCGCAGAGCGGGCTTTTGTATCTGGGGCGCTACCGTCTGGAGGAACGCCAGGCGCCGGAGGGGATGGTCTTAAACACCCAGCCGGAATATGCCGAGCTTACTTATGCGGGCGAGACCGTGGAAGTGACGCAGACCGCCATCGGACTTTATGACGAGCGCCAGAAAGTGGCTGTGAGCCTGCTTAAAGCGCTGGAAACGGACGAACTGTTTGGGCTTGGCATGAATGAGGAATACAAAGATATTTCTTTCGGGCTGTATGCTTCCGCAGGCCTGACGGCCCTTGACGGCAGCGTGATCCCGGCAGGCGGGCTTTTAGAGGTGGTTTCCGTTTCTGCAAATGAGGCGGGCGGCTATGGCGCTTCCTTTGCCTCCGACCTGCCTTTTGGCAGCTACTATGTGAAAGAACGCACCACAAACAGCGCCTATATCCTCCCTGATACGGAATATCCGGTTGTCTTTGAGTATGCAGGCCAGGAGGCGGCGTTGGTGCAGATTCTTGTGGGTGAGGGCGAGGCTGTTTCCAACGACCTGCTGTGTGGGCGTGTGGACGGCGTGAAAGTCGGTGAAAACCCGGAGGGCGGCGAAGATGTGAAGCTGGCCGGTGCGGTTATAGGATTGTTTCAGCCTGATACGGAAGAATTTACCGAAGAAAACGCCCTGATTACTGTTACCACTGCCGAGGATGGCAGTTTTTCTTTTGAGGATATTCCTTACGGCCACTGGATCGTAAAGGAAATTTCCTCTCCGGCGCTTTATACGGTAAGCCCCGAACAACACCATATCTATATCGGTGTGGACGGCCAGAGAATTGAGATTAAGGTGGAAAACACCCTGATCCGCGGCAGCGTGCAAGTGATGAAAACCGAAGCCGTAGACGAGCCTTCTTCTGTGGAGAAGGAGGACAAAGAGAATAACACCTTCCTGCGCTTCCTCTCCGGCGCAGTATTCGATCTGTATGAGGACGCCAACGGCAACAAGGAATTTGATTCCGAAGATACGAAGATCGGCACACTGAAAGAATCGGATGCGGGCTACCATACAGCGGAAAATCTTCTGGCTAAAGGTTATTTTGTGAAAGAATCAAAAGCGCCGGAGGGCTATCAGCTTGACGAAAACGCCTACTATTTTGAGATTACCGAGGACGGCCAGGTGGCGGTTGTGGAAAACGGCGAGGCCGGACGGGGCTTTACCAATGAGGCGTACCGCGGAAACCTGAAAATCACGAAGGATTCCAGCGACGGGCGCAAGGATGGGTTTGCTTTTGAGGTTAAGAGTGCGGACGGCTCCTACTGTGAAACCTTTACCTCTCCAAAATCCGGCGTGATCGAGGTCAAAGGGCTGCGCGTTGGCATTTATACCGTAACGGAAATTTCCAACCGGGCAAGCAGGGACTATATCATTCCCGACGCTGCCACTGTGGAGATCAAGGCAGACGAAACCGCAACGGTTCAGTTTTTCAATGAAAAACCGGAGAAACCGAAAACGCCTGAAAACCCGAAGGAGACAGAGCAACCGAAAACACCGGATACGCCGTCAACACCTTCCAACCCTGTTACGCCGTCCAATCCATATAAGGCGGTTCCGCAGACCGGGGATGATAATTTTATCTTCCTGTATGGCGGGCTCCTGGCGCTGGCTGTGATCGGCGGCGGGCTGTCTGCTGCGGCCTATTTCAAAAAGGGAAAGCACAGCAGAAATACCGCCAGGGCAAAGACCGCCTGCATTGCGGTACTTTCCCTCTGCGGGTTGCTGGCTCTTGGCAGCGGGTTCCTGATTGTCCGTGACCTTGGCCAGTATGCCGAGAGCTCCGGGACCTATGACGGGCTGGCGGAACATGTGGAAATACCGGAGCAGGCAGGGGAGCCGGAAGGACCGGGGACAGAGGAAGAAACAGGCAGGGAGGATTTAAGTTTAGTCCTCCCTGTTGTTGATTTTGAAGCCCTCAGGGAAAACGGGCCGGACATCATCGGGTGGCTCAGCCTTCCCGATACGGCCATCAACTACCCGGTAACGCAGACAGACGATAACGAGTATTACCTGCATCACCTGCATGACGGTACCTATAATAAGACGGGCTGCCTGTTTGCAGACTATGAGAACAAGGAGGATTTTTCGGACCGCAATACCATTATCTACGGCCACAACATGCGGGACGGCTCCATGTTCGCCGCGCTGAATGAGTATGACGAACAGAGCTATTTTGACGGACATCCGCAGATGTACCTTGTCACCCCTGGCGGCGGCTATGTCGTGGAAATCTTCACGGCATTTGCGGCAGAACCTTCCGAATCCGGCGGTGATACATCCCCCTGGAGGCTTAGCTGGAAGGATGATGGCGCTTATACGACTTGGCTTGCCACTATGGCAGGGCGTTCCGTTGTGGAAACGAATGTCACGGTAACAAGCAGTGATAAGGTGCTGACCCTTTCCACCTGTACGCCCGGTGGCAGGAGCCGCTTTATCGTCATGGGAAAAATGACGGCTACAAACAATTAACAGGAATATTGGAAACTTGGAAACCGGTGCGGGGGCTGTCTGCTCCCGCACCTGCTATTTAGGAGGATTTTTCTATGGTGAATACCATTGTTTCGATACCCGGCTACGTCCATCTGTACCGCTCCCTTCTGCGGTTCTATGACATGCCGGAGAATGAGGTCCGGGAAATGCTCTATCTTTTGAATACGGCAAACCTGGACTGTTACGAGTATTACCACCCGGAGCGTGATGTGGTCCAGAGCGGGCCGGTGGCCTTTAGCGGCTGGCTGGAGCATGGGGATTACCGCCCTTACCGGACGGAGGTACAGCTTTATAAATCCCTGCTGTTCTTAAAGCGCAGCATTGACCGGGACCTGATCGTGACCCCGCAGCGGGAGGCGCTGCAGACGCTCCGCTGTATCATTTCCAACCTGGAATACCGCTTCTATAAGGCATACGGAATGGAGATCGAGGACAAGCGGACCGTGTATGGGGAATGTACCTACCACATGATACCCAGGGAGGACGAGCCCAGCGTGTGCCTGATGCACGACTGGATTTATCTGCCGAGCGCCTGAAATGCAGCGGATAAGGGATATCATGCGTATTTTGTTCTGCTTCAAGTAAAACGGTCCCGGATTCTATACAGTATTCGGGACAAACCATTTTTCAAAGGAGGGATGCCATATCACACAGCAGGAAGTCAATGCCGTATTTGACGGGCAGGTGCGGCTCTGTGCCGACACACTGCAGAAGAAAACGAAGGAATACACCGGGGACGATACGGACCGGCTGGGGGCTTTTAAGGCGGCGGCAGCCTTGCAGCATACCACGCCGGAGCGCGCCCTTGCCGGGATGCTGGCGAAGCATATCGTCTCCCTGTATGACATGTGCTTTGACAATGATACGGATTACGGGATAAGCACATGGGAGGAAAAGATCACAGACAGCCTCAACTATCTGTTCTTGCTGAAAGCCATTGTAAAGGAGGGACATACCAATCAGACGGATTGAAGTAAAAATATTGAACTGCCAAGCGGTTTCGGAGGCCGAGAAAAACATGGTCTTTGCCGCCCGGCTCACCCAGAGGGGCCACCGGATTGCCACAATGGACGATCTGATGGCCCTTTATGAAAAATCGTTCAGTGACGATACTGTGGCGGCCATCAGCGCCCTTCCCCACCCGACGGTCCAGAAATTTGCAGTGATCACCGCTGCTGTTGTAGGGGCAAGCCGGCGGTTCCTTTCGCAGATCACCAGGCACCAGAACGAAGTAAAGTTTATGAGCGCATCTTTACAGTACAGCAATTATGCAGGCCAGGCGGACTTTGCCATACCCTATGAGATTATCACCGCCCCGGCTGCGGTCCGGGAACTGTACTTAAAAAGCTGCCACGAAGGCATGGACTGTTACGAAAAGCTGTGCGCCGAGGGAATCGGCCATGACGCGGCGGGATATGCCACACCCCAGGGGCTTCGGAATGTGCTGGTTATCAGCGCCACGCCCTATCAGTGGAAACACATCATCGGCCAGCGGGTATGCAGGCGTAATACGGACGAGACCCGGATCGTGCTCTTAAAAATCTGGCAGGAGCTTCATACATTAAGCCCGGCGCTGTTTGCCCCCGGCCTTACAGGTCCCTTCTGCCAAAAGGACAAATGCCTGGAGGGGAAAATGACCTGCGGGAACATGCTGAAAGCGGATATGACGCCCGGAGACATCCTGAAAACGGACTATCCGGCGCTTTCGGAAGGAGGCGGCGCATGAAGATTAAACTGATCGACTTTGGCGTGCCGGAGGACCGCCGCCCTTTCCGTCCGCATGGGAACGATGCCGGCGCGGATGTTTACATGCCCTATGACTGCACGTTACAGCCGGGCGAGATTGCAAAGGTCCCTCTTGGGTTCGGGATTGAAGTGCCGGACGGATATGCGGGCTATGTATTCCCACGCACCAGTATGGCGGTAAAAGGGCTGGTCTGTGAGCTGCCGCCAGTGGATTCCGGCTACCGCGGGGAGATTCACGCGATCATCAGCAATGTAAGCAGCCAGACCCAGGAGCTTTCCAAAGGCTCCCGCGTGGGGCAGCTTGTGATCACCCCCGTCGTCATTGCGGACTTTGTTTCGGAGCTGGGTAAGCAGCGCGGCGCAGGCGGATTTGGAAGTACAGGAAAATAAAAAAGTGACATTCCGGGAGTGATTCCTGGTTTATCGCCGGTAGTGGGATTGGGCATATCAGGAGGATTGCAGGGTACAATAAAAGAAAGGCAGCAAAAAGCAGTACGCCGTCATAGCGTACCGCCCCGCTGCTTAAAATTGCCTTAATATGTCGTGATGCCCTACGTCTACCAGGATAATCATTTTATCGCCTTCATAATACCAGATAATGCGGATGTCCATGTTGACGCTGCACTCGAAAAGGTCCGTGGTGCCCTGGATGCGTTTGGTCCGCAGCGACGGATGGGAAGGATTTTCAGCCAGAAGTTCCAGCTTGTTTTTAAGCTGCTTCTTCTCCTGGGCGGCCAGACCCTTGAAATGCTTTTGGAAACGGGGCGTAAAGGTAAACTCATACGCCATTATTCTGCCTCCAGTCTGTCAAACAGGGCGTCCACGCTGTCAAAGACCGGCTGTTCCCCGGATGCGATTTTTGCTTTTACCCCGTCAATTTCTTCCCGGAGCTCATTCAGGGTGTTCTTTGGATAGACCACCACCGGCATGATGCAGATGGAACCGTCTTTCTCGAAAATGTCCAGTTTGTCGCCTTCTGACAGGCCGAGCTTGACAATGATTTCTCTTGGTATCGTGACCTGGGCTTTTTGGCGTAATTCTGCCAGCATAGAATCATCTCCTTTTTAAGTTTGAAAGTTAGAAGTTCTTACTTTCTTACTTATAGTATATCCACTTTGGGGGATTTATGCAAGGGGGCACGAAAAAAATTTACAGAATAGTAAAAGCGGCCAACACCCTGGCCGCCTTAGCGCTTGCTGTTCAGTTCTTTCATAATGCCGAGGATATAACCCATTGACCTGGAATCCAGTTTTTTTGCCTCTGCGATAAATTCCTTTAAGGCTTGCGGGGCCGGGTTCCCTTCGTCAAAAAATTCCTGGGGCGTCACTCCCAGATATTCACAGATGTAAAGGAAGGACTGCATGGAGGGAAGGGACTTTTTATTTTCAATGTTGTTAATGTAGTTATTTGCCTGTCCCAATGACAAGGACATATCGCGCGCAGATACGCCTTTCTGTGTCCGCAGCTTTGCCAGCCGTTCCGGGACGAAATCTTCATACATCGCCTCTGCCTCCTATTCTGTAATAGATTGTACCTTACGCCCTTCCCTTATTCGCAAAATAAAAAAGGGTGTTTACATTGAAACGCTAAAATAAATCTATTATAATTTTGGAAGTGAAGAATACTAACTATCGGATGGAGGAAAAGACAGATGAAAGGAAAGACATGCTGTGTCACCGGGCACAGGGATTTACCGCAGAAAGAAATCAACCATGTAAAGGCGGCGCTGCGGCGTGAGATTGACTGCGCTGTTGCGGACGGGTTTACCCGCTTTATGAGCGGCTTTGCGGACGGCGTGGATCAGTATTTTGCAGAGCTCGTACTGGAAAAGAAAAAGACGAATCCGGCACTGGAGCTGATTGCGGTTATCCCTTATCAAAAGCGGCTGGATAACCTGATGGAAAAGGGACGGACCTATGAAATGCTGGAGGCATGTGCGGATGTTGTCGTCATGCAGGAGAAATACCACCCCAGCGTCTATTCCCACCGGAACCGCTACATGGCCGAGCACTCGGACCGGGTGATCGCCGTATATGACGGGAGGGAAAAAGGGGGCACGGTCAGGACGATCCGGTTTGCGCACCAGATGAAAAAGGAGCTGCGGGAAATCCCGGTCGGGGAGATTGTTCTGCCGGGACAGTCCGCAGCAGGAAAAAATAAAAGAATAGATAACTGATACTTGATGATACGCCTGCTTTCCAGTGGGCGTTTTTCTTTACCAATTTTTGGAGGATTTTTTATGTGGAACATGATTACACACTTCCTTACATTCACAGGAGGGATGTCTGCCGGCGTTGTTCTGATGTGTCTTTTGCAGGCCGCAAAGCAGGAAGATGAATGGTTGGAAAACAGGAAACGGGAGGAAAACGAATGAAACAGGAATTTGCAGAAAATATCAAAAACCATATCCGGGAATATCTGCCGGCAGACTGCCAGGATGCAAAGATAACCCTTGAAAAAGTCACAAAAGGAAATGACCGTACTCTTACAGGGCTTATTATCCGTACAAATAATGAAACAGTTGCGCCGGCCATTTATCTGGAACACTATGAGGAACAGTTTTCCAAAGGCCGTCCGATGGAGGACATTATGAAGGAAATCGCACAGATAAAAATGGAGAGCGGTTTGAAGCTTCCTGTTGACGTGAAGGGACTGGAGGATTATGAAACAGCCAGGCCGATGCTTGCTATCCGTCTGTGCGACCCGGAAAAGAACCAGGAATATTTGAAAGATAAACCCTGTACCGCATGTGGGGAACTGGCGGCAACTTACCGGATTCAGATCATGGAGGACAGCAGCGGAACGGCTTCCGCTGTTGTTACAAATGACATGTTGAATCTATGGGGGATTACACCGGAACAGCTTCACCATGACGCTGTTACAGCGGAAAATGCCCGGAACCCTGTCTGCTTCTATACAATGGATGATGTGATGTCAGAGCTTATGCTTTCTGCCAAACCTACGAATCTATTCAGCCAACAGGAACCGGCAGAAACTGGCGCTGCGCCTATGTATGTCCTGACGAACCAAAGCAAACTGGATGGAGCCGGGGCTTTGGCGCGGGATGGCGTACTGGATAAAATCGGCGAACTGCTTGGTTCCGATTTTTATGTCCTTCCATCATCCGTCCATGAGGTCTTAATTGTGCCGGATAACGGGAACATACAGACAAAAGAACTGGAAAATATGGTCAGGGAAGTCAATGCTTCCCAGGTGCTGCCAGAGGATTTACTTTCCGATAAGGTGCAGTATTTTGACCGGGCAGCAAAAACCCTGGGACGGAAACAGGAAAAAGGGCTTTTAGAGAGGCTTTCCGAAAATAAAGCAAAGGTTCAGGAAAAGGATGCAAAGAGCCACAGGGAAAGCCATAAAACCAAACAGGAACCGAGCATATAAAGGGCTGCTATAAAGCCTTTATTTCAATGGAGGTTATTTGAATGAAGTTAGTGATTGCGGAAAAGCCCTCCGTCGCCATGTCGCTGGCGGCGGTCCTGGGTGCGAATGAGAAAAAAGACGGCTACCTGGAGGGCGGCGGGTGTCTGGTGAGCTGGTGCGTGGGGCACCTTCTGGAGCTGGCGCAGCCGGAGGCTTACGGGGAACAGTATGCCAGATGGCGCTATGGTGATTTGCCGATCCTGCCGGAAGAATGGAAATATCAGGTGTCGAAGGACAAGCAAAAGCAGCTTGACCTTCTGTGCCGGCTGATGAAGGACAAACGGGTGGAATCGGTGGTATGCGCTACGGATGCCGGGCGTGAGGGTGAACTGATCTTCCGTCTGGTCTATGAACATGCCGGATGTAAGAAACCGATGGAACGGCTCTGGATTTCCAGTATGGAGGACGCGGCAATCCGTGACGGGTTCGAGCACCTGCGTCCCGGCAGCGACTATGATAAGCTCTATGACGCGGCGGTCTGCCGGGCCGGAGCTGACTGGCTGGTCGGCATTAACGCCACCCGGCTTTTCTCTGTCCTGTATGGCGTTACGCTGAATGTGGGGCGGGTCATGTCACCCACGCTGGCCCTTCTGGTACAGCGGGAGACGGATATTCAGGCATTTACGAGCAGGCCCTTTTACGTGCCGGAGATCACCTGCGGCAGCTTTACTGCCTCCGGCGAAAAGTTGTCCGGGAAAAATGAAGCTGAAAAAATTCGTATGGATTGTGACGGGCAGAATGTTTCCGTGCTGTCCGTGGAGAAACAGATCAAGACGGTGCAGCCGCCCCGGCTGTATGACCTGACAACTTTGCAGCGGGAATGTAACCGTATTTATGGCTATACGGCGCAGCAGACCCTTGACTATGTGCAGTCCCTTTATGAGAAAAAACTGGCGACCTATCCCCGGACGGACAGCCAGTATCTCACCGAAGATATGCAGACAACTGTCGCTTCCTTGGTTCTCTGGCTGCGGGATCATATGCCTTTCGGAAAGGGCTGCGCCGGGGAACCGGATATTGGCCGGGTGACGGACAACAACAAAGTTACAGACCATCACGCCATTATCCCTACGGCGGAGATTGCCCGGACAGATTTGACGGAGCTTCCTTCCGGGGAGCGGGATGTACTGACGCTGATCATCGCAAGGCTGCTCTCTGCCACGGCCTAGGTACACCGGTTTGAGGCGGTGACGGCAATTTTGGATTGCCAGGCTCGTTCCTTCACAGCAAAAGGAAAGACGGTATTACAGGCTGGATGGAAGGAAGTGGAACGCCTCTACCGCATGGGATTGAAACAATTCAAACCGGAGGATGACGAGAATACGGATGTCTCCCTTCCCATGCTGCAGGAAGGACAGATATTTGAAACGGTCTCTGCCAGTGTCCGGGAAGGTAAAACCTCACCGCCGAAACACTATACGGAGGATTCCCTTCTGGCAGCTATGGAGACCGCCGGGGCCGAGGATATGCCGGAGGATGCCGAGCGCAAGGGATTAGGCACCCCGGCCACCCGTGCGGCCACGTTGGAAAAACTGGTCTCCGCGGGATTTGTGCAGCGGAAGAAAAAGCAGCTTATTCCAACGGAAAAAGGTACGAACCTGATCCTGGTGCTGCCGGACAATATCAAATCGCCTATGCTCACCGCAGAATGGGAATCTATGTTGAAGCAGGTGGAACGCGGCGAGCTGGATGCAGAGTCCTTTATGGAGCAGATTGCGGATATGAGCCGGACGCTGGTAAAGGAGCATACCGCCCCGGAGGAACGCTTTGCCGGCCTGTTCCCGGATGCAAAAGGAAATGGGCGTGAGGCTGTCGGCACCTGCCCCCGCTGTGGCGGAACCGTATATGAGGGTAAAAAAGGATTCTTTTGTGATAACCGGGACTGTGCCTTTGTACTGTGGAAAGACAATAAATTCTTTTCTGGCAAGAAAAAATCCATAACAAAGTCTGTGGCGGCGGCCCTTCTGAAAGAGGGCCGCGTTTCCATGTCCGGGCTTTACAGCGAAAAGACGGGAAATACCTATGACGCCGTGGTGGTGCTGGATGATACAGGCGGGAAATATGTGAATTTCAAGCTGGAATTTCCGGCTAAGAAAGGCAGGAGGAAATGAACGGGCCGCCCTTACGGGAATTAAACAGGCAGGAACGGGCGGCGATCCGAAGGTTGGTGACAGACCTTTGCGCCAACTATGACAATCGGGATAGGCTCTGCCTCCCCTTAGACTGCCCCTGCTATATGCTTCATAAATGGTGGACCGGCTCTTTTTGCAGGTATTTCCGGGAGGCGGTGCTGCCGACAGAGCCGGCGCTGGAATCTGCCGTTACCGGCGAGGACACTTCCCTGAAACAGAAAACCTGCCCGGTCTGCGGCAGGGCATATTTTCCCACCACCAGCCAGGCGTATTGTTCGGATTCCTGCCGCACCTTTGCCAGACAGAAATCCGAGCGGGAACGCAAGCGCCGGAGCAGACAGAAACAGGGGTGATATGTCCGCAGCTTAACCAAAAAGAGGCTTGATTTCCAAGGCTTTCAACCCCCGGTTTGAGGGACGGCTGTATAAGAATACTCTGACGCCCTGAAACGGGCCTAAGCTGCGGACAGACAGAGAAATTGGGAGGGATGCCTATCGAAAAAATAAAAATACCAATCGTGCCGGAGATCATGCGGATCGACACACGGACCCAGGCCATTGACATGCAGCAGATCGACAACCGGCGCTTCATGTATAACCCGGACACGGGGCTGTTGGTCTTAGGCCGGCAGTATGCGGTGACAAGCCTGATGGATTCCAGCCATGCCGGTGAGCTTGCGGCTGCCGGCATCACAAAGGATTATGACGCGTTTGTCCGGGGATGGGTCGGCGCCGGAGGGGACTACCCTGTGGGGGTGGTCCATTTTGCGCCCAGCGTGGATGCAAGGAATATTGAATTATTTGACCGGGCGTTTGACACCTTGAAAATGTTTGCGGATAACGGGATCATGTACGGGACTGTGATCCGAGGGTTTGGGAAGGAATGGGAACAGCCGGTATCTGCCATCTTAACGGATATGTGGCAGCCGGCGGCAAAGCCTTCCGTCCGTAAGCAGCTAAAGAAACAGCCGGCGGCAAAAGCCGTCTGGCAGAAAACCAATCATCAACAGGAACGATAGGAGGCGGTTTATTTGAGTATCACAACAATCACGACAGAGGACCTTCGGCGCATGGAAGGAAAAGAGGGGCTGATCCTGCAGGGATGCGGCGGGGATTTGAAGGAATGGGTGGACGGGATCAATGAGATGTTCACCGACACGGGCATTTTGAAGGAAGGCAGTAAATTTGAGGATGTTTCCGCTTTCCAGTATGGGGAGCTTACCTGCCTGCTCTACCCTTTCGAGGACGTAAAGCTGGACATCGGGAAACTTGCCGTGTGGCGTTTACAGACCCATGCGGATTTCGGGGGCACCTGGCTGTCCGATTTTGTGCCGAACCGGTTAGGCGGTTTTATCGGGGAACCTTCACCGGAGCCGGAAAAACCGGACTGTGCGCTGATAGGCCAGGATGGGAATGTCTTTAACCTGACCGGCATTGCCTCCCGGACCCTGCGCAGGAACGGCATGGCGGAGCAGGCAAAGGAAATGTCAGACCGGGTGTTTGCCTCCGGGAGCTACCATGAGGCGCTGAACATTATCGGTGAGTATGTCAATATCACGGATTCCGAAGCGGAGCCGGAACGCCGGGCTTCGGTCCGGCGGCAGATGAAAGAGGCAAAAACGGCGGAACCGGCCAAAAAGCAGAAAACGCCGAAACAGCAGGAACGGTAAGGAGGATCAGGATGGGAAAAGAAAAAGTATACGGCGTGTGGGCGGTCCGCAGCGGCGCTTCTATCTTCGGCTATGCCGAGGCGTGGTGCAAGGAGGACGGAAAGCCTTTGGAATTTGATACCCGCAAGGCTGCGGAGGCTTACGCCGGGGAAATGAACAGCAGGGCCACCGCCAATGTCCATTATTACGCACAGGAGAAGGAGCCGGAGCCGGGCACCGTCAGAAAGACTTCCGCGCAGCCGGATTTGGATGCCCGCGCCCATGAGGAAGTGGCGCCGAGAAATGACGCAGCGGAAAAGCGCAATGAGATTCCCGGCAGGCAGATCATGCCGGAGGCGGACCCATTGGTGGGAATCCGCTCTGCGGTCCACAGCAACTATGCGGGCATGGTCGCCATGCTGGGCGCAGATAACCGGGTGTACCTGGGACGTGAGGAACGCTGCCACTATCAGGATATGCAGGCGTCTTATTATGACAACCAGGACGGCTCCCTGTGCTTTGTCTGCGACCAGCCGGATATGTACTATTTCCTCTATGGGGAGGGCTGGGCGCATACCCAGGCGGAAATGCTGGAGCGCGGCCTTACCCTGGGCCAGTATGAAGAATTTGCAAGGCTCCGGGACGGCGTGCTCTCACAGTTTACGCCCCATAGGGAGATCATGTTTGCCGGGCAGCCCTTCCAGGCGCCGGAGAGCTATCTGCGTAATGCGGAGCTTTACGAGGAAGGACAGACCGGCAATTACAATATGCTGGACGGACGCCTCAACAACGAACCGCCTGTGCGCCCTGACCTGACGGACGGACAGACTTATGAGGAAATCCGGGAGCTTGCCCCGGAGACGCTGCCGGAGGAAACGGCAGAGAAACCTTCCCTGATGGAACGGCTGAAGGCAGACCACCCGGAGCATGAAGCAAGGCAGGCAGCGCCACTGATGGCAGAGAGGGAACGCTGATGGGCGCGGTAAGGTTTGAGGGCGTAGATATACTGGACAGCCTGGGGCAGATCATGGAGCTGCACACGCAGCACTACAAGGATGATTTTGACCTGGATAAAGAGCTGATCCCAAAGCTGGCTCTATCGGGAGAACCGGAGGACCGGCGCCTTCTCTGGCTGTCACGGCCCTGCGGCACCTATACCCTGCGGGAATGGGAGGTCTATCTGGAGGGCAGCCACGCAAATAAAGTGTGGATGTTTTACCATGAACAGACGAAAGACCCGGTCCTTGCCTATGCCCTCTCGATCAAAGACGTGCAGGACGGAAAAGTGGTCGGCAATATATATCCGCTTGATTATGGGTCGCATGTGGAGCGGGTGAAGCTGCTGGCCTGCCCCATTGGAAAAGTAGCCGTTGTGTTTGAGGACGGAGCCAATATCACGATCCCTTATCGGGACCGGAGGCAGCTTATGAATGAGCTGGCGCCGGTACATGGGAGCCCAAAGTCGATAACCGATCTGCCGGAGAATGAACGGGAACTTGCCGTAATCCTGAAACGGGAACGGCTCAAACGCTCCTGCCATGCCACAAACGGCGACATAAAAGAATATATTGACAGCCTGAAAAAGAATACCTTACGCGGAAAACTCAAAAAGTCCCGGACAGCCGCCGCTCCCACCCATAAACCGCCTTCCACGAAAAAGGAGCCGGAACGATGAAAGCCGGGCATAACAAAAAATCCGTCCGGGTGGAATTCGTCATGTCCGAGCAGGATGCGGAGCTGGTAAAGGGGCGCATGGCGGAGCTCGGCATTACCAACCTGTCCGCATATCTGCGCAAGATGGCGGTTGACGGCTATATCATTCATCTGGATATGAGCGACATCCAGGAAATGATACGGCTCCTTCGTATCTGCTCCAATAACTTAAACCAGTATGCCAGACGTGCCAATGAGACCGGGAGTATTTACGCTGCCGACGTGGACGACCTTCGCACCCGTCTGGACAGTCTGTGGGATGGCATGGATAAGCTGCTGCGGGGATTTGCGAACATTTCGTAAACAGGCAGAAATGCCATTGATTTCCTCAGGCCGGCACGGTAAGATTCTAATAGAGGGGTAAATATGCTTCTCTTTGAAATACCCTTCGGGCATACCTGGATGTCCTGAAAAAACGGACATGGAATCAGGAAAGGAGGCGGACGTATGCGTCTGATTGGTAAACTGCTGGCACTTCCATTTGTAATAGTTACAGGGATTCTTTATTTGTTCTGCAAATTTCTTGTTGTGATTTCCGGCGCTGTGCTGGGGATTCTGTCAGGGATTGTTCTTCTGGCAGCGCTGGCGCTGTTCTTCGCTGCCGGGTTCTGGCCGGGAATGTCCTGGCTGGTGATCGCGTTCCTTATCAGCCCATACGGCCTGCCGATGGCGGCGGCCTGGCTGGTCGGCATGATCGGCGGCGTAAATGGCGCCCTGAAAGATTTTATATTTGGTTAAACAGTTTCGGCGGGGCGCATTGGCAGCCCCGCCCTTTTTCTATAATTATGGCTGTCTGTTACGGCAGCTTTTTGATTGGAGGGATTTCATTGAAAGATACAACGCCAATTTATTTTCATTCTGCCACCTATGCGCATGAGCATGGGGAACTGGATCAGTACCACGCTTCCCACAAAGCAAACATTGCGTGCAGGGAGGCAATCGAACAGGCCATTGCGGACAACTACCGGGATAACCGTTTAGGCCCGGCATGTGTGCAGCAGGTATTACAGAAATTTGATTATGGCCGGATTTTTTATGTCCTTGCCAACACGGTCCGGCAGAAAGATCACGACGGGCGCATTTCACGGGACAACAAGGCATGGGCGCAGACGGTCCCGGTCTGTGAAGATAAGGACGGTTTCGGATATGACCGGAATGTTTACTTTGTTGTAGACCGCTGCAATCCCGGACTTACCGACCTGTTTCTCTCCCAGGCCAGACGGGAATGTACGCCGGTTCAGGAACAGAAACCGTCCGTGCGTGACAGCCTGAATAAAAACGCCGGACAGCAGGCAGCGCACAGTAATAAAACAAAAGTGAATAAAGAACAGGCACGGTAACACAGCCAATTTTTCATTAAGGGGGTGAAGGGATGGCAACTACCCGGCTCATGCCGCTGCATGTTGGAAAAGGCCGGGATATTTCCACGGCCATAGCGGACATCATTGACTATGTAAAGAATCCGCAGAAAACCGATTTTGGGAAATTCATTTATGGTTATGAGTGCGACACCCGGACCGCTGATGCGGAGTTCCTTTTATCCAAACGGCAGTATGCGAACCTGACCGGAAGAAGCCGGGGCGCGGATGATGTGATTGCCTACCATCTCCGGCAGGCATTTAAGCCGGGTGAGGTCACGCCGGAAGAAGCCAACCAGATCGGGCGGGAGCTGGCATTGAAACTGACGAAGGGAAACCATGCTTTTGTTGTCTGCACCCATGTGGATAAACACCATGTCCATAACCACATCATCATAAATTCTACCACGCTGGACTGCCAGAAAAAATTCCGCAACTTCTGGGGCTCTACATGGGCGATCCGGCGCATGAATGACAAGCTGTGCCTGGAGCATGGGCTTTCCATTGTAGAGAATCCGAAACCCAGCCGGGACCATTATGGCACATGGATGGGAAGTCAGAAACAGCCTTCCCACCAGGAGCAGCTACGACAGGCTATCGACGCAGCCCTGGAAGAAAAGCCGAAGGACTTTGAAGAACTTTTGAAAAAGCTGGAGGCGGCTGGGATTGAAGTCAACCGGGAGCGAAAGCACCTTCGTTTTCGCCTGTCACCTGATGATAGATATACCCGGTGTGACACACTGAAAGGCGACTATACCGAGCAGGCCATCAAAGAACGGATCGCCGGCACACGGACGGCAAAGCCGCGCCGTACTTCTCCCCAAAAGCCGGTTTCCAAAGTCGGGCTGCTGGTGGATATTGAGGCGGCAATCCGTTCCGGCAAAGGTCCGGGATATGAACGCTGGGCGAAGGTGTTCAACTTAAAACAGCTCTCCCAGGCGGTGATCTGGCTCAAAGAGCATGGCGATATGAACTATGAGGATTTGCAGAAAAAATCAGATATTGCTACTGCTAATTTTAATGCGCTGTCGGTACAGATCAAGGAGCTGGAATCGCAGATGACCGCCAACGGGGAACTGCAGAAACAGATCGTCAATTATGTCAAGACGCGGGCGGTCTATGTGGAATACCGGAAAGCCGGGTACAGCAAAAAATTCCGTGCGGCGCATGAGACGGAAATCCTTCTGCATCAGGCGGCGAAGAAACACTTTGATGGGCTGGGGATCACAAAGCTGCCTTCCGTCAAATCTCTGCGGGAGGAATATGCCGGACTTATGGAGCAGAAACGGAAAGCCTATTCTGCCTATAAGCAGGCCAGGGCGGATATGAAGGAGCTTTATAATGTCCGGGCGAACGTGGAGCACCTGCTGGATATTCCCACTGGGCGGGAATCGCAGAGAGACACGCAGAAGTTACGGCAATAGGTTTCCTTCCGCTTTCGGTTTTCAGCGTTCCAACGGAACGCGCAGCCATCACCGCAGGTGATGATCTCAGGGGTTTGGGGACATGTCACCAACAAGCATTTAGCAGGAATTCCGGAAACGGAAATCCTGCTAAATACGCAATCTTACGTAAGATTGCATTGCTTGCCAGTAGTTTTAAGAGTCTTTGGCAGAGAATCTGTTTACAGTTGCCGCATTGATAAACCTTTGATAACTGCCTATAATAGAGTTATTATTTTGAACTGCTATAACAGAGAAATGCAAAAAATTAAATTTTTTGTCCGCTGTAACATTTTGCGGACATTTGCCTGTTATACTATCCGCAAAAAGCAATGGCGCACCCTACATCAAGACCATTTACGGCATGGACTATCAATGGACAGGGGGCGAGTCAAAATGAAGTTTAAGAACCTCTCGGTAAAGTGGCTGTTTGGCTGAGTGACAATATCTTTTGGAAAACGGCGATTACCTGTATATCCAGACATCGGAAACCAGCTATGATTACACGCTGTACGGCCCCGACTACAAGGAACTGGACGGAGGCCAGCTTGACAATCCCGACCTGTCCCTTGCGGAAGCCGGAAAAGAAATCCTTGCCGCCTATGAACTGTCGGCTGGGAAAATGGAACCCCTGGCCGGCGACAGGCTGGATGATTTTCTGGAAGCAACCGAACAGGCCAATGCCATTTCCCAGCCGCAGGCGTGGAACGGGATCAACGGCCTTTTGAATTTAGAACCCCGTTTTGAGGGGAACAGGATAACTTTATCCACCGCCTGCCGACCATGCGGAAAAACCCTTGATTTCCGTGGACTTTTACCACCCTAAATGCGTAGACGGATACAAATTATTTATGTGATATGGCTGTCTACCATATTGACAACTGTTTTCGCGTGTGTTATACTGTATTTGTAATAGCAATACAGTATAACACAGAAATGGCGGTGAGAATTTGGAAATAGTTGTAAGCAATAAAGCAAGCCGACCACTGTATGAGCAAATTTCTTCACAGATCAAAGCGGCTATTATGAGTGGAGAACTGAAAGCTGGTGAAGCAATTCCATCTGTGCGTTCATTGGCAAAATCGTTGCACATCAGTATTCTTACAGTACAAAAGGCTTATGCAACTTTGCAGGAAGATGGTTTTATTGAAACAACTGCTGGAAAAGGATGCTATGTGTCGGCACAAAACCAGGACTTCTATCTTGAAGAACAACAAAAGAAGATAGAGGAAAAATTTGCAGAGGCAATCGAGATCGCACGCACAAGCGGAATATCTCTCAATAAGTTGACCGATTTACTAACCCTTATGTATCAGGAGGATGATGGAGAATGAATGATGCTTTAATTATTTCAGGTCTAACCAAGACATATAAAGATTTTATGTTGAATGGAGTTTCATTTTCTGTTCCATGTGGTTCTATTGTAGGGCTGATTGGTGAAAATGGAGCTGGAAAAAGTACAACTATCAATGCAGTGTTGGGACTTATTCAGAAAGAGGCTGGCAGCATTTGTGTTTTAGGTAAAGAGCAACCAGATAACGAAATCAAGGAACAGATTGGTGTCGTATTTGACGGCAACAACTATCCTGAAATCTTTTCTACCCGAAAACTCAACCGGGTTATGAAAGACATTTATCATTCATGGGAAGAACACACATTCCTGAACCTTTTGAAAAAATTTTCTTTACCTACCGATAAACCGATTAAGCAATTTTCAAAAGGAATGAAAATGAAATTGGCAATCGCAGTCGCCTTGTCCCATAATTCTAAACTACTGATTTTGGATGAAGCCACCAGTGGACTTGATCCCGTCATACGAGATGATATATTAGACATCTTATTGGACTTTGCACAGGACGAAACTCATTCTATTTTGATTTCTTCGCACATCACTACTGACCTTGAAAAAATTGCTGACTACATTGTTTTTATTCATGAGGGGCAAGTAGTATTCTCAAAGCTGAAGGATGAGCTGATAGAGCAGTATGGTATCATTAAGTGTGGAGCCGCACAGTTCGAGGCATTGGATAAATCGGACATCATCGTATACCGCAAGATGGATTATGAATGGCAGGTGTTGGTTGCTGATCGGGCTGCCATGAAGAAAAAATATCCAAAAACACTGATTGATTCTGTTTCGATTGACGAAATTATGCTTCTCTATGTAAAAGGAGAAAGGGGGAAATAAAATGAAAGGCTTATTACTTAAAGATTATTATTTAATCAAGTCTGTGCTATATATCATACTTGTAGTTTTTGCAGTGGTTGGAATAGGAATGTCTTTTTTGACTTCCACATGGGTTTTAACTGTAATTGCAACTGTTATGCTCGGAATGATCTCTGTAACGACGATAAATATGGACAGAAACTCTGGTTGGAAAAAAGTTTCGCTTGTTTTACCTGTATCCAGAACGGCTGTTTTAGACTGTAAATATATCTTGTATTTACTACTTAGTGGGATCGGTTTGCTTTTAGGTGTCATTCTGGGTGTTGTGGCATCCATTATAAAAGGTCAAATTGACTATCAATCTATGATGCTATTTGTTGGTATCAGCATTGCTATGGCATTATTTTCTGGAAGCATGACAATACCACTCACATTCCTGCTTAGTGAAGAAAAAAGTATGTTGGCTTTAATCATTGCGTACCCTCTTTCCGCTTTCGTATTTGTAGGAGCTGCGCTACTAATTGACAACAAGTTGCTCGCTTGTGGTCTTGTAACTATTGTAGGTGTATTACTTTATTCGATTTCGTGGCTGATTTCGAGAAAACAAATTATAAATAAGGATATGACTTAAAAAGGAGAATGAATATGGTAAACAAAGAAAAGCGGTTTGAAACGATTTATACACAAGGAACTTCGTGGAGCATAGTCATTGATAATGAAACAGGCGTTAATTATCTTGTCCATGATACAAGTATAACCCCCTTATTGAATAAAGATGGGAGTATCGTTATTACTGATGTCAATAAGTAACTAATCTGGGGTCATCCTAAAAGGGCAGCCTACGAGAAAACGCCGGGCGCGGAGGTGTCAAAATCTCTGCGTCCAGCTTTTTATACTCGGTTTTGAGGGCGTACAGGTTGGGGAGCTTTGTGGTTCCCGCCTCTTTGAGCGCCGCGTCGTTTGCCGCGCTAATCTCGGCCAGTCTGCTTTCCAAGCCCTCGGAAAAGCACTTTTTTGAAAAAATCTGTTTGTTGTAACATTTCGCGGACATTTGGGGTTTATAATGGCCCTATCAAATATGGAGGTGATACAACTATGACATGGCCTTTTGAAAATGACACCAGCGCCATTGTAAAAAAATTAGCAGATCGAAGCATGAAAGCGGATAAAAGACGCAATGCGTTTATCGTTATAACGATTGCTTTTGCAGTTAGTTTGATGATGATATTAGCATTATATAACCTCGGAACAGACCGTGAATACAGGCTTTATCTGCAAGGACGTTATCAAGGCAGCTTTATTAACAGTACCAGTGCCGTCTTTGAAAAACTGGAACATAACAACCAGATCGAAGTAGTCGGCAAAGAGGCTGCAATGGGAACGAGCCGTATCAATGACTATACTTTGGATGTGTATTATAGAGATCAAAATGCACTTGAACTGAAAGGCGTTACCGACTTGCTGGGAAAAATGCCGGAGGCAGAAAATGAAATCATTGTGGAACAGTCCTATTTGGAGCATTTAGGGCTGTCGGTTCAACTGGATCAGACCGTTACACTGGATATGCCTTTTGGAGAAAAGCAGACATATCATGTTTGCGGCATTATTCAAAGCAGTAATGCATCCCGCATTTATCAAATCATTGTATCGGATGGTTTGTATAGCCGGTATGGAGAAGCGAACTGTTACGATCTTTTGGTCCGCTTAAAAAATACCGAAAATATGGACAGCGAAACTTTGAAGCTGTCGATAGACGAAATTGCGGAACAAAGCGGTGTACCTGAACAGTATGTTATGTATAGCTCTACTTACTTTGGGTTGGCAGAAGAAAAATCTACGCAGGAGCTATTAGTGATTATCGGAGCAAGCAGTTTAATTGTACTGGCCTGTTCTTTGGTTATTTACAGCCTGTTCTACATTTCCGTTATTGGGAAAATACATGAATATGGCAGGCTGCGTGTGCTGGGGGCTACATCGGTTCAGATCAAGCGTATCGTACGAAAAGAAAGTTTTTTGTTATCCTGTGCCGCAATTCCTATCGGCGTTGTATTAGGAAGTGTTTTGGGCTATTGTTTCGTCCCGGACGGCTGGCATTGGATGACTACACTGAAATGCGCCGTTGTGATTGCCATTGTTACAGAAATTGCCTTAAAAATTGCTGTCCATACCCCTGTAAAGAAAGCCTCTATGGTATCGCCTATTGAGGCGCTGCGAATCAATACTGCTGATACACCGGCGACAGAAAAAACGCGGATCGAACATCGAAAAATCACGCCATCTTCGCTTGCCCGAATGAGCTTTGCCCGGAACAAGAAAAAAGCTATTCTAACCGTATTGTCTTTGGGATTTGCGGGAGTTTTACTGATGTGTGCAGCCACCTACCTTAATCCAAATGATGTAGAAAGCATGGCAAAACAGCAATTTACAAATGGCGACATTGCACTTTCCCTCGATCCCGCCAACACAAATGCGGAAGACCGTCCCGCCGGGATCAATGCACTTCAAACGGAAAATCCATTGGATGAAGTTTTGGAAGAAACAATTTCAGATATGGATGGCGTAAAGAATATTGAATTTATACAGGGCTGTGTTTCAAATATGGAATTTCCCACTCCTTTCAAGGATGGTAACAGCCATTTCTTTACCCAAATTGGAATTCCTGAAAATCAGTACGAGGACTTTTCACAAGGACTGATAGAGGGAACCGCAGACCACCAGAAACTTATCAATGGAAAAGGAGTTATCGTTGATAATTCAACCAGGCTGTTAAGCGACTATTATAATTACACCCCTCAAATTGGCGATATAGTCAAAGTGGAAACAACGGATGGACAATGGGAAGAATTTACTGTAATGGGGATTGGAAAAGCCCCTGATCTCGGTGGGGATTCAGCATTTTTCTATTTTCCGCAGGAACTCTTATCTATGATGAAAGAAAATGTTTCCAACTTCAATATGACCTGCATTGTAGATGTGGAAAGGGATCAGCTTACAGAAGTTGAGAATAAGATATTCCAGTTGGCAGAAAATCATGGAGGTATAGAAGTTTTCAGTATCAGCGATATTATTACTTATCTGCAAGAGGAAATGGATAACATAAAAATGCCGTTATATGGATTGGTATTTTTCATTGCTGTTTTTGGGCTAATCAGCCTTATCAATACGCTGATGACAAACATTATATCAAGGCAGCAGGAATTTGGTATTTTACAGTCTGTGGGATTGAGCAGTAGGCAATTCTCCAAAATGCTGCAAACCGAATGTTTTTATTATGTTGCTGGTACGGCTATTCTAACTTTAACGATTGGAACTTTAGCAGGATTTATACTCTGCAAAGTTTTCAATCAGGTTGGGACATTCGGGACATTGACTTATCATTTTCCAGTTTTAGAAATAAGTATATATTTTGCAGCGCTTTTCTTCATACTGGTAGTTTATTCCGTTTTCTCTGTACGATACAGCAAAAGGCATCCTGTGATTGAGCGTATTAAAACAATGGAGTAAATTTTCCTTTATCAGAAAATTATGTTTTCCGCAACATGGGATAATTTGCCTGTTATATCATCTGCAAAAAGCAAAGGAAGTGAGGATATGAAGCAGATTTTAATTGTCGAGGACGACAGTTTTTTGAGTAAGATGTTGGCCTACAACCTGACCGCAGACGGCTACGGCGTGACTTCTGCCCTAAATGCCAAAACCGCAGCCGCAGCCATCCGCCAGCGGGAATTTGATTTAGTGCTGCTGGACATCAATCTGCCGGACGGCAACGGTTTTGAGCTGTGCAAGCTGATCAAGCCCCAGCACCCGGACACTATCGTAATTTTCCTAACCGCCAACGATCAGGAGAGCGACCAGATACGGGGCTATGAGGTGGGTGCGGTGGACTACATCACAAAGCCCTTTGTGATCGGAGCCTTGCAGCGGAAAATCAAAGCTATGTTCGCCATGCTGGAACATCACAAACCGACCAAGGACATTTACGACGACGGGAGGCTGTTTCTGGACTTCTCGGAGCAGACGGCTTCCTTAAACGGCAAGCCCCTGACCCTATCCCCGATGGAATATAAAATGCTGAACCTGTTCCGTAAAAATCCCCGTCAAGTGCTGACCCGTGGGCAGCTTTTGGAAAAGCTGTGGGATATAGACGAGAGGTTTGTAGACGAACACACCCTGACAACCTCCATCAGCCGGATTCGCAGCAAAATTGAATCTGACGGCGGCGCACCCTACATCAAGACCATTTACGGCATGGGCTACCAATGGACGGGAGGCGAGGCAAAATGAAGTTTAAGAACCTCTCGGTAAAGCGGCTGTTTGGCCGGGTGGCAATGGGGCTTGTCCTCTCCATGTCCGGGATCACCATAGCCCTGTTTCTTGTGACAAAGCAGACGGTGGTGCTGCTGACTGGCGGGACGCTGCTGCTGTGCGCCCTTGTGGGGATTTTTGTGCTGACACAGGCGTTTGGAAAGCGGCTGTCACAGTTTACCGCTGACCTGTGCCAGACCTTAGACCACATGATCGCCGGAAATGAAGCGCCCCAGCGCCCAGAGGACAGCGAAACCCAGCTTGCCAGAATCGGACACCGGCTGGCAAGGCTCTACCAAATCATGCAGGAGAACCGCCGCCGGGTGGACGAGGAACGGCAGGAGTTACAGACCCTTGTATCAGACATTTCCCATCAGGTGAAAACGCCGGTAAGCAACCTGAAAATGGCGACGGACACCCTGCTGGAAAAGTCTATGACCGAGGCGGAGCGTACTGACTTTATCCGGGGAATCCGCAGCCAGACGGATAAGCTGGACTTTCTCTTTCAGGCCCTTGTGAAAACCTCCCGGCTGGAAACGGGCGTGATCCAGTTGGATAAGAAACCTGGCCACCTTTTTGATACCGTAGCGCAGGCTATGAGTGGGATCGTGTATGCAGCGGAGAAAAAGGAAATTGCTGTGTCCGTGGACTGCCCGGAGGATTTGACCGTTTCCCATGACAGCAAATGGACATCCGAAGCTCTCTTTAACCTGCTGGACAATGCGGTGAAGTACACCCCCGCAAGCGGGAAAATCGCTGTGTCGGTGGTGCTGTGGGAAATGTATGTGGAGATCAAAGTAGCCGACACCGGCAAGGGTATTTCCGAAAGCAATCAGGCCGCCATCTTCCGGCGCTTCTATCGTGAGGAAGAAGTACACGAACAGCAGGGCGTGGGCATTGGCCTGTATCTGGCCCGCGAGATCGTAACGCGGCAGGGCGGCTATATCAAAGTGGTTTCGGAGCCGGGCAAGGGTTCGGAATTTTCCATTATGCTGCCTACAAAATAGAACGCGGCGGACGGCCATTTCCGGCTGCCCGCCGTAAATTTTTTTGAAATGTCCGAGCGTTGTAACATTTCACCCCGATTTTCAATGAAATTTTTTGGCCGCTGTAACATTTCGCGGACATTTGGGTTTTACAATACCCTTATCAAATATGGAGGTGATACAACTATGACATGGCCTTTTGAGAACGATACCAGCGCCATTGTAAAGAAATTAGCAAAACGCAATGTATCTTCAAATCGTATTTTTTGCTTTTTTAATGTTTTGACCATTGCGCTGGCAATTAGTTTGATTGTGGGAATCTCCTTATTCCAACAAGGCAGCAAAATTAGTGAACAAAAGATTTTGAATCAAATGCAGCAAGCTACCATCGGGGGGCTTACAGCAGAACAGATAGAAATTTAATCCTGCCCCCGAAAATAACCCTCAAAAATGAAATGAATAATAGAGGGACATATTTATCCGGCGGGACAAGCCTGGCGGGTGTGGCCGTACAGCATATGCTCCGGCCCGCTCCAACTGAAAAACTGTCATAACTGCCACTCCCCTCGCTTGCTCCTTGACAACCGAATACACGCTGTTACAGGTACTTCATTCTGTGTTCCGAGCGGCAGATGGGGCGGCGCGGTGACAGGCGGCCTAAGGAGGTGATGAATCCAGGCTGTCCGAGCGGTAAACGCAACCCACGAAACCGGCTGTGGCAGGCTGGGCGCAACGACGGCACAGATCATAATGGTACTTCTTCACGGCTCCCTAAAGACTTGGGGAGAGCTCCTGCGGCGTGCGCCTGCTCTGGCAAAGCGGCGGCGTATGCGGGGCTATGATGCGGCGACGCTATCCGCAGCCTGTAACAGCCCCGCCCTGTTCGTTCAGGGCCTGCCGGGGGGCGTGGCAAATACGGCAGCTGATCGAAATCAGATACAATGGGCCGGGTCTGTGACTGTATGAGCGCAGGCCCGACTTATTCATGTGGTTTTGATAGCCAGAAATTTTCAGGAAGGAGTTGGTATTATGGAGAATACGGTTGTTGCCGGCAGAACCGGCGCACTGGTGGACATCCGGGAGGTTGCCGTTGATAAGGAGCTTTCACGTGAGGAACGGATCGCCGAATTTGTACGGCAGATCAAAGACCCTTACCGCTTCAAATGCGGACGGTTCACCGTACAGGCCAGCTTTGCCGCAGGCGGCGCTACCCTGGAGGAATGTATCAAGGGAATCTTACGGTGAGCCGGATTATTTTAGGAAAAGGGCTGACTTTCCCGCAGGGGCGTGGTACAATATGAATTGGAAAAGGAATTGAATACGGCGCAGCCACACTTCTTGGATTGCGGGGATTTTTCTGCGCAACGAAAGGAGTGTTTTTTATGCAGGTTTACAAAGCGATTAAGTACATCCGTCTTTCTTATACGGATGATAAAACAGTAGAAAGTGACAGCGTTGCTAATCAGCGGCGCCTGATCGATGACTACATAGCCCGACACCCGGAAATTGAGGTTGTGGCAGAAAAAATTGACGACGGTTATAGTGGTGTTTTGTTTGATCACCCGGCATTTCAGGAAATGATGCGGATGATCGAACAAGGCGAAGCTAACTGCGTGATTGTCAAAGACCTCTCCCGCTTAGGCCGTGAGTACATAGAGACCGGCCGCTATATGCGCCGGGTATTTCCGGCCTACGGCGTCCGCTTTATCGCCATCAACGATAACGTGGACACAGAGAATGACGCTGCCGACGATCTGACGGTTTCGGTAAAAAACATTATGAACGAGGCATACAGCCGGGACATTTCCGTCAAGACCCGGAGCGCCCTGGATGTAAAACGGCGCAGCGGTGATTTTGTTGGAGCCTTCACCATCTACGGATATATAAAAGCCGGTGACAAGCACAAGAGCCTGGAAGTTGACGAATATGCCGCGGGCGTGGTGCGGGATATTTTCAGAAAGCGTCTGGAGGGATTCAGCGCTTCCCATATTGCGGACGAACTGAACCGCATGGGCATTCTCTCACCGCTGGCTTATAAGCGCAACAACGGGATGCCCCACGCCAAAGGCGGCTATACGGACCGTAAAGATTGTAAATGGTCTGCCACAACGATCATCCGCATTTTGCAGGATGAAACCTATACCGGAACGCTGGTACAGGGAAAACAGACCACGCCCCACTTCAAGCTGAAAGAACGTGAGGACAGGCCTTCTTCTGAATGGGTCCGTGTGGAGGGCGCCCATGAGTCGGTCATCCAGAAACATGATTTTGACCTGGTGCAGCGCCTCCGCAGAATTGATACCCGGACATCTCCAAAATCGGATAAAGTGTACCTGTTCTCTGGCATTTTAATCTGCGGCTGCTGCGGCTGCCGTATGACGCGCAAGACCAACCGCTATAAGGATAAGGAATACCACTATTATTATTGTCCTACCGGCAAAAAGAACGGGTGTAAATCTTCTGTCATGCTGAAAGAGACCGACCTGATCGAGTGCGTGCAGGGCAGCTTAAAAGGCCATATTGAAAATGTGACTTCCCTGGATGCCCTGCTGTCCAGTATCAGCCAGGAGCGGATCAACCGGGAGCTGGCCCAAGAATACGCCGGGCAGATCAAAGCAAATGAGAAACGTATGGCGCAGGCTGAGGGCTTCAAGGCAAAGCTCTATGAAAACCTGGTGAGCGGGATTCTCACCAAAGAAGAATTTCTCTCCTATAAGCGGAAATACAATGCGGATATTGAACTGCTGCAGAAAGCGGTTGCCGAGTGGAACGAAAAGCTGACGGACGTACTGGAAAACCGCAGCGAGCGGAACCGCTGGATCAACCATTTCATGCAATTCTCCACAATGGAGGAAATTGACCGGAGGGCGGTCATGCAGCTTATCCGCAGCATACGGGTAATGGGGAAAGACGAGCTGCACATTGAATTCAATTACCAGGATGAATATCAGAAAGCGGTCTCCCTGGCGGAACAGATTGCCGTACAGGGCAAAGAAAGGAAGGTGGGCTAAATGGCAAGAAAGAGCAGAAAACAGAGGTTGGCTCCCATGCCGGCCCCGTCCTTATATGTGCATGTGGCACTGTATATCCGTCTTTCTGTGGAGGATAATAAAAAGCGGGGATGCTCCGTAGAAAACCAGAAGCTGGTGCTGAATGATTTCCTTGCGGACAAACCGGATTTCGTTGTCTATGATACTTATATCGACAATGGAGCGACGGGCAAAAACTTCCACCGCCCCGGTTTCCAGCAGATGCTTTCCGATATTGAGGCGGGTTATATTGACTGCGTGATTGTCAAGGACCTCTCCCGGTTAGGGCGGAATTCCATTGATACCGGATATTATATCGAGCAATATTTCCACGCCCACAATGTCCGCTTTATCGCGGTCACAGACCAGTTTGACACGGCAGATGCAGGCAGCTTACACGGCGGCATTATGCTTCCCCTGAAAAATATGATAAATGAGGCTTACGCGCTGGACATTGGCAGGAAGATCAAGGCCCAGGCAAGGCAGGCCATGAAAGACGGCGATTACATCGGCGCACGGGCGCCCTACGGCTACCGCAAAGACCCGGACAACTGCCACAGGCTGCTGATTGATGAAAATACCGCACCTATGGTGAGGCAGATTTTTGAGTGGGCGTATGAGCATGTGGCGCTGAACCGTATCGTCCGCAACCTGAATGAAATGGAGATCACGGCGCCCAGCCACTATAAAAAATCTACCGGCGAGATTACCAGCCCCGGCCTGATCGGGAGCGGGAAATGGCAGACACGTACCGTAATGAAGATTCTGGAAAGCGAAGTCTACACCGGCGATCTGGTGCAGGGAAAGACCAAGATTGTAGACCACCAGCAGGTCAAGGCCGGGGAGGACAACCTGATTATTGCAAAACATACCCATGAGCCGATCATCAGTTATGAACTCTTTACAGCGGTGCAGGAATACCGGAAACAAATCTGCGAGGAAAGCCGGGCGGTCCCAAAACGGCCCTACACCCCAAACATTTTCAAGGGGAAGGTGTTCTGTGCCGATTGCGGCAGGAGCCTCCACCGGCAGCGTGCCGAGCGCAAGAAAGGGCCGGACGTTTACTGGTTCCACTGCCTCACCAACAGCCGTGTGGCAAAGGATAGCTGTAAAGGTGTGATGATGCAGGAAACGGAGCTTATCGCCACGGTCACAGCCATTCTGGAAAAAGAGCTGGCTGTCGCCCTGGGAATGTCCCTCCCCCTCTTTCAGTTGGAGGCAAAACAGAAACAGGACAAAGACAGGCTGAAAACCCGGATGTCGGTCAGGCGGCAGGAAATCGAAAAGAAACGGCGGCTGATCCACGGCCTGTATGAGAACTTCGTCCAGGGTATCTTAACAAATGAGGAATACTTTGAGCTGAAAGCGGATTATGAGGAATCCATCAATACACTGTCCGGCGAGATTGAGGCGCTTGAAAAAGATATGGACGCCCTGGACAGCCGGCTTGTGCGCTACCGGACAATGGAAAAGGATGCGAAATCGCTGGCACAAGACCATACGCTTACGGCAGAACTGATTGACCGGCTGATTGAGCGGATCGAAATCGACCATGAGCGGAATATCCATGTAACTTTCCGCTTCAAGAGTGAATTCCAGGGAAAGGCGGTGGAACCATGCACAAAAAATATGTGATCGCCCTTTATATCCGCCTGTCCGTGGAGGACTTTAAGACCGAGAGTTTGAGTATTCCCAACCAAAAGCTGATCCTCCGGGAAAAGGCCATGTCGCTGCCGGAATGGGATGACGGCGAGGTCCTGGAATTTGTTGATAACGGCCATACGGGTACGAATTTTGAGCGCCCTGCGGTACAGGAGCTTTTGACGATGGTCCAGGCCGGGAAGATCGACTGTATCATCGTAAAAGACCTCTCCCGGTTTGGGCGAAACAGCATTGAGACCGGCTATTTCATTGAGCGGGTGTTCCCGCTCTACCATACCCGGTTTATCTCGGTCAGTGATGATTTTGACACCGCCAATTTCAAAGGAGACACCGGAGGGATTGACGTTGCCTTTAAGTATCTTATCAGCGAATGTTACAGCCGGGATATGTCCATGAAAACGAAAAGCGCCAAATATGCAAAGATGCGCCGGGGCGAGTACCAGAGCGTTATCTGTCCCTATGGCTACTGCAAGAGCGCGGACGGGCGCATGGAGCCGGACGGGGACGTTGCAGGGATTGTACGGCAGATATTTGAATGGGCGGCTGACGGCAATACGGCCGCCGGGATCACGCGGAAACTGTATGCCATGAATATCCCCACCCCTGGGGAATACCGGAGGGATAAAGGGAAAGACCATTATAATGTGTCCCGGACACACGGCGTCTGGAGTAGCTCAACGGTCCTGCGGATGCTGGAGGACCAGCGGTATATTGGCACTTATGTGATCGGCAAGCGTAAGGTACAGGAAATCGGCAGCCGCCGCATGAAGCTAAAGGATGAAAACGAATGGTTCAAAATACCAGATCACCACCCGGCAATCGTAAGCATGGAGCTGTTTGAGAAAGCCAACGCTTCGATCAGGCGTTTCTCCCTTCCGAATAAAAAACGGCGCGACTACCTTCTCCGCGGGAAAGTATTCTGTGGCTGCTGCGACCATGCTATGTCACTTAGAAATGGAACGTGGTTTTACTGCCGTCACTCCGAAGTGGCAGAAAACCTCCCCTGTCATGGGGTAAGGGTGAAAATGGCTGATCTGGAGCAGGCGGTCCTTGAAACAATCCGGGCACAGATGTGTCCGGCGCTGGGGATTGACTGCAGCAAGGATAAGCTGAATTTGCAGACGGTCCAGCAGGTCGAGCATGAAGAAAAGCTACGCTCTATCCAGGACAGCAAACGGCAGCTTTACGAACAGTATGCGCTTGGAGAGATTGACCTGGAAACCTATCAGGAACACAAGGCGGTATATGATGCGGAACTAGTGCAGGCAAGGAATGTCCATGCCGCCATTACCGCACAGACTAGGCAGATACAGAGCGATTATGAAGCAAAGCTGAAACAGCGTGAAATTGTTCAGGAAGTAGGCAATGCCGACACACTGACGCAAACCCTAATTGACCAGCTTATCAATAAGGTCTATATCTTTCCGGGAGACCGGATCGAGATTGAATATGTGACACAGGATTTCTTAGGGATAAGCGAACCGGGAAAGGAGGCATGAGCCATGAATACCGTATTAAGCAGCTACGGGCAACTAAGCGGTTGCCCGGAAATCCTCAAAAAAAGTTGTAAATTTTTTTGTCGTGGGCTTGACATACGGATGCCGTAAGGCATGGATTTTTATACGGTGGACACCAGCAAGTTTTGCCAGCTTTTCTAGGGCTCTTGGCAGAGTATGCTTGCTGGTGGGAATTCCACCATAGCTTAATACAAAATCATAGTCAGTAAGTACTTTTTGCTGAACTTCTTTCCATTCTTCTAATTCTTTTATCGTATCTGCATCGATTACAATATCGCGAACACTGGCTGTGGATGGTATTGATTTAGAAAGAATCCCTGATTTTCATCTGGAATCGCTTCAGCCTCTTCTGGAAAGGCTGAGCTGATACAGAAAGAGCTGGAAAAAGCCATGGGTAGGCACCTGGCGGCCTTTGCTGGTAAGGAATCGCAGTCTTCAGATTCGGTTTTGGATCTTTTGACTGAAGTGAGGGAAATGGATGAAACCATAACCCAGAACATCATGGAGGCAATGGATACTTTCCAGAGGAACTAATCAGATTCGTAAATATTGGATATAGATGTTATAAAAAGTAACAGAGAAAAAGCAGTCCTAATCACAAGCGGGGCTGCTTTTATCATATCCAGATATTTTTCTATCTCACATCTAAACTCGCAGATTTACCACAGATTACTCACAGATTCGCTTTTTATACTCAGAAACAATGGTTAAGTCAATATGGAATGCAAAAATAAAGACTATTGGTTCTGGGATACTGCAGATAAGAGACCGCGCAATGTCCCTAGTGCCAGGCGCTTTGTTTTTTATTGGAACACTGATTAAGTTCTGCGATTATCTGTTTCATGGTTGAGTCCATGGGCTCGTTTTCACCATTAAATACTGCGTCTATGGATAGATTCAAATAAGATGCCAACAAGTACAGGTTTTCAAAACGGGGATTACCATTGTAATTTTCAATATCAGAGATGGTGCGGAGAGATACATGCACCATTTCAGCAAGAGCATTCTGGGACAGATTTCTTCTTAATCGTTCTTCTTTTACCGCATCTCCTAATAATTTCTTAGCCATCATTTGTTTCACTTCACTTAGTTCTTATATTTCACAGAGATATGCACTATATGAACTGCGTCAAGTTGCCTATTTTAATGTATTATATTGCGTGTTTAATTTGTAACAGGCAGGAAAACAAGGAATTCAATTTTATAGATGACAGGAAAGGAAAATGTGCAGTAAGTAGTTTGTTAAAAATCGTAACCGCATGGTGGATGTATGAAACTTGTAGACGTGCAGTATATGATATATTAATGTTTCATATAACATATAAAATTCTCAGGGTTTTCTATGCTGTCAGACTGGAAATATGCCGGTCTGGCAGTATTTTTTATTCAGAAATAGAGCCTGTTGCCAGATGGCATTGCTGTTCTCCGCCTTCAGAAATCTTTGAAACGGAGTAATTTTGAAGATTTGGAGGAAAATTATGAACAAAAATAATAAATTTACTGGTTCTGAGGTGAAGAACAAATTTACCGCTTACCTTTTTCATTTTATTCGTGGAAGAAGGAGTTATTACCTGAAGAAAAAAATCGGATTGCCAGTATCGAAATATCTGTTGATGTGTTTTTGCAGACAGAAATTAGGATTCCCTTTGAGGAGCCCTTAGAGCAAAGACAGAAAGAAGAATTATTATTTCAGGAGGCAGAAAGGGGTTGCCCAAGATGGAATGAACTGGCAGATCAGAAACTTGTAAGATCACTACTGAGGCTAAGTGAGGAAGAATGTAAGTTAATTTATCAGCATGTGTTAGAAGGCAGGACATTTCCTGAAATGGGACTGATAAATAGTCTTCCAACTTGTAGGATCAAAGGGATTTATTTCTATGCGATTCGAAAAGTATGTAAAATGATGGAAGGAAGGTAAGAATGAATTTTGAGGAATTATTATTCCAGGCTAAAATGGGTGATGAAAAGGCGACCGATCAAGTGCTGGGGATGTATCAACCATTGTTGGTAAAAACCGTTGGTGAATGGTGTGTTTGACGAAGATTTGTATCAGGAATTAATGCTGGAAACGCTAAAATGCATCAGGAATTTTAGAAAAACTGGAGTAGATAAGGAGAGAAGGGGCAGTCTTTATGGCTGTCCCTAATATATTGAGAGATATAGATATACTTTTTACTGGCATTTTTAACGATAGCCTGTTGTAAAGATATAAATGCTATATTGTTGAGTGGATAAATTGTTTTAGGTATATATGTTCCATGTCATGAAGAATATCCCAAGGAATTCATTTCCTTCGAAAAAATGTATTTATATATAGAAGTTGGTTAAAAGAGAATTTCTTTAAAAAAATTAATAACAAGTATTAATAAATAACATGTGTTAACCGATATGTATAATATCGGGATAAATACTGCGATACAATAAAAGAGACAGTTAACGATTTATTGGTCACAATTGTGTCGAATTAGATTCTATGGATGACTAGGAGGTAAAATTATATGTCAAAGAGAGAAACAACGCCCAGCGAGAGCGAATGGCAGATCATGGAAGCGTTTTGGGATAGTGGCGTTCCCCTGACGTCTTCAGAGATTATACGCAGACTTGCAGGTAATACAGATATGACGCCTAGAATGGTACGGGTCTTGATGAACCGATTATGCCAGAAACAGCTTTTGGATTTTGTGGTAGATGAAAATGATGCAAGGGTCTATATTTACACCCCGTTAAAATCTAGAGATGAATGTCTGAAAGAGAAGAGCAACAGATTTGCAGACAGTTATTTTTCGGGAAGTCATGCTAATGCTGCCGCAGCATTGTTGAAAAATGTCACATTGACAGAAGAACAGGCAGAGGAACTGAAGAGTATTTTAGAGGCCTGTAGGTTTTCAGAAACAGGCAGGGAGAAGGAAGGACAAGGCAAATGATAGATAGCCTGATGTTAGAGACATTGGATTTCACGACTGCATATTTTGGCGTTTTGCTCGGTCAATGTGCCATGATTTCTTTTTTTCTGTTTCCGCTAATCTTTCTTTTAAGGAAGATTTTATTCAGAAAAAATATTTTTTTAAAAGGGATGTCATGGGGATTATTATTGCTTACCCCATTTCTGGGTAAGCTTAAAATTATTTATGAGGAAGACCCTTTTCGGCGTCTGCTGGATTGTTGGAATATACCATGTATAAATTGTTGGTGGGTTAGATATGGATATCTGTTTGGAATGATAGTTTGTGCGGTTTTTTTATTTTCAGGCAGGAAAAGGCTTGTCAAATTTGTGAAACAAATGGAGCGTGTTCAAATCTGCGGACAGGAAGTCAGGATCAATAAACTGGCAACAACTCCGTTTACGGTAGGTTTGTTTTGTCCGGATATTGTGGTGCCAGAGGTAATGCAAAAGGAACTGGAAAAAGAAGAACTGGAAGTCATCTTGATGCATGAAAATAACCACATCCGGCTGGGACATTTGTGGTACTATCTGCTATGGGATCTGCTGCAGATCTTGTTGTGGCCGAATGTATTTTTTGGTATATGCAGGAAATATTTTCAGCAGGATTTTGAGGATATTTGTGATTGTATCACTATTCAGAAAAGCGGGCAGAGTGCGTATGATTATGGTATGTTACTTTTAAAAAGTATTCAGATTTTAGGAAACGAAATATCTGGCGCAGAGGGAGGAGGGGTAGCTGTGACTTTTGCGGGAGAAGGAGATTATGGAAAGCTGCGGCAACGGATTTTAAAGGTTTCCGTCTTTCGGCCATATTCACAGTCAGCAGCAGTGGCATGGGGCGTCGCTGGTACAATGATGCTTGCCGGGGCGTTCTTTCTGGTCATACATAGTTCTTATCCGCGTTATGTGGAAGAGAATTATATCGTAGTGAAAGAGAATAACAAAGACCCCATCGTCATTCTGGACAGTGAGGAATATGCCCGTGCATTATCCTGGGATGATACATGCGTTCTGATTCATAGGGTGGCTATGGATCAGCTTCTGGAGAAATATGGAGTAGAGGGAAAACAGTTCTGGCTTGGATTTGGCGGATATTCTAAAATTCCGAAAATGAGTTCAGGAGGAAATTGCGTGGAAGTGGATTACCGTGGAAAAGAAGAAATTTTACAGATACCTTATAGTAACAGCGAAAATAATTTTTGGATCGCACTTGTGAAACAGATGCCATAATGTCATAGGTTTGGTCATTCAAGAAAGGAGAATATTATTGTGAAACTGAATTTTAACCCCATAGTACAAAACCCAATTTTTAACGTATACCGTATTAATCAAAGTGCTGTACAGAAAAATGGAAAGGTTGGGGATACTTCTGCAGAGAAAGGTCGTAAGGATATGGCTTTTATCTCACCCCAGGGAAAGAGGGAAAGTCTCATTGAGACGCTTATGAAACAGAAAATGAATATCATGGAACAGAAGGATTCTTTGATTAGTTCTGCTAAAAAAGAGGGAAAGTCTATGGAGTCCATTAAATCCCAGTTAGAGGTCTACGAAAAACAGCTTAAAGATATAGAGGATCAGATTTCCAAAGCTATGACCAAGGAAATGGAGAAGCAGGCTGAGAAGAAAAAGAAAGACGAACCGAAGACAGAACAGGAGATTGAAAATGAAAGGCTTGCAAACGTAATGGATTTATCCTTAGGCTTGCAGAAAGCAGAGATGGTTAGTTCTGTCAAGGCAAGGGTCGATGGGGAAGCGCATGTTTTGAAGTCGGAGATTGAAATGGATAAGTTGCATGATCCATCTGAAGAGACAAGTAAAGAAATGATTACGGAGAAGGAAGGTCGGCTTGCTGATTTAGAGCAGAAATCCAATGAACTTCTATCAGATATTGGGGAAATCATAGGGGAGACAGTGGAAAAGGCAGATGAGCAGAATGAAGATGTGATTTCTAAAGAAAAAGAGAACAAAGAAGAAACAATCGCTTTACAAGATAGAGCTGAACATAATATGGCAGTTCTCAGAGAGGAGGAAGAATCCCAAGGGCTGTAAAGCGTTGTACTTCTTAAATTAAGTCGATATATAAATAGAATAGATTGACGAATGATTATATGGTTTGAAAATTGAATTTTGGAGGTATAAAGCTTATGAATATATCAGGTGTTTCTTATAATGGAAATATGCAAAAGACAGAGTGGCAATCCATTCAACCATTACAAGATGAGGGAAGAAAGGGAGCGTTGACGGGGATGAAGCTGTCAGAAGGAAAAAGATTGGACAGCTGGGAAATTACACATGTGCAAAGTGAAAATTCCATTTCATTGGCAAATAAATACCAAACAGGATCTATTAAGGTGGTACATATCGAAGATAGGCATGATTTACGAAATATGGAACAGTATTTCGGAGTGTTTGAACAATATGCAAAAGGAAAGATCAGTGAGGATGAACTCACAGCATATTCTGCTACATTTAGGAGTAACGTGCACTGCACTCTGAATACGGATCGGAGTTTGGTATGGGGTATTAATGCCCTTGTAAAAGAGATGAAAGAGAATATCTCGAAAGGAATTGCCAATACGCCGGATAACCTCAAAACAAAGCTTTCTGTAGACGGAATGGAGGTGACATGGAAGGAATTGATGAATATGCAAAAGACAGGAAAGTACATAGATAAATTTTTAGATGCCGGAGGTGTGGGCACATATATGACTTATGCAAACATAGGGATTGCAAGGGCGTATGTGCATAAATCGGGGTTAGGTCTGACGGAAGAGCAGGTAAAATTTTTAAGTAAAGCGGTAGAAAAAAAGATAGACAGGAAGCTGGAAACTTCAAAGAGCCTTTTAGAATTGGCAGTAGCGGATAAACAAAATCCCATGTGGGAAGGGTACTATATCGGCGGAACCAGAACGCAGCCGGTTGCGTCCAATTCGAAGATGATTTCCGAGATTACAGAAGCATTTTCTAAGATTGATCCGAATGATAAAAGCACTTATGATGCGGCAGTGAACAGATTTCAGGAGATCATGCGGCCATGGGAGACGATTTTTGCAAACTATGTAGCAAGGCAGGCGCCAGGATACGCAAGTTCTTATGTGCATGAGAAAGAGAGAAATTCCAAGGCAGGGTTTCAGGCTATTTGGAATGGAACATATTAAGAAATAAAAGGAATCCCAATATTTGAAATGCTGGACAGTTATTTTGCAGGTATTAGTTTTTACAAGATAACTCTCTTTTTGGGGATGTGCGAATATTAGAAACTATCTTACCAAATACAGTATTTGGGTTGAACAGTATGTTCGCTGAAATTCCTAATCGGTTTAAAGAGGTGATAGTTATAGGTAAGATTATGATTTTGAGATTTTTGGACAAAGAAAAACAAATCATAGAGCAAGTGCGATCCATCATCAAGAATGTAACCAATGTAGAATATACTAAAATCATGCCAAAGTCGGTATTGTATTTTAAGGATTTAAAAATACAGTTAAAAGAACAGGAAGTCTATAGAAAAGATAAACGGATTTCATTGAACCATCAGGAATTTCTTGCACTTCGGCTTCTGACAGAGCATCCTAGATGGATATGTACAAAGGAACAGATTTATGATGCGGTATACGATGGAAAATTTAAGGAGGATATAGATAATATTATTTATTGTTTAATACGCAGCTTGCGGAAGAAGCTGGAAACAGATTCACGATATCCTGAATATATTCAGACTGTCAGAGGAGCAGGATATAAATTTGTATGGAGCTGTCGGTTAATAGATAGTCATGAACAGGGAGGCATGTGACTCGACGAGTCACATGCCTCCCTGTAATTATCCCTATAAACAGAGAAAAAGATGGCCAACCATAACCATCTTTCCTCCGCTACATGTTATAATGTAGCTATGCACAATAAATATTTAACAAATCACGGCATTCGTTATTTTTGTGTTTTTATCAAAACAATTTGTAATAGTTACATCTAATAAAAATTATCCAGTATTTGAAATGGCACATTAAATGAACTGTTTCTTCGTGAAAAACTGATAGATTATATTGATATTGCTGTAGCTCTTGCATTAATTAGCGGTAAAGATATATCTGCTCAGGCTGACGGGAAATCTTTGCTGTCAGAAAGTGAATTATCGCACTTAGGCGTGTTAGAACTGCAGAAATGTATAGTTCGAGTAATGGATAAAGTTCCGGAAATGCTGATAAAAGTAGCATTTCCGGGACGAATTTATGTCTGTTGACTCTAAAATAGCTCTAATTGTATGTTGAATACTGAGGCAGGTACATGATACCCGTTTTATTTCTGCTTGCTTTTGTGTAAATAATATTGAAAGGCTTCTGCAACATAATCGCAGCCACCTGTACCGTACTCAGTATCGTTTACAGTTTTAAGATAATCATTAGAATAAAGTTCGATAATCATATTACAATATTTATCATCATCTCCAATTGTTTCAAACAGAGTGTTTCCGTGGGCGTATGCAATTATTTCCTTAACTAAGTTTTGTACGTTGTCTGAGGCAATGTCTTCTCCCTTGTGTGAGGCTAATTTAAAAAATTTATCATCTGTTCTCATTTCTTCCGGGACTTGAGAATGCCAGTTATCCATGAGTTCAGAGAAATGTTCTAAATTATGTTTCATGGATTCGGTATAATTTTCGATACTGCCGAATTGCTTGATAGCGAGTTTAGCTACCTCAGATTCATTATCTCTGATTTTCTGAATAAACATATCAAAATTTTCAATACTTCCCCAGTGCTTGACAACATCATCAGTGCTACTATTTTTAAATTCTTCTAATGCTGTGATGTAATCGTACAGATCAAATTCCTTAAAACTCATACATTGTTCTCCTTTCTCTAAGTGGCTAAGGAGCTGTATAAGTCTGTCTGTCCGATTGCGCTTCAGCAGAAGCAACTCTTTTTGTCTTTTGAAAGCCTTAATTCTATCAAAATCTGGTTTTTGCAGGATTTCTTTTATTTCTTTCAGCTTAAAGCCTAATTCCTTAAAAAATAGAATCTGCTGTAGTTTTTGTAAGGCTTCATCATCATATAGGCGATAGCCGGACCCGGTTAATTCACTTGGTTTTAACAGTCCAATCTCGTCATAGTATTGTAATGTGCGGGTGCTTATACCTGTCAATTCTGCAACTTGGCTTATGGTACGCATTTTCTTATCAGCTCCTTAAATTTGTGAAGAAGCAAGAGAGCGTTTGCCGGCGTACACTATTCTGCTTCTATGAGAAAAGAATATAGTATTACGTTACGTGGGAGTCAATACTTTTTATCAAAAATCAATAATTTTTTCTTTCTGCAATACCCACTGTCTGCAGAGAGCTCTTTTAATCCTTCATCAAAAGCTTTGATATGTCTCTGAATTACCGGAATCAAAGTATTGTAATCTGTTCTGTCATTACTTACATACCCATGGATGATAAAATAATTCTCTACGGCAATCCGAATGCCATCGATGACAAACATCTGAGCATTCCCCAGTCTGTATTTTCATCATATCTGTTTTCTTTGGGAAATCCGTTGTATCTGTGATAAAGAGAATCGATGGTAACAAGAAGTCCAACCAGATGATAATTAAGTGTTCCACGTCATACAAAAGTGTAATGGTTTGCATTTGCTTCCATCTTTGTTCCGTCAATAAAAAGTGTTTCTAATGTTATGAAGCCTTCCTTTTTTATTGTCGTAAGAGTTGGTAATTCAGATTATCTAAGATTTCACCAGTAAGTTTATTATTGATAAAACTATAAAAAGCATCTCTTTTGAGCTATTCACCTTGTGCGAGCCAAATGAAATCCAGATCTTTTTTACAAAGTTCAACAATGCGGTCAATTTCACGAATACCATGCATGTTTGCATATGTAAGAACGCCATATTTCATGATTGGGTTACCTACTTTTCCCCTTCCCTGAATGCTCATGCACGGTAGAGAAGCAAGCAACCGAAAACAAGCGATAGGCCGCTAGCACCACACTATTCCAAACTATAAAGCATTTAAGAAGTGATTACATTTACAGAATAAAACTTTTCCATGCTTATGCAGTAACATACAGTGCGGGAGCAGGATAGCCTATTCCTATTTTCTTTAAGATTGTCATTGAGAACCGTGTCAAAGTACAGTATAATGTTGAATGGAATATAGGAAAATGGAGAAAAGCAGAATGATACATATAGCAATTTGTGATGATAACAAACAAAGCGTTTCCTGTGCTGAAACCATTACCGATAAATTTTTTAAGAAGCATTGTGTGGATTGTAAAATTCAGACATATCAATCCAGTGAGAATTTGCTGTACGACCTACAGGATGGAATCCATTATGACTTACTTCTTTTGGATATAGAGATGCCCGGAATTGACGGGATGGATTTGGCAAAAATGATTCATGATACTATGCCCGCTGCGAAAATCATTTTTATCACATCTCATCTGGAGTATGCGATTACAGCTTATGAATTTTCGGTGTTCCGGTATATTCCAAAAACAGTCATAAACGAAAAATTACCGTTTGCGTTGGAAGATTATTATAAACTGTACCGTCTGGAAAGAAATGAATTTTACACGGTTGAGATTAAAAATCATGTTGAGCAGTTACCATATAGAGAAATACTGTATATTTTAAAAGATGGAAAATATGCTGTATTTCATTTGGCGGGAGGAAAAACGCAATCGGTACGAAAAACACTGTCGCAGGTCTTTGAGGAAATAAGCAGGGAATATTTCTGTTTTGCGGATAGAGGGTGTATCGTAAATCTGGTAAATGTGATTGGTATAGATGATGCTGGTATACTCTTTTCGGACAATCAATGTGTTGTAATCAGTAAAGCGAACATTTCCGATTTTAAGATACAAATGCTCCGCTTTTGGAGGAAGCAAATATGATTGGCATTCAAATATGTGTAGAATGGTTGGTAACATTCGTTGAATCGTTATTTTATTTTTCAATTATCCATGTGTTAGCACCAACACAATTCAAAAAGAAAAAGCAGATTATTATGTTTTTGGCAGTTGCAAACATTATTACTGTTGGAGTAATTTTGTTGAATTTTATAGATATTTCATTTAGTCTCGCAACGATTGTTTATGGTGCTTTTGCATATTCATTTGGTGCATGTATACTGTTTCAGGGAAATTATTTTAGTTTTCTTTTTGTGGCGGTGGTTTATCTTACAGGACTGAATTTTGTGGAAGGTTCCATTTTAAGATTTATTGAGGATATTACTGGTTATGCGGTTTCAGCACAACTTCAAGCTGGCTTCAGCAATATGCGCTTATGTTTGATTATCTTATTTAAACTGGCAGATGGTCTTATTGTGTGGATTGTCCATTTTATATTAAAAAGGGCAACGGTACAATTGGGTAAAGTTAGAATTGCATTGATGGGAGCTGTATTAGGATTTGTTAGCGCAACCTATTGGATGTCAACAAATATCGTAACAAATTTTAAGGCGGACTTGTTTCAGACAATTTTAGCATTGGCGTTTGTCTTTATGATCTGTTCGGTTTATTTCTATTATCGTTTGAGCCAGATACGGAAAGAACAGGAAAGTATTGCTCTGCAAAATGAGTTGCTGGCAAAGAATTATCAAGTTGCAAAAGAGTCTTATGAATCAAATGCCCGTCTATATCATGATATGGGAAATCATTTTTCCATGATTCAAAGCTATCTGGCAGACGGTAAGGTTGAGGAAGCAAGAATATATCTTGACAGGCTTGGCAAAGATAGGGCTGCTTATTCTGTAGAACGGTATACAGGCATTGAGGCTGTTGATTACATTTTGAGCCAGAAAGCCGAGTTTGCAAGACAACAGAATGTAGAAACAAGTATTCATGCGGAATATCCAAAAGACTGTAAGATAGACCCAGTTGATTTATGCACAATCTTGACAAATCTGTTGGATAATGCGATGGAGGCGTGTGGAAAGTTGCCAGAAGCATCTGCAAAAATACTGTCCGTAATAATCCGGCGTATTAACCAATTCATTATTATACAAATTGCGAATAGCTGTATAGAAGAACCGGTAATCAGCAAAGGAAATTTTAAAACATCCAAGGCGGATAAGAGGCATCATGGATGGGGAATGAAAAATGTCAGACTGGCAGTAGAAAAATATTACGGAACGATGGAGTATGAATATAACAAGAATGTGTTTACTGTAAGCGTTATGCTTTTTTATCAATAGATTCGAGGGCAGTTACCCGCTGTTTTGAGGACAGTTGCGGTAGCTGCTTTTTTGTATGTTAAAGTATATGCATAGCAAAGGAGGGAAACGAATGCCGAAATTAATTCTTGCAATTTTAATCTTGATTGTACTGGCTGTCATTGCTGTGCTGGTTTATTCCCGTGAGCAATGAGCCAAGCGGGCATGCTTGCATGCACATTTGGCGACTGCCGCGAGGTCTTTGACTTCAAACAGAAATAGGGAGGAAACACTGTATGAATGAAAATATTATTCTGGATGTCAGGCATCTTCGAAAGGGATATAAGAAATATCCTGTATTGAAAGACGTATCTTTTCAAATTAAGCAGGGGCATATTCTTGGTTTGATTGGAAAGAACGGCGCAGGGAAAACAACATTGATGAAGTCCATTCTTGGATTGAATACCAATTATCAGGGAGAAATCATCTTTCATGGAAAAAGGATGAAACTTTCAGATGAAACGTTGAAAGCGGAAATGGGTTCTCTTGTAGATGTAAGTTTTTACGATGATATGACTGCATATCAGAATTTGAAAGTTGTTATGATGTTGACAAAAGCTGTTCATGTTGCAGAGCAGGATAAACGCATCAACGAACTTCTTTCTTTTGTGGGACTGGAATCATCCGGCAAAAGAAGTGTCCGCTCATTTTCCTTTGGCATGAAGCAGCGGTTGGCACTTGCGCAGGCAATCATTACCAAACCTGCTTTGTTGATTTTGGATGAACCGTTCGTAGGGCTTGACCCTATCGGGATTGAAGATGTAAAAGAGCTGTTGCGTAAACTTTGCCGGGAAAATGAAACATCTATCATCTTTTCCAGCCACCAGCTTACCGAGGTCTGCGACCTTGCTGATGATATCATTATTTTGAATGATGGCATCATTGCATATTCCAACACATATACGGATATGAAAAACAGTGGCAAGTCTTTTGTAGAGTTGATGAGATAGGGAGGAAAATAACATGAGTTTAGCACAAGTTATCAAAACAGAACTATATAAGAACAGCCGGAGAAAGAGCAGCTTGATGTTGTTTATCCCTATGCTGTTGGCAATCATTGTTACATTTGGATATGCGCATGGGGTAATTGAACTAAATCTAATAACTGGCGACACAGGCATTTACTCCTGCATGGATTTTGTTTTTATCGTCTGGAATGTATTGTCTGGGATTGGCATTATAGGATTATTACTCATTCTGTTTGCAGCATTTCAATTCTCAGGGGAGATTGAACGTGGTCAGATTAAATTGATGCTCTTACGGATTGGGAAAAGGTCAACCGTAGTCTGGGGAAAATATTTGGCTGTTATTATTGTGGCAATTGTTTTTATTGTGGGAACGATTCTGGTCTGTATTGGCTCTTATTATCTGTTTGTGTCTAGTTTGCCAATGGGAACGGGAACGTTCGCATCTACAATGGATGGCTTTTCCACTATAAATGTATTGAGTTCTATTGCTTTGCAGATGATGATGTATCTGCTCTTGATTGGTATTACTTTTTTTGTTGGACTGTTTGCTAATCCATTCGTTACTTTTATCTTAACGATAGTAATTATGTATGCTGAAAATTATCTGGCTGGTGCTGAAAATTTTGTTTCAAGGCTATTTCCCAATTATTGGAGTAATCAAATTATTCTGAATGGCACAGCTTCAACGATACTTGTATTAACCTCTGTATTTGTCATAGTGGCATTAGCAGTGATTTTAATGTTGGTGACGACAATGTTTTTTGGAAAGCAAGATATAAAATGAGAAATACTTATGGAAATAGAGCGGAACATTACAGTATGATTGAAAGATAGTAAAAACATGGTAAATACAACACAGATAGCAAAACCAGCTGAGCCAGTCAATGGTAGAATGAACGGAATTCGCCTGCCGTTGACATCCCCGTTTTTCAGCGTGCCCCATTATGAAATATAAAGCAAAGAAAAACCCCGGAAGACCTTGATCACAAGACTTCCGGGATTCTCATTCAGTGCGGAGAAAGAGAGGATCTGGAAGGAAGGGTGGAATAATATGGATCTTTCATACTTGTTTGAATATGTGAACCTGTTGACCCTGGGAATCTGCCTGTGTGTAGGTTATGCTCTTAAGACGGCATTTGCACGGTTCCCTAACAAATATATCCCGTTGGCAGCGTTAACGATGGGGTGTATTATTAATATTCTGATCAGTTTGGAGACCGGGATCAATGAAATGGTCGTGCTTGGCGGTATGATCTCTGGTCTGGCCAGTACGGGATTGTATGAGATGCTGCGGAATCTGTTGAATAGGGATGGGAGTTTACCAGGTATGCCAGATAGAAAATAAAGATTGCCAGAAGAACGGCAGAATGATAATATAGTAGAGAGATAACCGTGTTACAGGGTGGACAGCCTCCTGAAACTTCATGCCCGGTTTACCGGAGTACATAAGAAGGGAGGTGGCGCAAATGACAGCTTTTGAAATCATTTCGATTTTCATTGGCATATTAGCTTTGCTGATTGCCTTTGGTAGTTTTGTTATAGCGTTGCTTGCCTTTCTCGATAAGAGGAACAAGCGAAAATAAATAAACCTACCTTGTACTTGGCCGGTTCAGGTAGGTTTATTGTTTATATCTGAGGCTAACCACTTTGTGGGCGGTTATCTCTTTCTATCTGTATTATAAAGGAAATTGAATAAGATTGCAATGTGAAATTTGGAGAGTCTGGAAAATGAAACAGGCTCTCTTTTTGTTGAACCGGCGCAAGAGCCCGCAGGAAGGAGAAGAATATGAACATTCAGAAACCAAATTTACAATTTAAAAATTCGTTGTCAGTGAGAAAGACCACAAGATGTATTGCCCTGCATCATGCGGATTCACAGAGCTTTAGCGTATACCAGTGCCATGCCTGTCACTTAAATAATGGTTGGGCCGGCATCGGATACCATTATTACATCACAAAAGACGGTACAATTTGGGAAGGACGCCCGAATCATACCGTCGGCGCTCATGCAACTGGCGGGAATTCGGATTCCATTGGAATTTGTTTTGAGGGTGATTACGATGTGGGGCGAACGATGCCGGATGCTCAGAAGAAAGCAGGTAAGGAACTGGTTGCACATCTGAAAGCTAAGTATAGCATATCGGCTGTAAAGAAATACAAGGACATCACACCGACTACCTGTCCGGGTAATTTCTTTCCGTTTGATGAGGTTGCTGGTGTTGAGGCGAACGGTGTACTGCATGTAAACGCAGTTAGTGATAAAGTGCCGGTCCAGGCGCCGGGATCCGTCGCAGAGCTGCAGGCAGAATGCAATCGCTAGGGATTTAGTGCGCAGAAGATCGATAATATTGCAGGGCCAGTCACATTGGCGGGATGTTCGATGATTAAAAAGGGTGCTTCTGGAAATATCACCAGATGGCTGCAGTTATGGCGTTCCAGAAGGCAAAGGGGCTTGTCCGGGATGGTATTGTAGGTCCGAAGACGTGGAGCAAGCTGCTTGGGTTGTCATAGAAAGAGAGAATCGGTCGTTATGCCAGTTGGGGAAAATGGTCGTTTTTCAGCGTGCCCCATTTTTGAAATATAAAGCAAAGAAAAATCCCGGAAGACCTTAATCACAAGGCTTCCGGGATTCTCATTCAATGCGGAGAAAGGGACTTGAACCCTCACAGGATGAACTCCCACTAGAACCTGAATCTAGCGCGTCTGCCATTCCGCCATCTCCGCTCACAAAAAGTATTCTAACACATAAGTGGGATTTTTGCAAATACTTTTTATGATTTTTTTCAAATTTTTGTAAAAAGTTTATTCTCTGTATTCTGTACTGCCGGAAACGGCAGTGCATGGTATCTCGATTCCATTCACTTCCAGATGATCGTCGATAGCGATGACCAGACATCGTCGTCCGTCAATTACGCGGGTTTCTACAAGATCAGACCGCTCAGGATTAACTTTCACCACAACATCCGGGGTTTCAATTTGAAATGTCTTGACATTGGCAATATTGGACGCGAGAAGAGTCTTTTTCTCACCTACGGCCATTTCAAATTCTTCATCAAAGGACTCCAGCTTATCCAGAGGAACGCCGCTTCTTGTGAGCAGCTTCTTAACATCCGGTTTGGAGAGTTCCAAGGGTTCCGGTTCTTCTTTTGCTTCTTCCAGCATCTCGTTGAGATTATCGTGGATATTACGGACTACCTCATAATCGCATTCGTCGCCGAGCGTATCGCTGATAATTGTCTGAAAGGTAGTCTTCTGATCGCCTGCTGTCAGAGGGATTGTGCTTCCAAGTACGTTTGCGATCAATTCAGGCTGCAGATCCTCCGGCTTCTTGGTGTAGTACAGGATGTTGTGTACATTGCTTGCACGGTCTTGAAAAGCGGGGAAGAGAAAACCTTTTACCGGCCCTTCCACGATCCAGTCGCGGATCCGGTCCTCGATGTTGTTGGTCTCGGTATTGTATGTAAGTCCGGCCTTCGTCAGATTTACCGGACATATACTGCACAGAATGTGCTCGTACACGGTATCCGATGCATCAAACATCTCCAGTCCGTCCGAGGATCTGCCAGGGACATCATAGACCGCATGGATCAGGATGATATAGTAGTTTTCGGCGTAAATATAGTTCTCGATCACTTTATCGTAGAATTCTTCGATCAACATATCATCTTCAAGCCTGCTGTCCCGGAGCTTCAGAAGGAATTCCTGAGATCCTCCGTTCAATTCCTGATCCAGCGGGAATTCCATATTGATCAGGTTCTTCCCGAGTGTGCCGGAAAGAGTATGCTTGAAAATATCAAAATATTTAAAAGCTTCTTCCTCTGGAAGGGACAGAAAAGCTTTTTTCAGTTCCGCTTTTTTCTCTTTTTCATGGTCTACATAACAGCCGCAGATGCGGGTGATCGCGCAGTTGTCTGGAGTAAACTGCTTGCGGATTTCCAATACTTCTTTTTTATTCATGATTATTTACACTTCCTCTTTCTCAGAATGTATTCAATCTTATCATATTTGCAGGGAGTTTACAATGTGGAAACCGGAAAAACTACGGCATACAGAAAAAGGACCCAGAAGCAGAACTTCAGGGGTCTTTTTTGAAAAATAATCTGAAAGGTAAAAATTATGAAACACGATCTCGGGGGAATGCTTGACAGCATTATTTGTGTTCCAAATACAATATAGCACGGACAAATGTCTTTTGCTATGGGTTGGAGAGACATATTTTTTAAAAATAATTGTATGCAAGACACAAAAATGATATACTGTAGAAAATAACATCACGGAAAGCAGTGCATGTGCGCTGGACGGACGCGCTATGGTAAAGAAGGGCGGTGACAGAGAATGGCAGTTGAACTGGAATATCTGTACGCAAAGATTCCGCCGCAATATAATGTAAAGCTTCATACAGACAGTTGTTTTGATAAATCGATCGCCTGGATGCATACGGTAGAGGAGATTGAATTTATACCGATGCTGCATGGCGATGAACTGGTTTTTAATTCGGGCTTAAGCGCTGCGTCGGAAGAGTGGGTCAGAAGCTATATTGAAGAACTTAATAAGGTTCATGCGGGCGGAATGATTATGTCATTCCGAGGAGAAAAGACATTTCCGCAAAAAATCATAGACTATTGTAATGAGATAAGATTCCCGATCTTTTCAGCGACATGGACGACGCCGTACATAGATATTATGCGTCTGTTTGCTGAGATTCTCTTGAAGAATGAGCAGCGGGAGACGAATTTGATCGCAGCGCTGAAGAATGCAATATATTATCCGGATAATGAAGGGTTGTACCTCAGTCATTTTGAGAGGAATGGATTTTTCCGTGATATGGCCTATACGATCATTATTCTTAGCTGCCATATATATGATAATGAAGAGGGGAATGAATGGCTGCATAAGATTGAAAAGTCCGTCCGTTATATTATGGGGAATACGATCACCTATGAAGAGAAGGGGAGGCTTACGATACTGTCGGCCGGATGTACTATGGCAGAGATACAGGAAGAAGTTCGGAAGATATGTGAGAGTGATCCGAATATATATGTAGGAATCGGAACGATGGTAGAAGGAATCAAGGATATCCACCGCTCCTATAAGAATGCATATACGGCGTACAGGCTGACTAAGACAGCGATTCCCAGGAACTTGCTGAGTTATGATGAATTGGGTATTTATAAAATTCTTGCAGATGTTAAGGAGGATGCGATCTGTCCGGCATTTGTGCAGGAAACTGTGGGCGGGCTGCTTGAGTATGATAGGAAGAATCATACCGATTATATGAAGCTTCTGGAGATCTATTTTGAAAATGAATGCAGTGTCGTGAACACATCGAAGGCAGTTTATTGCCACAAGAATACGTTGTCTTACAAGTTGGACAAGATAAAGAAGATCTTAGGATATGATATTCTAAAAAATGAAAACCGTACAAAAATCATGGTGGCGATCTATATATTGAGACTGGGAAAAGAATATTTTTATTAAAATACGAACAGGAGCAAAGGAGGAAGAAAGAATGAATGAAAACCGCATAAAAAGAAACCGCTTATTGGGAGAAAGGATTATAAAAGGTCTTCAGTCCCGTAATATGGAAGGATACTATGCCGAGACGCGGGAAGATGCACTTGCCAAGGCGTTGGAGTGGATTCCAGAGGGAAGCAGTATTTCGTGGGGAGGATCGATGTCTGTAAATGAGATCGGATTGAAACAGGCAGTCTGCGAAGGTAATTATAAGACATACAACAGGGAAGCGGCTAAGACTCCGGAAGAGAAGCGCAAGATCGAGCTGATCGCATATGATTGCGATTATTTTCTGACAAGTGCGAATGCAGTTACGGAAGACGGTGTTCTGGTCAATATCGATAAGATAGGTAACCGTGTATCCGCAATAGCTAACGGACCGCGGAATGTTCTGATGATCATCGGTATGAATAAGGTGGTTAAGGATGTGGACAACGCGGTATCCCGGGCGAGGAATGAGGCTGCTCCTGTGAATGCCCAGCGGTTTGAGCTGGATACGCCGTGCTGCAAAGCCGGGACATGTTTTGACTGCAAATCAGCAGATACTATATGCTGCCAGTTTTTGATAACCAGATTCTCTGACAGGGCGAAGAGAATAAAAGTTATTCTTGTGAATGATGATTTGGGATTTTAGGCTTTCGGAAAAATAAATTGATTTTAAATTGATTTTGGAGCACGACAAACGCATGTGTAAATAAATTGTGAACATGCCTCTTTTCTGGTAAAATAAAAGAAAAGGGGCGTTGTTTAT
>ERZ808024.170-NODE-170-length-51535-cov-9.329764_pt1 | contig 51535 bp, 37 predicted proteins | sample MGYA00380181_ERZ808024 | MGnify/ENA primary metagenome ERZ808024 (study PRJEB31490, sample SAMN06133413) | mouse gut metagenome | isolation source: Z2_1 | host: mice | place: China: Chengdu | collected 2015-05 ...
AAGCCGCCGCAGCCCTTCATCCCCATCGTGGCCTATTGGGACGACTACGACAAAGTGCCGTGGGCGCTTCCCCATGTATACGACTACATGGAGGGGCGGGATGCGGTTTCCTATGAATACCCGCTGCTTTCCGGTACCTATAACCGCAGGCATTACCTTACCGCCTACGGCAAGGAGCAGAAGACGGAATTTGAAAATATCCTTGTTGACCGTAACGGAGGGAACCCGGACAGTTATTCCGGCATCGTGTCCGTTTCGGAGGGCATGGTGACGATAGGGGATAATGGCTCCGCCACTTACAGTTTTTCAGTATCTTCAGCGGGGATTTACGATATTGCCGTGCGCCTGTGCTTCCCTTTCTGGGATAAGAACGGGGTATACATTTCCATTGACGGGAATCGGAAGCATTTCACGGAAAGCCGTCTGTGGTGGCCGTACTGGAGAACCACCTTCTGGTCGGCACTGGCAAAGGGGATATCCCTCTCCGCAGGGACGCACACCATCACGGTCTCGGTGGATGTGAAGGGTGTGCAGTTTTACGGCTTCCGCGTCTGTTCGGCTTTCTTGGAATGGCCGAGTGCCGGTTCCGCCACATTCACGCTTGCGCCACGGAAATTTAAGGACGTGGACGGGAACATGGCGCAGCCGGACAGAGGCTTCAAGCTGACGTTGGAAATGCTCCGTAGGAAGCCGGACTCGGCGCTCATCTGGTACGAGGACTTCCGCGATGAAAATCCCCTGCCGGAAAGCTACTGGACGACGCTTTCCGGCAAATGGGAGGTGTGGCGGGAGGGATACGAAAACCGGCCGTACTCCCAGCTTGAGGGGAGCGGGCAGCTTGCATGGAAGTACAGCGAATTCAAAGAACTGCATCTGCGGGCAAGGCTGGCGTTCCCGGCAGGCGGCAGCGGGAAGGCGGGGGTGTTCTGCGGGGATGTTTTCTGCTGCTTAAATATCGATACGCAGAGGGTGGAGCTTTACAAGGGCTCCGCCCTCCTTGTCAGTTACAGCCAGACGATCAGCCGGACGGCGAATGCTGACCTGCGTGGGAATCCCACCATGTACACCATTGAAATGCGCATCCGGGGAAACCGGGTGCGGGTGTATTCCGGCGCATCCTATACCTTGCGGTTTACGGCAACAATCAGCGGTTTTTCTGGCGGCTATGCAGGGTACCGCTCGGATAACAGGACGGTCTGCGAACTGATGAGGCTTGGGGATGCATGGACGTATGAGCCTTACGAGCGGTTCGATGTGCGGATGCCGGACGGCAGTTTTAAATCCTTCGGCCGGATCAGCCGGAGCAGTGCGGCTTGGGATGAGGAATTCCAGGTGTTCACGCTGACCGCTGATGTGGAGGAAAGTTCTACCCGCAGCGAGGACATTTCGATGGATTATGATTTTTTCCATTCGGATCTGATGGAGATATCCTGCGGGAACAACTACACGGCGGAGGTCATTCCGAGGGACATCAATATCTGGATTTCCCGGCTGTTCCTTGGGGACGCAGATGGTTTCTCCATCCTCTATTACCAGGACGTGGACTCCCTCATCTATTGGGCGAACCAGGCGGCTTACCGCTGGAAGCTGCGGGGGATGTGTATGTGGTCGCTTGGGCAGGAGGACATGAGGCTCTGGGAGTGGCTGCCGAAGCAGATATAAAATACACAATTTCTGCCCCGGTTGATTGTGCAGTATATGCTCCGGATTGACTTGATAAAATGTGCATTCAGAGCGAATATGTGTACTACCGAAAGGAAAAAAAACAAAAAACGGAGGAAAATACAATGACAAGATTTGAAAGGGAAATAAGTGGCAGCCTTGGGGAGTTCTGGAAAAAGAACGCAGAGGAGGAAGTAAAGAAAGCGGTGGCGCAGGCGGAAACACAGGCCACGGTCGATGCGGACGGCGCAATCAGATGGAACAGCAACGGGCGGTACCTTATGGATGACTTCTGCGAAAAACTGGAATACGCAGGATACGCTTTCAGCAGGGAGGCAACGGCAGAAAAGCGTGAGACGCAGAACGCAGAGAGCCTTGCACAATACCGCAGGAACGACAGGGGGCTTTCCGGGGAGACGCTTGCGGAGGCAAGGGCGGCATTCGGGGAAGGGACAACGGTCGTGAATGTGCTGACCGGAAGGAGAACGAGGCTTTAAGGCATAACGCAATTAAATAACATTGGAAATTGGCGGATGTCCATTGCGGGCAGCCGCTTTTTTCATACACAAATATCTTTTTTAAAGGAGGGTTTCACTATGAAGGAATTCTGGAACACGATCCAACTCATTTTTGCAGGCGTCGGTGGATGGCTCGGCTGGTTCCTCGGCGGCTGCGATGGGTTGCTGTATGCGCTCATCGCTTTTGTCGTGGTGGATTATATCACGGGCGTGATGTGTGCCACGGCGGATAAGAAGCTGTCCAGCGAGGTGGGATTCAAGGGCATCGCAAAGAAGGTGCTGATTTTTTTGCTGGTGGGGATCGCCAACATCCTCGATGTGCAGGTCATCGGGAGCGGCTCGGTTTTACGGACGGCGGTTATCTTTTTCTATATTTCCAATGAGGGCGTGAGCCTTCTGGAAAACGCCGGAAACCTTGGGCTGCCCATCCCGGAAAAGCTGAAGGACATCCTGGCTCAACTGCATGACAGGGCGGAAAACACGGATAAGGAGGACGAGTGATTATGAAACTGGTGGAAAATATTCTGACAAGGAACCCCTGCTACACGGCGGGGAGGAAGATCACGGTCAAGGGGCTGATGCTCCATTCCGTGGGCTGCCCGCAGCCAAAGGCATCCGCATTCATCAATAGCTGGAACAGCCCGGCGCATGACAGTTCCTGCGTCCATGGATTTATTGACGGGAACGATGGCACGGTGTACCAGACGCTCCCGTGGAACCACAGGGGGTGGCACTGCGGCTCTGGCAGTAAGGGGAGTGGGAACAATACCCATATCGGGGTGGAGATGTGCGAGCCTGCGTGTATCCGTTACACGGCAGGCTCTAACTTTGCCTGCTCCGATATGGCCAAGGCAAAGGCGGTGGCAAAAAGGACCTATGAGGCGGCGGTGGAGCTGTTCGCCATGCTCTGTATTAAATACAGTCTGAACCCTTTGGCGGACGGAGTCATTATCAGCCACAGGGAAGGATACAGCCGGGGCATTGCCAGCAACCACGGCGACCCAGAGCATTTATGGACGCAGCTTGGCATGGGGTACACCATGAACGGATTCCGTAAAGCGGTCAAGGCGGCAATGGGAAGTTCATCCTCCAACACGGATGGATACACCAAGATCATGGGGACAGCCATGGCAACGGCGGAGAAGATGAGGGCTTATATCAAAGCGAAGAATCCGAAGGTGGCACAATCCGTTCTTGATATGGTTCCGCTGTATCTGTCGGAGGGCAGTACAGAGGGAGTGAGGGGTGATATCGCTTTTGCACAGTCCTGCCTTGAGACCGGGAACTTCACTTTTTCTGGATCAGCGGTCATGCTTTCACAAAACAATTTCTGCGGCATGGGCGTGACTACAAATGGTGTAAAGGGGAATTCCTTTGATACGCCGCAGCTCGGCATCCGGGCGCAGGTGCAGCATTTAAAAGCCTACGCTTCCATAGAGGCTTTGAAGAACGCCTGCATTGACCCGCGTTTCAAATATGTCACGAGGGGCTGTGCGGAATACGTGGAGTGGCTTGGGCAGAAAGAAAACCCTGCCGGGAAAGGATGGGCGGCGGGAGCCGGCTATGGGGAGAAAATCCTTAATATCCTGAAAGGAATCCTTGGAGCGGCGGGAGGGGCAGTTCCTTCTACTCCTGCAGAATCCGAATCCTGGTACCGCGTCCGGAAGACCTGGGCAGACGCATCCTCGCAGAAAGGGGCGTTTAAAGTGCTGGAGAACGCAAAGAAATGCGCGGATGAGAATCCGGGGTATTCCGTGTTTGATGAGTCGGGGAAGGCGGTGTACACCAAAGCAGCAGCGTTCAAGCCGTATCTGGTGCGGGTATCCATCCCCGATCTGAACATCCGGAAAGGTCCTGGCACCGACCATGCAAAGACCGGGAAATATACGGGGATCGGTACCTTTACCATTGTGGAGGAAGCCGATGGAGAAGGGGCGTCCAAGTGGGGATTGCTGAAATCGTACCAGGAAAAGAGAAATGGCTGGATATCGTTGGATTATGGCAAAAGAGTATAACTGAATATCTGAAAGTAAAAACAAGCCCGCAGCATCATTTTAAATGCTGCGGGCTTGTTTTGCGTTCTGTCATATCAATTTCACGATAAAAATTTAAGCAAGTTTTTTCATTGATGGGTCCCCAAAACTGCCCGTAAATCTCCGTATGGTGAGGAGGTGCTTTGATATGACGGATGAGGATATGGGCAGGATCAGCAGCTTAAAACAGCAGGGGAAAAGCGCTGCGGTAATTGCGGAAATGCTCCACCTGCCGGTAAATACAGTAAAGTCTTATCTGCGGAGGCATCCGGGGACAGAGGATTCCCACATCTGCCCACAGTGCGGGAAGGCAGTCATGCAGAATAGGGGCAGGAAAGAAAAGAGGTTCTGTTCGGACAGATGCCGGATGGGGTGGTGGCGTTCGCACCAGTCGGAAATGGATAAAAAAGCATATTACACGCTGGTATGCCAGCAGTGCGGAAAGGAGTTTGTGAGCTATGGGAACCAGGGAAGGAAATTCTGCAGCCGGGAATGCTACGGGAAGCACAGGCGTAAAGCTGCCGGAACAGTATTCAGCGGATAACCTCATCACATACCGGGTATCGCTTTCCCTTGTTGACAGGCTGGCAGCGGAGGGTGTGGTGACGGCGGCAGAGCGCAGGAAGGCTTACACAATTATCGCCAGAAGGCACGGGCTTTCTCTGGACAGTATTTTTGCGGAAAATGCTTGATATAACAGCGTTTCAGAGTGATTAATAGGGTACGCCCGAAGTGGCAGGAATTGATACAAGGAGGGATGACGACATGGGCAGGAAAGTGACGCAGGTGGCTTTCGGCATACCGGAGCTTCCGCGGGATAAGAACGTGGCCGCATACTGCCGTGTATCGTCCGGCAAAGATGCCATGCTTCACTCGCTGGAAGCGCAGGTCAGCTACTACAGCAGCCTGATCCAGAACCACAGCGGATGGGAGTATGCCGGAGTCTATGCGGACGAGGCGCGGACCGGCACGAAGGACACCAGGGAGAATTTCGTGCGCCTGCTGGCGGACTGCAGGGCGGGGAAGATCGACATGGTGCTGACCAAATCGATCTCACGCTTTGCCAGGAACACGGTGACGCTGCTGGAAACGGTGAGGGAACTAAAGGAGATCGGAGTGGATGTCTATTTTGAGGAGCAGAATATCCATTCGCTGAGTACGGACGGGGAGCTGATGCTGACGGTGCTTGCTTCCTATGCGCAGGAGGAGAGCCGGTCGGCCAGCGAGAACCAGAAGTGGCGCATCAAAAAGAATTTCGAGGAAGGCAAGCCGTGGAGCAGCACGTTGCTCGGTTATCGCAACGTGGACGGACGGTATGAGGTCGTGCCGGAGGAGGCGGAGACTGTGCGGATGATATTTGACTGGTATCTGGAGGGGATGGGGGCGACCGCCATCCGGAACCGGCTGAATGCCATGGGAATCAAGACGAGACTTGGAAACAAGTGGAGCCGCAGCCCTATCTTAAAGCTGCTCCGCAATTACGCATACACCGGGAACCTCCTCCTGCAGAGGACCTACCGGGAGAACCACATCACGAAGAAATGCATCATCAATCATGGGGAGAAGCCAATGTACCACGCCACCGGCACCCACGAGGCGATCATAGACATGGACACCTTCAACAAGGTGCAGGAAGAGATGAAGCGCAGGGCGGAGCATTTCAAACATAAGGAAGGGGAGGAAACGCCGACATATCCCTTTTCCGGGCTGGTGCGGTGCGGACGCTGCGGGAAGAATTACATCCGGTCGGGCGCACCCGCATATCGGACATGGACCTGCAGGACGCGGAAAAAAGAGGGGCTGAAAAACTGCGGCGCGGACATCATCCCGGAAGAGGAGCTTTTCCGGCTCACTGCCGAGGTGATCGGCGGCGAAGTGACGGAGGATTCCGTCAGAGATAAGATAACGGCAATCCAGGCAGGGGAAAACCGCACACTGGTATTCTGCTTACGGAACGGGAAAGAAACCGTTAAACAGTGGAAAGAGCATGAAACAGCCCATGTCTGCACGGAGGAACAGAAGCGGCTGATCAGCCTGAAAAATTCCGGCCGGAAGCGGACAGAGGAAGAACGCAGGCGGCAGAGCGAGCGGATGAAGGAATACTGGAAAGGCCGGGAATACCCGGAGGAGCGGCGCAAAAAGCAGAGCGAGAAAATGAGGGAATACTGGAACGACCAGGAGGCTTCGGATGCGCACAGGCAGACGGTGAGCCGCCTGATGAAAGAAATGCGGGCCGGAGAGGGAGGCGCCGGAAAGGAGGGGAAGGATGGCTAATGTGACAGTGATACCGGCGACAAGGAACCTGCATACCGGGATAAGGAATGACGCGGTGGCAAAGCGGAAGACCGCCGGATACGCCCGCGTCAGCACGGACAGTGAAGAGCAGCTCACCAGCTACGAGGCGCAGGTGGATTATTACACCAGTTACATCAAGTCCCGGCCGGAATGGGAATTCGCAGGCGTCTATACGGATGAAGGTATCAGTGCGACTGACACGAGGCACCGCGATGGCTTTAACAAAATGGTGCAGGATGCGCTGGACGGGAAGATTGACCTTATCGTGACCAAGTCCGTGAGCCGTTTTGCGAGGAACACGGTGGACAGCCTCACCACGGTCCGGAAGCTGAAGGAGAAAGGCGTGGAGGTCTATTTTGAAAAAGAGAACATCTACACGCTTGACTCCAAGGGCGAGCTTCTCATCACCATCATGTCCTCGCTGGCGCAGGAGGAGTCCCGCTCCATTTCGGAAAACGTGACATGGGGGAAACGGAAGCGGTTTGCGGACGGCAAGGTCAGCCTGGCCTACAGCTCCTTCCTTGGATACCGGAAAGGGGAGGACGGGCAGATGGAGATCGTGCCAGAGGAGGCGGAGACGGTGCGGCTCATCTATCGGCTGTTCATGCAGGGGCAGACGCCTTATGCCATTGCAAAATACCTGACGGATAAAAGCATCCCGACGCCCACGGGGAAGGAGACATGGAGACACAGGACGGTGGAGAACATCCTCTCCAACGAGAAATACAAAGGCGACGCCCGCCTACAGAAGTGTTACACGGTGGATTTCCTTTCCAAGAAACGCAAGACGAACGAGGGAGAGGTGCCGCAGTATTATGTGGAGGGCAGCCATGACGCCATCATCGAGCCTGCGGAGTGGCAGCTCGTGCAGACGGAGATGCAGCGGAGGAAGAACACGGGGCGGAGCCATAACTGCTGCAGCCTGTTCTCGGCAAAGCTGAAATGCGGCGACTGCGGGGAATATTTCGGCTCCAAGGTCTGGCATTCCAACAGCAAGTACAAGCGGACGGTATGGCAGTGCAATGCCAAGTTCAAGGGCGAGAGCAGGTGCGCCACGCCCCATCTGTACGAGCAGCGGATAAAGGAGCTGTTCCTGGAGGCGGCCGGCATCTTGATGGCGGACAGGGAAACGGTCATTGCAGACTGCAGGGCGGTCATGGAAGCCCTGGCGGACTGCGGCTCCATTGATGCAGAAATGGAAACAGTCAGCGATGAGATGGAGGTGACCGCGGGGCTGATCCAGAAATTGGTCGATGAGAACGCCACCCGGAAACTTGACCAGCACGACTACCGCAAAAAATATGACGGGTATGCCAGCCGGTATGCCGCTTTGGAAAGCCGGATGGACAGCCTGGAAAAAGAGCGGGAGAGGAAAGAGATCCAGTATGACCTTTTCAGCGGCTTCCTTGCGGGGCTTGGCGAAACGGAGGAGCTGCCGGTGGATTTCAACGAGAAGCTGTTCCACAGGCTTGTGGATTACGCAACGGTCTATCCGGACGGCAGGGTGGTTTTTACTTTCCGCAACGGGGCGGAGGTTGGCACAAAGATTTAAAGTCGGAAGTGGCCGGGGCGTTGGGTTGTGTCAGATGCCTTCGGCCGCTTTTTTTGTGCGTGGAAATAAAGTGTGTCTAGAAAAATGACATTTGGCTACATAAGATTTTATTCAGAAATACAATAGGTAGTCATTTTCCTAAGAATTTAGCATGTGAAATGAAAGTTCTGAATCTGATTTTCAACTTTTTGGAACATTCCATATAAGTGTTTAGTTTCCGAAGATAAATTTGCACTGTTGAGTGTAGTTTTTGTATGGAAATTTACAAAAAATAGAGTTATAATTTTGATATTTGGAAGTGTCCCAAAATCAAGATTGTTGTTTATACGAAAGGGTTTAGGAGGGATTAGATGCAAGTAGGAGTTGTTGGAGCAGGAATACAAGGAAGAGCATGTGTCTCTATTTTAGTACAAGATTTTACAATAGATAAAATAATTTTAGTAGATATAGATGAGAATAAACTGATAAGGTGTAAAAATAAGTGCTTTGGTGCAAAAATACATACTATTGTGGCTGATGCTAACAATATTGAAGATATTATACAAGCATTAAAAGGATGTAGTGTGTGTATTGATATGCTACTGCCTGAGTACGCAGTAAATATTATGAAAGCATCTTTGGCAGTAAATGCAAATTATATAAATACGGCATATGATTTTCCATTTTGGACTAATATAGTGAATGGCGAACCGCTATATTTAGATAAGCAATATAGAGAAAAAGGATTGACTGCTTTGTTGGGGTGTGGAGATAGTCCTGGTTTAGTGAATGTATTTGTGAAAAAATATTGTGATAAATTGACTGGTGTGGAAAGTGTTAAAATATATGGTGCATATAATAACGAAAATAATGGAATTTTGCAACAATGGAATCCTGGATGGTCTATTAAGCAGGCATATATTGATTTTATTACTGAACCTTACATATTTAGAAATGGGAGATTTGTAAAGACTGAGCCTTTTGCAGAGATAGAGCAGAGAGAGTTTTTAGATTATGGAGTACGAAAGTTTGCATTACATTCACATGAAGAAAATTACTCTGTTCCTTATGTAATAAAAAAAGGTATTCAGAATTGTGAATTTAAATATGAAATAGATAAATACGCTGCAATTTTGTATTCTTGTGGTTTTAAAAAAGACAAATTTATAAAAGTTGATAATAAAGAAATAAGTGTAGTTGATTTATTATTACATGTGATTTCTGAAAGTGACGATTATGAATATAGTAACGAAAAAGGTATATTTGATGAAAGCGAATATAGTACATTAATTTATATAAACGGGAATGATAATATAGGTTCAAGAGAGTTTACCATAGTTTTGCCACCTTTATATTCAAATAGAGAGTATGTTTGGAGAAAGTTTGGAACACTGAAAATAGATGTGGCATTGCCTGCCATTGTTGGTATGAAGTGTCTAAAAACAGTTTCTAATGGAGTGATTTTGGCAGAAAATATAGCAGTTGATGTATTTATTCAAGAATTAAATAAATATATCGAGTATAAAGAGATTGTGCTACATGATAGTAGAGAATGAGTTTACTGTAAGGAGGATAAATGAAATGGTCACAGACAAAAAAAGTGTGTTAGATCTATTTTATGAAAATGTTAAAAAGTATGGTGATAAAAAGGCAGTAGTTTTTGGTGATAAATATATTACATATTATGAGCTTGATGAATTATCGAGTAGTCTTGCTGATAAATTGAGCGATTATGGTGTGTGTAAATCGGATTTTGTTTTATTATATACTCAAAAAAGCATAGAAATGGTATGTGCAGTTTATGCTTCATTAAAGGTTGGAGCAATTTATGTTCCTATTGATGTTAGATATCCATTAGAGCGTATTAAATATATTATTTCAGATTGTAAACCAAAGGTTATACTCACATACATGACAGAGATTGAGAGCAGTGTTCCGTGCATCAATTTGAATAAATATGAAAAGTCCAATGTAAAAAGAGTTTATCGTGGTTGTAGGAATAATTTAGATTATTGTATTTATACATCAGGTACTACGGGGAAACCCAAAGGCGTTTTGATTTATGATTATAGTTTGGTTAATTTGGTAATTGCATATAAGGAATTATATACAATTGTCCCAGATGACACTTTATTGCAGTTTGCTAGTATTGCATTTGACCAATCTGTATGGGATATTTTTACTATCTTATCTTTAGGCGGAACCTTATGTGTTTTACCAGAAGAATTTATTGGGGATATAGAATTAACAGAAAAATATATTTCAAAAAATAATGTGTCAGTAGCAGCGTTTACGCCAGCGTATTTGAGGGAGTTAAAGCCAGAAAATTTGCCTACAATGCGTGCTGTTGAATCTGGTGGTGCTGCAGTAGAGAAAGAAGTTGTTAAGAAATGGAAGCAGTATTGCCGTGTTTTTAATACATATGGGCCAACAGAAGCAACAGTAAATGCAATGACATATGAGTTGAAAGATGAAATTCCAGATGAAATACCTATAGGTAAACCTATTAGAAATATGCAAGCATATATTGTTAATGACGGTCAATTATGTGATTTTAATGAAGTTGGAGAACTTTGTCTTTCGGGTATAGGTTTGGCATATGGATATCTTAATAATGAATCATTAACAACAGAGAAATTTATTTCTAATCCTTTTGGGGAAGGGAGGTTATATAGGACAGGAGACTTAGCAAAACAACTTCCCGATGGAAATTTTGTATGTGTTGGACGAATGGATAGCCAAGTGAAAATTCGTGGCTTCAGAATTGATTTAGGTGAGATTGAAAATGTACTGAGACAGTATGCAAATGCTGTTGTTAAAGATGAAATAAATCAACTGGGTGATAATATTTTGGTTGCATTTGTAGTATCAGAGTCAAAAAAAGAAGGGCTTTTAGAACATTTAAAGACTATTCTACCAGACTACATGATACCATCAAAAATAATTAGAATTAATGAGATACCTTTAACTATTAATGGTAAAGTTGATTATGAAAAATTACATCAGATTTATTTGGGTGATCTTGTAAAGAAAGATGAAGAATATATACCCCCAAAAACGGAATTTGAAAATATTGCAACTTCAATTTTAAAAAAAATTCTTCATCTTGATAAATATGGTATTAACTATAATTTTATTGAATACGGAGGAAATTCGATAAATGCAATAAGAGCAATATCTCAGTTGAAAAATTTTGGTTTTACATGTTCAGTACGAGATTTGCTATTGGCAAAAAATGTATCAGAACTTGAAGAGATGATCAAATTTAATCATGGTAAACAAGAAGTATCTGCTGAAAATGAAATATTAAGAAAAAAAATTGAAAAGAAATTAGGGAAGACAGTAAAGGCAGTTGCACCAATTACTCCTACACAACGCTATATGTATAAAGCATATAGAGATAATAAAGTAGGTGATAATTTTTTGCAGTATGTATATTCTATTAATTGTGAATATAGCTATAATAATTTAAAAGGAGCAGTATCATTGTTGCCATTACAATATGATGCTTTGACATCACAGTTCGTCGAGTGTGATAAAATTATATATCAGACTACTTTTTATGAGAAGGAAATTAAAGTTGAAGAAGTGTATATCGCAACACAAGATGAAATGAAAGAATTCATGAATATGGATGTAATAAATGGGTTTGATTTTGAAAATGGTCCTTTGATTCATTTTACAGTATTCATTTTTCCATCAGGAGAGAAAAAATTGACTTGTAGCGTTTCGCACATGATAGTAGATGGTTGGAGCATGGACCTGATTTTAAAAACATTAACACGTAACTATATTCAATTACTTAATGGTGCTAAAATTTTTGAACTGAAAAATGTTATATTTGCACTAAATATTCCTTCAATAACTTATTATAACAATTTGTTCAATTGTGGAGATAGTATATGTGCAAGACAGTATTGGGATAAGTATTTCGAAAATAGTGAGAAGTCTGTTTTTACAATTACACATGATAGTAAAATGGCTAGTAATAAATATCATGATGTTATTATGTTTATATCTAGTAATAAAAGCAGCCGTATAAGACAGACTTGTAAGTGCTTGGGTATTACAGAAAATTCATTGTTTGAGTTAGCTTTTGCATATCTTCATCATCAAGAAGATGAATTGCATCGTAATGATGTATTATTTACTAAAGTGGTTTCGGGTCGAGATGTTATGATAAATAATATTGAAAATATGGTTGGTACAATGATCAATATTATTCCACAAAGAATATATGTTAAACAGAAATATAAAGAAGAACTTATGGCTTTAAACAAAAGAAATGTGCAGAATATGGCATATGATAAAATGGACTTTTATCAAATTGAAATTAATGGGAGGCTGTTAATGGAAGAACTTCAAACGATGATTGTTTTTTGCAATTACTATGATGGTAGATCGTGCGAATTTGAGTATGAATATGATAGAGACCAGGATGATATTGATTTATCCTTATACATAGATTCTTTATCTGATTGTTATAGATTATATTTAACTTGTAAAGAGTCGTCTTATTCCATATCACGTGCAAATTATTTACTAAGTTCGTATATTAATTGTGTGGTGGATATTGTAAATGAATGTAGTGGCAATTTATAAGGATATTAATTTTATAACTGAATATGATGCGAAACGTATTAGGCAACTAGTACTCATATATGCGGAACAAACTTGTATGCATCGGCCTAAAGATTTTCTCAGGCATGATATAAGTATTTTATTGTTAATGTATATTTTAGTAAGTGCAGGGGAAGATGTTAGGTATAATATGAATTGTTTGCGATATAATGATTGGGAATTTCTTTCATTTAGTAAGGCACATAGTATTTCTTATTGTACAAGAGCTGTTTGCGGTGTAATATCAGAGGCAGATGTTGGAGTAGATGTACAAGATATAATCTCAATAGAATCAGAAATGCTAACAGAATTTGCTTCTAGAAAAGAGATTAGTCTTTTAGAAATGTACAAAAACCGAAAAATTAACTCGGTGATATTATTTACATTAAAGGAGTGCTTTGGGAAGTGCTTAAATGTTGGGCTAAACTATTTATTGACAGAAATTGAATTGCTTGATGAAAGAAGTAAATTTGTAAAATACGGGTTACAATTTGAAACTCAAGTATTTGAGAATTTTGTAGTATCATTGTGTAGTGTAAAGAGAATAGAATTCAAATATAAGATAATTACATACGACGATCTAATGAATTTTGTCAATTATTTACTAAAAATGTAAATTTGGAGGATAAGTAATGAATGATGATTACATGGATTATTTGGAGAAGAAATTTGAACAATTACTAAATATTGACAGCACAACAGGCTTATATAGCGAAATACAAAATTATATTATAAACGAAATTGAAAGTTTGGGTTATCGTATTTCTAAAATACATAAAGGTGGAGTAATTGTTGATTTAGGCGGAGAGGGGAATCCATTATATGTTATGGGACACTGTGACACAATTGGTCTTCAAGTGCGGTACATTAATCCAGATGGGACATTGAAGGTAGTGGCTGTTGGAGATTTACCGGAGCATTCTGCTATTGGAGAAAATGTAAGAATACACACGTTAGATGGCAAAATTTATACTGGAACAGTGCAATTAGTATATTCAAGTGAGCATATAAAACCTATAAAAAAACGAAGAAATTATGCATGCTATGAAAAAGATTTAGTTGTAGTTTTGGATGAGGTTATAAAAAGTGCAGATGAAGTAAGACAATTAGGTATTTTAGAAGGTGATTGGATTGCATTAAATCATAGATTTGAAAAAACTAATTCAGGATACATAAAAAGTAGATTTATAGATGATAAGTTGAATGTGGCTATTATGCTTACAGTAATGAAGGAGTTAAAAGAGTTAAAAGTAAATCTGAATCGAAATGTTAAATTTGGATTTACAATGTATGAAGAAACAGGACATGGGGGTTCATTTATTCCTGAAAATACCAAAGACATTTTAGCGTTAGATGTGGCGTGTGTAGGTCCTGAAAACAGCTCTGATGAACTTAAAGTGTCTATATTTGCAAAGGAAACTCGTTTTTCATATCATAGAGATATAATAAGAGAACTTGTAGAAATTGCAAAGATTAAGAAATTAGATTTTGTAGTTGATGTGTTTACTCCAACATATGGAACAGATTGTGAAGATACTATTATTGCAGGATATGATGTACGTCATGGAGCAATTGGACCTGGAACATTAGCAACACATGGCTATGAAAGGACGCATAAAAATGCTGTAAAGAATACATATATTTTATTGAAAAGCTATATTGTCAAATAAATTTGGAAAGACGAAAGGAGAAAAAACAAGTAATCGGAAAAGCCACAGTAATCCTTTGGGTGCAAAAAATAACGATAGCCCCTCTGAAAAATAGGCTATCGTTAAATTTTACACTATGGAATATCGAAAGTGCGGCAATTTCAATTCAAAAAACGATAGCCGCCCACGCATGGGTGCATCTGCCTTTCTGAAAAGTGTTGATTTTACGGCATTTGGGATAAATGTAAAAACGATAGCACCCACTCAAAAATTGTATCAATCTGGACACGCAATATGGTGTGAGAGGACGGCTAATCAACTAATGGTTAGCCTCCTACTCGATTGCCTGATTAGGGATACCAGATTCAGTATGCCACAAAGAAAAACTTTAGCGGAAAGAAAACAGTGACCACGAAAAAGACGAGTGCTACGTTAAAATCCCTGAAAAAAGGAAAAACATATTATGTACGCGTCCGGGCATACCGTACTTTAGACGGAAAAACGGTTTACGGAAACTGGAGCAATGTAAAAACAGTAAAAATTAAAAAGTAATTTTGAAAGGATGGAGCGCCTGCTTCGTCCTTTTTTCTGCAGTCGCATCTTTCCGAATCTGTATAAATCTGATAAAATGGAAAAACAATAGCATAAAAAGAGAGGGAAACCATGAAAAAAGCAGTGTTTTTTGATATAGACGGCACTATCTGGAATGAGAAAATGGTGATTCCGGAAAGTACGAAGGGGGCGTTAAAAAAATTAAAGGAGCAGGGGCATTACGCTTTTCTCTGTACCGGGAGAAGCCGCTGCAATGTCAGGAGCGCCGAACTGCTGGCATTGGCATTTGATGGTATGGTGGCAGCCTGCGGAGCCCACATCGAATTTCAGGAAAAACGGGCGTTTGAAAGACTTTTGGCGGAGGAAGAGTTAAGCCATGCTCTGGCAACATTAAAAAAGTATGGAATGCCCGTGGTACTGGAAGGACCGGATTATATTTATGTGGACGAGACGGAATTCAGGGAGGATCCCTATGTGATACATTTGCGGGAGGTCTTAGGAGGGGCGGTAAGGCCCATAAACGGGACAGAACGCTATGAGGTTAATAAAATGAGCGCCGTCATCGGAAAGGCGGATATGGAGCGGTTCTGCCGGGAGTTAGGAGAGAACTTTGAAGCCATCATACACCGGGCGGAGGGACTTGTGGAAATTGGGAAAAAGGGCTACTCTAAAGCCACGGGAATTGCGCAGATGTGCCGGCTGGCAGGAGTCCGGAGGGAAGATACCTACGCCTTCGGAGACAGCGCTAACGACTTAGAAATGCTTTCCTTTGTGGCGCACGGCATTGCCATGGGAAACGGGACGAAGGAGGCAAAGGAAGCGGCGGAATATGTGACGACAGACATTGAGGAAGACGGCATTTACAACGGATTGCTGCATTATGGGCTGATTTCCTAAAGGGAAACGGCGGATTTTTTGCTGCTGGCGGCATGGAAAAGCAGCGGGACAGGGAATAAGAGAAAAAAGGCAGATTGGCGAAAGGAGAGAGGCTATGGCAAATATCATGGATTATCTGGATTGGAGAGGGGACTTATCGTTAGAGGCATCGGAGTTTAATGAGGTGGATAACCTCATTTTAGCCCAACTGGTGTATGTGGACTTTACAGGCATTGTGCCGGAGCCGGACAGCGGGGAAAAAATCACCTTAAAAGAGGCATCGGAGCGTTTTTTTGAGACTCATACGGAAGAGGAAATCATGGCGAGGGTTTCCATGACGAAAATGGCGGCGTTTGTGATGAAAAAAATGGCGCAGACCCGGCGTTTTTCTGAAATACAGCTTTCCGGCTATGTAAATGACATCAGCGATGAGGAACAATCCCAGTTTTCCGTGGTCTGTGTCACCTTAGAGGACGGCAGCCTTTACGTATCCTTCTGCGGGACGGACAGCACCATAGTGGGCTGGCGGGAGGATTTTAACATGGGATATCTGTCCGTCACGCCGGGCCAGCAAAAGGCGGTGGAATATCTGAACCGGATGGCGGATTCTGGCTATAAGGTGGTGCGGGTAGGCGGGCACTCTAAGGGGGGAAACCTGTCTGTTTATGCTGCGGTCAACTGCCGGCAGGAGATAAAGGAACGGATTGTACAGGTATACAGCAACGATGGCCCCGGCGTGTCAAAAGAAATGACAGAAAGTGAGGCATACCGGAAAATGCTGCCGAAAATCACCACGATTTTGCCGGAATCCTCTATTGTGGGAATGCTTTTGGAGCATCGGGAGGAATTTAAGGTGGTGCGCAGTACCGGAAACGGTATCCAGCAGCATGATGCCATGTCCTGGGAGGTGTTAGGCACCGGCTTTGTCTATGCCGAACAGGTGGCGGCGCAGAGTGTTTTGCTAGATAAAACCATGAAATCTTGGCTTAACCAGTTGAAGGAGGAGGAGCGGGAGCAGATTGTGGAGACCGTGTTCGGCATGTTGGAGGAAGCCCGGATTAAGACGGTGGATGACTTTTACCATAGCCGTTGGAAGACGGTGCAGGAGCTGATGAAGGCGAAAAGCAAACTGCCGGAGGAAACCCAGAAGATATTTTCCAAGGCATTAAAGCTTTTGTGGAGTGAGGGAAATAAGACGGTGAAAGAACGGATGCGCCATGTGGTGGCAGATAAGCTTGGCAGTGAAACCTAAGGAACTATTCAAAAGTTATTTATTGACAGTTCCTAAAAATCTAAAAAAAGTATAAAATGGAAGAAAATATAAAAAAAAGAGAAAAAATGAGAAAACAAGAGAATTGATAAGAATATATTTTGAAATACCGGAATATATTTATTTGCAGATTGCAAGACAAAAATCTATTATATGACTATCGGTTAGCACTCGAAGTTAATGAGTGCTAATAACCACTCAAAAGAACAAAACAGATTATAATGAAAGCAGGAGGAATGCAGCATGAAATTAGTACCATTAAGCGACAGAGTTGTATTAAAACAGTGTGAGGCAGAGGAAACCACAAAATCCGGTATCATCCTTACCAGCAGCGCACAGGAGAAACCACAGGAGGCAGAGGTTATCGCCGTAGGTCCCGGCGGAATGGTAGACGGAAAAGAAGTTACCATGCAGGTGAAAGCCGGACAGAAGGTCATTTATTCTAAATATGCAGGAACCGAAGTGAAATTAGACGGAGAAGAGTACATTATCGTAAAACAGAACGATATTTTAGCAGTTGTGGAATAAATCGTATTTCTGTGAAAAAACGTCACGGAAATATTTTAGAAAAATCCAAAAGCAGTATTTTTCGCCAATGGAAGTTTTAAAACATAAAAAAAGAAAGAGGTAGACAGATATGGCAAAGGAAATCAAATATGGCACAGAAGCAAGGGCAGCGTTAGGCGCAGGCGTAGATAAATTAGCAAATACGGTAAGAGTAACCCTAGGACCCAAGGGAAGAAACGTTGTTTTAGATAAATCCTATGGAGCTCCGTTAATCACTAACGACGGCGTTACCATCGCAAAGGAAATCGAGTTAGAGGACGCTTTCGAAAACATGGGAGCACAGCTGGTAAAAGAAGTTGCCACCAAGACCAACGACGTAGCCGGTGACGGTACCACCACCGCAACTGTTTTAGCACAGGCAATGGTTCAGGAGGGAATGAAGAACTTAGAGGCAGGCGCAAACCCAATCATCTTAAGACGCGGTATGAAAAAAGCAACCGACAAGGCAGTGGAATCCATCCTAGCAATGTCTTCCAAAGTAAAAGGAAAAGACCAGATTGCCAAGGTAGCGGCAATTTCCGCAGGAGATGAGGAAGTGGGAAATATGGTGGCAGATGCCATGGAAAAGGTTTCCAACGACGGCGTAATCACCATCGAAGAGTCCAAAACCATGCAGACCGAGCTTGACTTAGTAGAAGGTATGCAGTTTGACCGCGGTTATGTATCTGCTTATATGTGCACCGATATGGACAAAATGGAAGCAGTATTAGATGATCCCTACATCTTAATTACCGATAAAAAAATCAGCAATATCCAGGAGATCCTTCCTCTGTTAGAGCAGATTGTACAGAGCGGTGCAAGACTGTTAATCATCGCTGAGGATATCGAGGGTGAAGCGCTCACCACCTTAATCGTAAACAAGCTGCGCGGAACCTTCAATGTAGTAGCTGTCAAGGCTCCGGGCTACGGCGACAGAAGAAAAGCAATGTTAGAGGATATCGCTATCTTAACAGGAGGTCAGGTCATCAGCTCTGATTTAGGCTTAGAGTTAAAGGACGTTACCATGGACCAGTTAGGACGTGCAAAATCCGTAAAAGTCCAGAAAGAGAACACCGTGATTGTAGACGGCGCCGGAGATAAAGCAGCTATCTCTGCAAGAGTAAACCAGATTAGAGGACAGATTGAAGATACTACCTCTGAGTTTGACAAAGAGAAATTACAGGAGAGACTGGCAAAATTAGCAGGCGGCGTTGCCGTTATCCGTGTAGGTGCAGCAACCGAGACTGAGATGAAGGAAGCAAAACTCCGTATGGAGGATGCTTTAAATGCCACAAGGGCAGCTGTAGAAGAGGGTATCATCGCAGGAGGCGGTTCCGCTTATATCCATGCAGCCAGAGAAGTGGCTAAATTAGCGGAGACCTTAGAGGGCGACGAAAAAACAGGTGCAAAGGTTGTCTTAAAAGCGTTAGAGTCTCCATTGTACTATATTTCTGCAAATGCAGGCTTAGAGGGCGCTGTTATCATCAACAAGGTAAAAGAGTCCCCGGAGGGAACCGGATTTAATGCAGCTACCGAAGAGTATGTGGATATGGTAGAAAACGGTATCCTTGACCCTGTAAAAGTAACCAGAACCGCATTACAGAATGCAACATCCGTAGCGTCTACTTTACTTACCACAGAATCTGTTGTGGCAAACATCAAAGAAGAGACTCCTGCAATGCCGGCAGGCGGTGCAGGCGGAATGGGTATGATGTAAAAATAAATACAGATTGCATTGCGATATAGATTGCAATGCGAAAAACGGGAGGTGTGAAAGCACCTCCCGTTTTTGAGTGCCGTTTTTCGGGGGAAAGGGTGTTGGGAAATTAAAAAATTTTTCCGGAAGGATTTCTAAAAAACAGTTTCTGGAAAAGCTGCAAAAATAAAGAATGAATATTCATGAAATAAAAATAAGTTTCCGCTTTTTGTAATAAATTGACTGTAAAATATAGAAATTGATTCTGTGAAACTTACAAAACTATTGTAAAATAAGATGTATTGTGCTACAATTCATTGTAGGAAAAAAGTCATGCACAAGGGAAAGGAAGCAATATGGAGGTTCTGGCGGTATTTGATGCAGGAAATTATCAGAATACGGTGAGTGTGTATGAAAAATATTCTGTGCGGGGAATTATTTGCAGGGACGGAAAGCTTGCGATGCAGTGCGGCAGGGACGGCGAATATAAGATTCCAGGCGGAGGATTAGAAAAGGGGGAAGATTTTACACAGGCGCTTGTGCGGGAGATTTTAGAAGAGACAGGGCTCCATGTGGTAGAAGAGAGTATTTTAGAATTAGGAGAAATCCGGGAAATAAGAAAAGATTTATTCAATCCTGAGAAAAAATATATCTGTCATTCCATGTTTTTTTACTGTGAGACGGGGGAGAGACAGGAGGCATTACAGCTTACACCCAGTGAGATAGCGAAGGGGTATGAGGTGAAATGGGTGTCTCCTGAAAAGATTTATGAACGGAATGCGTTAATCGGAAAAGATCCCTGGATTATCAGGGATACGGCATTTATTAAAATGCTGATGGACGGGAAAGTAAAGTTGCCTTAGGAGAGAAGAAAGACAGCATAGCCAGAAAGGCAGGAGAATGTTATGGAACTAAAGACAAAGCAGAGATTGCAGAAAAACAAAATTACTTTTATCTTGGGTGCGATTATTCTGGGTGCGATAGATGCCTTTACCCTTCTTGGGTTTGCAGATGCCACGGCGAATATGACATTGGTGCTTCTCCGGACGGTAATAAACGGAGTTGCCACGGTTATCTTTTTAGTGGCGTATTTTAAGTACAAAAAAGAGCAGCAGTTCGTGGTAATCAGCATAGTGTGTATGCTGGCGGTGTACGCTCTAACGGTGTTTACCAATTCCCATGTTGTGTTTTATGCGTTTGCATATCCGATTATGCTTGCAGCAGTATTGTATATGGAGGAAAAGCTAATAAAATGCTGTGCCGTCATAGTGAGTGTGCTGAATCTGTCACTTACGGTAAAGACTTTCGTGACAGGAGCTGCCACTCAGGCGGATGCCTTGATGCAGAGCTGTTTTGTTATCTTATTCTGTGTGGTATGTGATATTGTGGTACGTGTGTTGGCGAGACATGCGGAAGAGAATTTGGGTGCCATCAAGGAGCAGATGGACAGCAGTGCAAGAATTGCTTCCGAGATTATGGGCTTGTCGGAGGCGTTAGCGGATAAGTTTGACGTGGCGAGGGAGAGGGCAGAGGTTCTGACGGAAAGTATGAATAACAGCCATGATTCGGTGAAAGAGATTGCCGGCAGCGTGCGGGTAACGGCGGAGGCAGTGGAAGCCCAGACCAGAATGACCAACAATATCCAGGGCAGCCTGCAGAATGCGGAGAGGGAAACAAACTCCATGAAAGACGCTTCGGAGATTTCAAAGGAAGCTGTGGTAGAAGGAGCCGGACTGGTGGCACAGTTAAAGGTACAGGCGGGAGAGACGGCGCAGATTAATCTTGCCACCAGAACCACTACGGAGGAACTGAATAACCGTATTAAGGAAGTGGAGGTTATCATTGCCAGCATTACAAGTATTTCTGACCAGACTAACCTGCTGGCGCTGAATGCTTCTATTGAGGCGGCACGTGCAGGGGAGGCAGGAAAAGGCTTTGCCGTTGTGGCGGATGAAATTAGGAAACTGTCGGAAGAGACAAAGGAAGCTACCGGAAAGATTACAGATATCATTGAAAAATTGATGGTAAATGCGGAAGAGGCGGCGGATAATATGCAGAAATCCGCAGAATCCTCCGAGCGGCAGAATGAAATGATAGAAGAGACGAGGGAGAAGTTTTCTCTGATAGAGGACAAGGTGGAGACGTTACATGGCGCGGTGTCCCGTCTTACCACTGAGGTGGATGGTATCTTAGAGGCGAACATCCGGATTAATGACAGCATTACCAATCTTTCCGCTACCAGTGAAGAGGTTTCCGCTTCTGCAGACAACAGCTTAGAGGTTTGTGACGAGAGCATGGACAGCTTAGAAGAGCTGAATATGGTATTGGGAGAGATTTACTCCATTTCCCAGCAGATGAAACAGCTGGTGGAGAAAAATTAACAAAAAAGAATAAGAAAATAGGGCTGTGCAGACAGCTCTATTTTTTGGTGGAAGATTGAAAAAGAATATGATATAATGAGCGAAAGCGAGAAGAGCGTGCTTGTACGTTCGACGAGCGGCGAATGTGGATTATGTGCTGTTTTTGCACATAATATAATAGGCGGAGTAGATAAAGAAAAGGAGAGGAAACATGGGAGAGAATTTTATTACATTAACCATTGGCAGACAGAAAAATATTGCGCTGATTGCACATGATAATAAAAAAGCAGATTTGATTGCATGGTGTGAAGAAAACAAGGAGATTTTGAAAAATCATTTCTTGTGCGGTACGGGAACCACGGCTCGAATGATTACGGATAAGACAGGCCTTCCTGTGAGAGGCTATAACAGCGGTCCTTTAGGCGGCGACCAGCAGATTGGGGCAAAAATCGTGGAAGGAAAGGTAGATTTTATTATTTTCTTTTCTGACCCGCTGACGGCACAGCCCCACGACCCGGATGTAAAGGCGCTTCTTCGGATTGCCCAGGTCTATGACATTCCCATTGCCAACAACCGTGCGTCTGCGGATTTCATGATTACCTCCCGGTATATGACGGAGGAATATGAGCATGAAATCATTAATTTCCAAAAAAACATCAAAGAGCGTTCAGAAACATTATAGGAGGTTAGGAGTTTCATGAGTAAAGTAGCAGTCGTATCTGACAGTAACAGCGGTATTACCCAGAAGGAGGCGAAAGAGTTAGGGATTACGATTTTGCCTATGCCTTTTTTTGTAGGTGAAAAGACATTATATGAAGACATTGATTTGACACAGGAAGAGTTTTACCGGATGCTTTCTCAGGATACAAATATTTCCACATCCATGCCACTGGTGGGAAGCGTAACGGATACCTGGGACGAGCTGCTGGGAACCTATGATGAGATTGTGCATATTCCCATGTCCTCAGGACTCAGCGGATCCTGCGAGACGGCGCTCATGCTCTCTTTGGATTACGATGGAAGAGTGCAAGTGGTGAATAACCAGAGGATTTCCGTCACCCAGCGGCAGTCCGTGCTAGATGCCATGGCGTTAGCGGCGCAGGGCAGAAGCGCAGAGGAGATTAAGAATATTTTAGAGAGGGATAAGATGGAGTCTTCCATCTATATTATGGTGGATACCCTGTATTACCTGAAAAAAGGCGGTAGAATCACTCCGGCGGCAGCGGCATTGGGAACCTTATTAAAATTAAAGCCGGTGCTTCAGATTCAGGGGGAAAAGTTAGACGCCTTTGCTAAGGCGAGAACCGTAAAACAGGCAAAAAGCATGATGATTGATGCGATGAAGAATGATTTTGAGAAGCGTTTCCGGGATTCAAGCGGGGAGCATATGTATCTGGAAATGGCGTATACCAAAGATTTGGAGGCTGCGGAGGCATTCAAAAAAGAGGTGGAGGCTGCTTTCCCGGGTATGGACATTGTGTTAAATCCGTTATCCTTAAGCGTATCCTGCCACATCGGGCCGGGAGCACTGGCGGTGGCGTGCTCTAAGAAGATACCGGAGTTGGAAGTGTAAAAAGTTTTTTTTAGGAAACTGCCAGAGCGGCAGTTTCCTTTTTTTTCCACACAAGGTAGTTGATGACAAGGGGAATGGCGGCTCCCACCCAGGCGGCGGGGTCTGCAAGGCAGACACCTAAATAGCCAAGTCCAGGGGAAAGCAGCAGGATTGCCCCAAAACGGCAGAACATTTCCACAATGCCGCTGAGCATGGGAACAAGCCCCTGATTCAAGCCCTGCAGGGCGTTCCGGTAGAGGAATATCATGGCAAGGGGCAGATAAAACCAGCTTGCGGCGGTAAGATATTCCATGGCATAGGTAAAGATTTCCTCCGAAGGGTTGCTGACAAACCAGCTCACCACAAATTCTCCGCCCAAAAGGCTGAACGCTGCGGCTACAACGGCGGTTCCCACACAGAGGAAAAAGCCCTGCCGCATCCCTTTGAAAATACGGTCATATTTTCCGGCTCCTAAGTTCTGCCCGCAGTAGGTGGCGATGGCAGTGCCGAGGGTCGGCATAGGCTGGGTGGCAATACTGTTTACCTTGGAGGCAGCGGTAAAGGCGGCGACAACGCTAGAACCAAACACGTTGATGGCGCTTTGCAAAATCATGGTGCCGATGGCGGTAATGGAATAGTTTAACGCCATGGGAATGCCGATGGACAGCATATTTTTTACTCCGGCAGCATCTAAGTAATAGTCACTGCGGGAGGTCTTTAAAATGTCAAATTTGCGGAACATGTAGAGAAAGCACAGTACCGCAGCGATTCCCTGGGCGATTACCGTGGCGTAGGCAGCCCCGGCGGTGCCTAAGTTTACCGTCACAATCAAAAAGATATCTAAAATAATATTTAACGCGGAAGAAAAAATCAAAAAGTAAAGGGGTGTTTTGCTGTCGCCGATGCCTCTTAAAATGCCGGAAACCACATTATATGCCATGGTGAGGAGGATACCGGCAAAAATCACCTTAATATAGCTGTCCGCCATGCCGAGAATATTTTCCGGCGTGTTCATCCACAGAAGAAACTGCCTTGAGGCTACCACGGTGGGGACGGTGAGAAGGACGGACACGATAACGGTAAGTATCAGGGAAAGGGCTACATAGTGCTTTAACAGGCGGTAATCCTTTGCGCCGAAGGCGTGGGAAACCATAACGCCGAAGCCCTGGGCGATACCGTTGGCAAAGCCCAGCACAAGGAACATCAGGCATCCGGTGGAGCCCACCGCGGCGAGGGCTTCCTCCCCTAAGTATCTTCCGACGATAATGGTGTCAACCATATTATAAAACTGCTGAAACAGATTCCCAAGCAGTACGGGAATGGAAAAAAGCAGTATCATTTTCAGTGGATTTCCGGAAGTCATATCTTTTGTCATTGCGTTGCGTCTCCTTTCAAATTCTGGTAATATTTAAGAAGCAAATGTTAATTGCGTTGTACTAGTATACGAAATAAAATGAGAAAAAACAATGTACTTTTTTGATAAAAACATGTACTTTTTTGAGCGTGAAGGGTGAAGGAAAAACGGCGGGTTTACAGTGGAATGGAGAGAAAAGAGATATGGATATTAACTTAGAATATTATAAAATTTTCTATTATGTGGCAAATTATAAGAGTATCACCTTAGCGGCGGAAAAGCTCTCCATTTCCCAGCCTGCGGTGAGCCAGGCGGTGAAGCATTTAGAGGAGGATTTGTCTTGTGCGCTGTTTGTGCGGACATCAAAGGGCGTGCGCATGACCAAGGAGGGAGAGGTGCTGTTTTCTTATGTGGGAAGAGGGTACGAGACCATACTTTCCGGGGAGAAGAAGCTTCTTGAAATGCTGAATTTAGAAAAAGGGGAAATCTGTATCGGGGCAAGTGACATGACATTACAGTTTTATCTGCTGCCCTACTTAGAGCAGTTCCACGAGAAATATCCGAAAATCCGGGTGACGGTGACGAATGCCCCCACGCCGGAAACCTTAAGGCATTTATCCGACGGGAAAATAGATTTCGGCATTGTCAGCACACCGATTCAGAGCCGCAGCCATCTGAAAGTGATTCCGGTAAAGGAAATCAGCGATATTTTTGTGGCGGGGAAAAAATTCGAGCACTTAAAAGGGAAGAAATTAAGTTATAAAGCCTTAGAGGAATATCCGGTGATGTGCCTTGAGGGGACAACCTCCACTAGGCGCTATGTGGAGGAGTTTTTAGGTCAGGAGGGCGTCACCCTGCACCCGGAGTTTGAACTTGCCACCAGCGATATGCTCATCCAGTTTGCCATCCGGAACTTAGGCATTGCCAGCGTGGTGTCGGAATTTGCAAAGGAGCAGATGGAAAGCGGTGTATTGTTTCCGCTGGCGTTTGAGAAAACTATACCGAAGCGTCACTTCTGTATTGTATCCGATGAACGGGTGCCCTTGTCGGCAGCGGCGGCGATGCTTTTAGACAGTCTTTCGGTGAAAGAAAAGACATAATTCATTGTTATGCCATGTATAATAAATATTAATTTTACTTATACAAAAACATCATGTATAATCAGAAAGTAAAGACGGGGATGCGGCGGTTTTTACAAACTGCCGTTTTCTTGTGCGCTGTAAAGCTCACTTGCGCCTTATAGTGCACTTTTCAGGGAAAATTCTTTTTGGAAAACTAGGAGGAATACAAAATGGTAAAAGCAGTTGTTGGAGCAAACTGGGGAGACGAGGGAAAAGGTAAGATTACGGATATGTTAGCGAAAGAGGCAGACATTATCGTACGTTTTCAGGGCGGCGCGAACGCAGGACATACCATCGTAAATGATTATGGTAAATTTGCACTGCACACCCTGCCTTCCGGCGTGTTTTATAATCACACCACCAGCATTATCGGGAATGGCGTTGCCTTAAACATTCCGGTTTTATTCAAGGAGATTCAGTCCATCGTGGACCGCAATGTGCCTGCACCGAAAATTTTAGTGTCAGACCGTGCACAGATTGTGATGCCGTACCACATTTTGTTTGACCAGTATGAAGAGGAACGGTTAGGCGGCAAATCCTTTGGCTCTACCAAATCGGGCATTGCACCATTTTATTCAGATAAATATGCAAAAATCGGTTTCCAGGTCAGCGAACTGTTTGACGAGGAACTGTTAAAAGAAAAGGTAGTGCGGGTGGCAGAGGCGAAAAACGTGCTGTTAGAGCATTTGTACCACAAACCGCTGATTGACACCGAGGAACTGTTAGAAACCCTTCATGAATACCGCAATATGGTGGAACCCTATGTCTGTGACGTTTCTTCTTATTTAGATAAAGCCATCAAAGAGGGAAAGACCATTCTCTTAGAGGGACAGCTTGGAACCTTAAAGGATCCGGATCACGGTATTTATCCGATGGTAACCTCATCCTCCACTTTAGCGGCATACGGCGCTATCGGAGCAGGCATTCCTCCTTATGAAATCAGGCAGATTGTGACGGTATGTAAGGCATATTCCTCCGCAGTGGGAGCGGGAGCCTTTGTCAGCGAGATTTTCGGGGAAGAGGCGGACGAACTTCGGAGACGCGGCGGAGACGGCGGAGAGTACGGAGCAACCACCGGACGCCCAAGACGTATGGGCTGGTTTGACTGCGTGGCAAGCAAATACGGCTGCCGCCTGCAGGGAACAACAGACGTGGCATTTACGGTGCTTGACGTATTAGGCTATTTAGATGAAATTCCGGTATGTGTAGGCTATGAGATTGACGGAGAGGTAACAACCGACTTCCCAACCACCGCTAAATTAGAGAAGGCAAAACCGGTATTAAAGACCCTTCCGGGCTGGAAATGTGATATCCGCGGCATTAGAAAATACGAGGATTTACCGGAGAACTGCCGGAACTATGTGGAATTTATCGAAGAGCAGATTGGCTATCCGATTACCATGGTATCTAACGGACCGGGAAGAGACGATATTATTTACCGCACGAAATAACAGGGGAATGACATGATAAAAAATATTATTTTTGATGTGGGAAAAGTTTTGGTGGAGTGGGAGCCGGATGTGGCAATGCACAAGTTAGGTTTCGATGAGGAAACCATAAAAGCCGTATCGGAGGCAACCATTGAAACCGATGACTGGAACGAGAGTGACAGAAGCGTTTTAAGTGATGAGGAGCAGCTACAGGTTTTCATCGAAAAAGCCCCGGCATATGAAAAGGAAATCCGCCTGTTCTGGGATCATGTAGGCACAGCCATTTGGCAGTATGACTATGTGAAAAGCTGGATGCAGGAACTGAAGGACAGGGGATACCGCTTATATATCCTTTCCAATTACGCCAGAAGAACCTACGCCCAGACGAGGGAGAAGGCACTGTCCTTTTTAGAGAATGTGGACGGACAGATGTTTTCCTTTGAGGTGCATCAGATTAAGCCGGAGCCGGAGATTTATCAGACGCTTCTTGAAAAGTTTGATTTAAAGCCGGAGGAATGCGTATTTTTAGATGACCGTGAGGAGAATATCCGCGGAGCGGAGGCTGCCGGAATACACGGAATACAGTTTACCGGATATGAGGCGGCGAAGGAGAAGTTAGAAGAAAAACTAAAAGAGTGCTAAATAAATCGTGTTTTATGAGGTATCTGGAATTGGGAAAGCCAATTTCGGGTACCTTTTTCTTTATAGAGTTCGGGTAAGTAAAAGGGGTTGTTAGATACTATTATTTGTCATAGAAAATGGTAAGTGTTATATTGTGTAAAAACAGGAGAAATATTCACGACTTTTAGTGTAAATTCTTGAAAGAAATCTATTGATTTTTACACCAATATAAACTAAACTATAATCAATACCTTTATGCAGTAAAATTCACAGAAGTGTTGAATTTAATGGGTTTATGCCAAATTTTGCAGGTGCTGGGTTTGACGCTGTCTCGAAAAACAGGGAGGATTCATTTATGTATAGAAAAATTATGGGTTTTTTAGAAACGTGGAAAGAAAGTAGACACCGTAAGCCCCTTATTTTACAGGGGGCAAGGCAGGTCGGAAAGACCTACTCTGTGTTGGAGTTTGGACGCACTCACTATGAGAATGTAGCTTATTTCAATTTTGAAACGAATCCAAAGCTAAATGAAACTTTTGAAGAAAATATCAGTCCCGATTATCTGATTCCCATTTTGTCGCATATTGCAGGTCAGACTATCGTCAGAGAAAAGACGCTGATTGTATTTGACGAGGTACAGCTTTGTGAAAGGGCATTGACTTCACTAAAATACTTTTACGAGGATGCTCCTGATTATCACATTATTGTAGCAGGCAGTTTGCTCGGTGTGGCAGTGGGCAGGGCAAAATTTTCTTTTCCTGTTGGCAAGGTTGATATGAAAACGATGTATCCTATGGATATGGAGGAATTTATGCTGGCTCTGGGCGAGGACGCTTTGGCGGAACAGATTCGTAAGAATTTCCGAACAGACTCTCCGCTGCCATCTGCTTTACACGAGGCGGCAATGCAGCTTTACCGCCAGTACCTTATTGTAGGAGGTATGCCAGAGTGCGTAATGCAATTTGCTGAAACGAAAGATTATATCCTCGTCCGTCATATGCAGGATACAATACTTGCAGGATATCTGAATGATATGAGTAAATACAATAATCTGAATGAGATTAAGAAAACCAGACTTGTATATGATAACATTACGGTTCAGCTTTCAAAGAAAAATACCCGTTTCCAATACAAGCTGATAAAGAAAGGAGGACGGGCTTCTGAATTTGAAAACGCGATTGAGTGGCTTAGTCTGTCGGGTATCGTATCGCAGGTTTATAAGGCAGAGCAAATCAGGAAACCTCTTGAGAACTATCGAAATATTGATGCGTTCAAGATTTATGTTTCTGATTTAGGATTGCTTTGTGCAAAGAAAGACTTAGCGGCAAATGATGTTCTTTATATGGTTGAGGAAATTAACGATTTTAAGGGTGGTATGGCTGAAAACTATGTCAATACACAGCTTTTAATGAATGGTTATAAAACCTACTATTGGGAATCTGAAAGAGGTGCTGAGATTGATTTTGTTATTCAGCGTGATGGACAGCTCATTCCCATCGAGGTCAAGTCGGCAGATAATACCAGGGCTAAGAGCCTGAAGGTTTATATGGAAACCTACAAACCTGCTTATGCTATCAAACTTTCTGCGAAGAATTTCAGCTTCCAGGACGGAAAAAAGACGGTTCCTCTTTATGCGGCGTTTTGTATCTGAAGTTAAAGCGCATTGCAGTGCAGAAACAGGCAGGGACAATATTTTGTCCCTGCTTTTTCTGTAATTTCCCCAGTTTTTTCTGTTCAATAAAACGAATACAATGAAACTGTATAACATTTAAGAAGCTGAGAAATACAGGAGGAAGACAGAATGATACATATCATATATCCCTTTATCCCAAGATTATGCAGGATGATATGCCAATGTGTGGGAGGAATATGCTACGCTGGTGGTGCCAGAGGTGACATGAGGCACGAGCATAAAGGTGAGAAATTGATAGAATTTATAAAATTATAAACAGAGAAGGGCGATAAAATGAATAAAACAGAAAAGAGAAATCCAATTATATATTCAGATTTCCCGGATCCGGATATCATCCGGGTAGGCGATACCTATTATATGGCCAGTACCACCATGCATTATATGCCGGGATGTGATATCCTGCGCTCCTACGATCTGATGAACTGGGAGTTTGTGGGACATGCATATGAAACTCTGGATGATACTCCCGGGCATAATCTGGAGGGTACAGCACAAATTTACGGGCAGGGGATGTGGGCGCCGTCCTTCCGCTTCCATAACGGAACCTTTTATGTGAATTTCACTGCGAACGATACGCATAAGACTTACCTTTTAACGGCAAAAGATCCGGCTGGTCCATGGGAGAAACGGATGATAGAAGGGTTTTACTATGACAGCTCCCTGTTTTTTGATGATGATGGGAGAGTTTATATTGTACACGGACAGAAGGAACTGTATCTGACTGAGCTGGATCCGGAGGTGAAAGGCCCTCTGAAGGGAGGCCTATACAGGCTGATCGTCAGGGATGAAGAGAGGATTAATCTTGGATATGAGGGTTCCCATCTGTATAAAAAAGACGGAAGATACTATCTTTTTACCTGCCATATGCTGAATTACGGCAACGCATGGAAGTCGGAGGACTGTTTTATTGCGGATTCCCTGATGGGAGAGTTCAGGGGGAAATGTATCATTGACGATGATATGGGATATCACAGACTGGGAGTCGCTCAGGGCGGAATGGTGGATACTCCCGAGGGGGACTGGTACGCATTTATGTTTCAGGACAGGGGAGCGCTGGGCAGGGCGCCAGTTCTCATGCCGATGCATTTTGATGAGGAGGGCTTTCCAGTGATCGGCACGGATGGAAAAGTACCGGATACAGTATCCGTTGCCGGTACAAGGAAGGAACATCAGTATGAGCCCTTAAACGGAGATGATGATTTTGTCTATACGTCAGATGAGGAAGGCAGGGTGCATTTAAAGCCTTTCTGGCAGTTTAATCACAATCCGGTAAAAGAATTGTGGTCTGTTACGGAACGTAACGGTGCCTACAGGATACGTTCCGGTAAAATCTGTTCCAGCTTGGTATATGGATATAATACGCTGACGCAGAGAACCTTTGGGCCGAAGAGCGAGGCCTGGGTGACAGTGGACGGGAAGAATCTTAAGGATGGGGATTATGCGGGAATCAGTGCCTTTATGGGATGTTATGGAGCTGTGGCCCTGACAAGAGAAAAGGGAAAGCATTTCCTGGTTATGCTGGGAAAGCCGGCACAGAACAGCACCGTGTTTGGTGATTCGGATTATCTGGAAGCGGCAACAGAATATGACAGGATTGAGATAGAAACTGATCAGATTATCTTGAAGGTGCATACAGATTTTTCAGATATGCTGGACGAGGCATCTTTCAGTTATTTTTTTAATGGAAAATGGGAGGACATCGGGATCAGGCAGAAACAATATTTTAAGATGGATCATTTTACAGGCTGCCGTTTTGGCTTGTTCCTGTTTTCCACGGAACAGACAGGCGGTTATGCGGATTTTATGAAGTTTCGTTATCGGTGCGCCGAGTGGTAGTTATTAAGAGTACGGAAAGTATTGTCAGTATGCATATTTTATCCATTCCGGATATGACCGCTGGATGCGAATACAAGCGTATTTTTTGAGTGGTGCTATTGGAGAAAAACACAAGCAATATTAAAAGTTATTTTTGGACGGTTCCTTAGCATAGACAGGGAAAAGGGAGAAAAAAATGGGAAAAATAAGATTATCCGCACTTCTTAGTGACGGAATGGTATTGCAGAGAGAAACAGAAAACAGTATTTGGGGATATGCAGAACCGGAAAGAACCATACAGCTGAAAATGGGAGAGTATCAGGCTGGCGGGGAAACCGGGGCGGATGGCAGTTTTGAGTTCCTGCTGCCGCCGATGAAAAAGGGAGGTCCCTGGGAAATTTCCTTAGAGGACGGGGAGAACCGCATAGTGATACGGGATGTGCTTTTTGGAGATGTTTTTTTGCTGGGGGGACAGTCTAACATGGAGCTGCCCGTTGCCCGTACCTTAGAGCGTTTTGAAACAGAAATCAGAACCACAGAGGAACCGGAAATACGATTGTTTGAAGTGCCGAAGGAATATCTGTTTGGAGAAAAGAGGGAAGAGATTTATCAGGGAAGCTGGTGGAAGGCGAAAGGGGAAGAACTGTTTCTCTTTAGTGCGGCAGGTTATTTTGCGGCAAAGGAACTTCATGAAAAAGAACAGGTGCCCATCGGCCTGTTACAGACAGCTGTGGGGGGAACACCAGTGAAAACCTGGTGCAGTGAGGAAACCATACGCCGCCTTGGGCTTGATGTGGAAGAGTTAGAACAATGTAAGCAGACAGGATACTCAAAAGAGATAGAAACAGAGGAGGCAGAACGGGCAGAACGTTGGTGGAAGGAGGCGCTTCATCCGGAGGCAGAAGAGGAGGGTTTGGCAGAAACAGACGGGCCAGATGGCATACCGGAGAAAGGAAAGAGTGCCGCAGCGGTACATAGCGGGGGGAGTATTCGGATTCCGGGCTTTTTTGAGGGCACGTCTCTTTCCGGTTTTCATGGAGGGCTGCGGTTAAAACGAAGTATCTGGCTTTCAGAGGAGAAAGACTGGGAAAGACAGGAGGCAAAGCTTTATCTTGGGGCGCTTGTGGATGCCGACATTACTTATATCAACGGGGTGAAAGTCGGGGAGACGGCATACCGTTATCCGCCGAGAATTTATCAGGTCCCGGCAGGCATATTACATGGGGGAGAAAACCTTCTGGAGATAGAAATGTTAGTCTTTGGAGACGGCGGAGGTTTTATGCCGGGAAAAGCATATGAACTGCGCTTCGGGGAAACGGAGGTTATGGACTTATCCGGCAAGTGGGACTATGAGGTGATAAGGCAGATGGAGGAACTGCCGGAAACGACCTTTTTTATTTATAAATCTGCGGGGCTTTATCAGGGAATGCTGTATCCGCTCCGCAGATGGAAGTTAAAAGGCTGCTTCTTCTATCAGGGGGAGTCTAATACGGGACGGACAGAAACTTATCAGGAAGAACTGACTGCCATGATTGCTGACTGGAGGGCGTTGTGGAAACGGGAGGATTTACCGTTTCTCTATGTGCAGTTAGCGGGCTTCTCCGACGGGAAAGAACACACGGAGGGGACAGACTGGGCAAAACTCAGGGAAGCGCAGAGAAAAACCGGAAACGTACCGGATACCATGATGGTGCAGGCATACGATCTGGGTGAGTACAACGACCTGCATCCCACTGATAAGAAAAGTGTGGGGATACGTCTGGCGTTAGCGGCAGAAAAGCTGATCTACGGCAGGGAGGTCCTCTGCCGGGGAGCGGAAGTGAGGGAGGTTCTCTGGAAAGAAGAGGAAGCGGTGGTAAGGTTCCTGCCGGAAACTACCGTGTTGCATGCCGTGGAAAAAAAAGGAAGCCTGCCGGAGGCATGGAAACAGGCAGAAGTAAAGGGCTTTGAGGTAATCTTCTCAGATGGCAGCAGGAGTGCGGCAGGCGCTGTACTGGCATCTCCCGAAACGGTACGGGTGAGGCTGCCAAAGCAGAAAGAGGTGGCGGGAATTTGCTACGCCTGGAATGACTGTCCGCTGGAAGCAAATCTTTATAACGAGGCAGAGCTGCCGGTAGTGCCGTTTGAGGCTTATAAATAATAGATGGCATTTTTTAGCAGTAGAAGGAGGATGGCAAATATGTGGTTATGGAAAGAAGGGCAGTGTGTACCGTTTTTTCTGGAGCAGGAGGCATATGAGGGTGTCAGAAGGATTGCCGGGAAGGTGGCGGAGGATGTAAGGCAGGTGTCCGGTGTGCTGCCGGAGCTTCTTACCCTGGAGATGGGAAAAAAAAGAGCATTGGCGGGAAAAAATCAGAAGTGTGCAAAAGACGGCGGAGCGTGCCGGGTTGTTTTTGCCACCCTTGGCAGAAGCGGGTTTTTGGAGGAACTGGAAGCTGCCGGAGAAATTACTGTGGAAGAAATAGCCGGAAAAAGGGAATGTTATGCCTTTCGCCTGTTAGGAGAACCGGGAAAAGAGACCCTTCTTATCTATGGGAGCGACAAGAGGGGAACGATCTACGGGATGTTTCATCTCTCGGAGCTCATCGGCGTTAGCCCACTGCATTTTTGGGGAGATGCTCATCCGGCAAAAAGGGCTTCCATGGAAATTTTAAAATCCATGGAGCTGGTGTCCCGGGAGCCTTCCGTAAAATACCGGGGATTTTTTATTAATGACGAATGGCCCTGCTTTGGAACCTGGACGAAGGAACACTATGGCGGTTTTACGGCAGAAATGTACGATAAGGTATTTGAACTGCTTTTACGTCTGAAAGGGAATTACCTGTGGCCCGCCATGTGGACCTCCTCCTTTGCCTTAGACGGTCCCGGAGAGGAGAGCGCTAAATTAGCGGACGTCTACGGAGTGGTCATGGGAAATTCCCATCATGAGCCGTGTCTCCGTGCCGGAGAGGAATGGGATATTTACCGGGGCAGGGACAGTATCTACGGAAATGAATGGAATTATGTCACCAACCGGGAGGGGCTGTTACAGTATTGGCGGGACGGACTGAAGCGGAGCGGCAAATACGAAAACATCGTTACCGTAGGGATGCGGGGAGAACGGGACAGTATTATGGAGGGGCCGAAAAGCTTAGGAGAGAATATCGAAGTCTTAAAGGACATCATCACCGAACAGAAGAAGCTGATTGCGGAAGATGGAAGATATCAGGGAGAACTGCCGCCGATGCTGCTTGCCGTCTATAAGGAAGTGGAACGGTATTTTTACGGAGAGGAACAAACTCCCGGATTAAAGGATTGGGAGGGACTGGAAGATGTGATATTTATGTTCTGTGAGGACAATTTCGGTCACATGCGTTATCTGCCGGAGCAAAAGGAAAAGCATTCCGGGGGATACGGGATGTATTTTCATCTGGATTATCACGGAGCGCCGGTCTCCTACGAGTGGATTAACAGTACGCCTCTTTCTGCTGTCTGGGAGCAGATGACGTTGGCCTACGAGTATGGAATCCGGGAGGTATGGATGGTAAATGCCGGGGATTTAAAGGGAAATGAATATCCCCTGTCTTATTTTATGGAGCTTGCCTACGATTATGATACCTGGGGCAGCGGGGCGCCGGGAAAGACCGGGGATTATACGGAATTATGGGTTCACCGGCAGTTTGGCAGCTTCATCACGGAAGAACAGAAAAAAATCCTCACCCGGATTTTGGTGGAGGGGACGGCACTCATTGGCAGGCGGCGTCCCGAGGCAATGAACAGCAGAACCTATCATCCTTTCCATGAGAGGGAAGCCGACCGGGTGTTAGGGGAAGTAAAAGCAGTGCAGGAAAAGTTAGTACAGATGGAACAGGAGCTTTCTGGGGAGGCGCTCCCGGCATTTTACAGCATGATTTATGATAATCTGAGGATGGGGCTCAACTTAATTTGTATGCAGATTTATGCCGGGAAAAACGAACACTATGCGAGAGGGGGCAGGACGGCTGCTAATCGGTATGCAGAAAAAGTGGAGCAGTGTATCCGGGAGGATGAAAGGCTGATACGGTTAGCGGAGGAACGTTTTTCGGGGAAATGGAAAGGCATGAGGAAGGGAAGCCATATCGGTTTCCGGAAATGGAACGAGGACGGCTGCTGTTATCCCTTAAGAATGTATGTAGAGCCTTTTCCCCGCCCAAGGCTTGCGGTGTCAAGGGCAGATGGAGAGAGGATTTTGCAGAAAAATTACGGGAACTGCGATACGATGGAAATCCGGGATTTCAGTGAGATTTATACTGCTGCCGGAAAGGAAGGCAGCTTAGAATTTCAGGTGGAAATTGAAATCGCAAACACCGGGAGGGGCAGCTTTCAATGTGAAATCCAGGCGGAGAAGTGTGACTGGCTGCAGTGGGAGCTGAGCAGCTCTAAAGTAGAAGAACAGGAAATCCTCACCCTATTCTGCAGACCGGAACAGCTGCCGGAGGAGGAAGAAATTCGGAGACTTTGGATTTCAGACGGCGAGGCGGCGGTGGAACTTCGTGTCCACGGAAAAAGGAGGCAGTGGGGGAAGATACCGGAAAAAGCCTTTTTTCCGCAGAATGGCGTAGTGTCGGTTCTGGCAAAACATTATGCAGCAGCTTTTCCGGCAGGGCATAGGGAAAAAACGCATCTTATCACGCTGGAAGATTTCGGGCTCTGCGGCAGCGGCATCAAGTGCGCCCCCTTTTCCTATCAGGCGCAAACGGCAGAGGAAGTGCCCTATGCCTTATACCGCATCATGGTGGAAACGGCGGGAGCGTATGTAGTAGAGCTTTGGACAGCGCCAAACAATCCGGTTGCGCCGGGACACAGCCCCTCACTGCTGGTAAAGAATCAGACCTGCGGGGAGGAATGGCGCAGGGAAGCGCTTCTGCCGGAGGATTACCAGGCAGGAGAGCCGGAGTGCGAAGCCTGGGCGAAGGGGGTCATAGAGCAGATCCATAAGACGAAGCTGCCGATGGCGCTTAAGGAAGGGATAAACGAAATTGCACTGGGTTTTTTAGATGGAAGCGTGGTTTTGGAAAAATTATTTGTATATCCTGCAGGTCAGCAGTTAAAGGAATCCTGTATGGGGCAGGCAGAAAGCTTTTGCTTTTAGAAGCGGACGGCGGCAGTAATCCTACAGACTGCCGCAATCCTCCGGCAAAGGATAGCCAGTTGTTTTTTCTTATGGTAAAATGTTGACAGGCGTTTTATGCGCAAAAGTGCGCAGCAGTCGCCCAAGGATATCATATCTTTAGGAATGTTACAGGGAAGGAGCTTTCTATGTGTACATTGCGTCAAAAAATAGAGCGTTGGTTAGATGATTACAAACTAAAGAAAAAGCTGATGCTTCTCTACATATCCTGCGTTCTGATTCCCCTTATCGTAACGGACAGCATTGTCCTGCATATTGTGATTCATTCCGAACAGGTAAAGCAGCAGCACGCCATGGAAAACGATGCCAGTGCCGTGCAGTATCATCTGGGAAGTACGGTGGAATATGCGGCGTCCATGGCAAAAAATATTTATATGAATGCTTATATTGAGGAATTTTTAAACCGGCAGTATGAAACAGACTTAGATTATGTAACGGCATACTATACGTTTATGAAAAATTCCCTTTTTGAGAGCAGCATGGGGACGGACAACACACAGGTTACCATCTATGCGGATAATGAAACCATCATAAACGGCGGGGAATTTGGCAGGCTGTCTGCCGTGCGGGACACGGACTGGTATCAGTATCTGGAAAATTCAGGACAGGAAACCTTGCTGTATTTTTATTATGATGACTGGAAAAGCCCGGCAGTGGATGCAAAGCGCAAACTTTTATTTATCCGCAGAATGGAATTTTTCGGAAAAGACAGCTGCGAGAAGGTAGTGAAAATTGAGATAGATTACAGCAACCTGGTGAGGGATATCGTCAGCATGAATTACGGTTTTCCGGTCTATATCTGTCAGGACAATCGGATTTTGCTGTCAAATGACGGACACAGCAGCGTGGGAAGGGAGTTCGAGACCTTTGAGGCTGCAGATGAGGTGGGATATGTAAAGAATACCAGTCTCTATGGGCTGGAATTGCAGATATATATATTAAAGGGAAGCATGAGTGTGGCGGCACAAATCTGGGAAAATATGCCTTTGATTCTGCTTCTGGTACTCATCAACGCAGTCCTTCCATGGCTTTTGATGCAGCTGATTAACCGCTCCTTCACGCTGCGGATACAGGAGTTAAGCCGTGCCTTTGAAAATGTGGAGAATGAGCAGCTTAAGGAAATACCGGCAGTCCGGGGAAAAGATGAAATCGGCGGGCTGATGCAGAATTATAACCGTATGGCGGCGAGAATTAATGAGCTGATACAGACGGTATACAAGGACAGGCTGCGGGAACAGGAGATGGATATTGCCAGACAGAATGCGGAGCTTTTAGCGCTTCACAGTCAGATCAATCCTCATTTTCTTTTTAATGCTCTAGAGAGCATCCGTATGCACAGTATCTTAAAACAGGAATATGAGACTGCCGCCATGGTGGAAAAGCTTGCCATTATGGAACGGCAGAATGTGGACTGGGGAACGGACTCGGTGGAAATCAAAAAGGAAATGGAATTTGTGGAGGCATATTTGGGGTTGCAGAAATACCGTTTCGGGGACAGACTTTCCTATGAGTTAGACGTAGAGCCGGACTGTGAACAGATAAGGATTCCCAAACTTACCGTGGTGACCTTTGTGGAAAATGCCTGCGTACACGGCATTGAGCGTAAGACGGCGCCGGGATGGATTTTTGTGCGCATCTATAAAGAGCGGCAGGAATTGTGCATTGAGGTGGAGGATACGGGAGACGGTCTTTCGGAGGAGGCATTAGAAGAAATCCGGCAGAATATGCAGCAGGCAAGTATTGAAAAGCTGCAGGAAAAGGGGCGTGTGGGAATCCTCAATGCCTGCCTGCGCCTTCGGATGGTGACGGAGGATGCGGTACAGTTTGACATAGAGAGTGAAAAGGGTGTGGGTACTCTGGTGCAGATACGGATTTCACTTCAAAAACTTTGCGTGTGAATTTTATGACAGTTCATTTATTTTTGGAAAAAAGAGGAGGCAGAGGAAATGCTGCGTGTATTGTTAGTGGATGACGAACCATTTATCGTGCAGGGCTTATCGGTGCTCATTGACTGGAACAAAGAGGGATATGAGATTGTGGCGACGGCGGCGGACGGCAGGGAGGCGCTCTCTTATTTAAAAGAAAATAAGGTGGATTTAATCGTTGCGGATATCCGTATGCCGGTGATGACGGGCTTAGAATTGTTAGAAACCATACGCAGGGAGGGGATTTCCGATGCCTACTTTGTCATATTAAGCGGATACAGTGATTTCGAGTATGCCAAGCAGGCAATCCGCTATCAGTGTATGGATTATGTGCTAAAACCAGTAGAGAAAGAGGAACTGTTGGAAATCCTAAGGAAAGTGGCTCATATGACTGCCGACACCAGAAGAGAGGAGGAGAACCAGCAGAAATTTGAAAAGGCTTATCTGGCGCGTAATGTGATGGCATTGCTCTTTGGAAAATATGACCGGATGAATTTGGAATATGTGAAGAACCATATGCACTTATCGGAGGGAATCCGCTATATCGACATTGAATTTTGGGATTCCATGGAGCTAGAGGAGCGGGAGGAAGGGGAACTGCGGCAGATGCAGCGCCACCTCTACCAGGCCTCCCTGGATTTCTTGAAGGAGGATGAGGGACACTGCATTTTTGATGTGTCCCAGGATGAAAAGCGTTATGACATCGGTTTCCTCTACTGTGATTATATGGCGGCAAAGGCGGGCTGCGGGGAGAAGGAATATTTAGAGGGAATGCGCAAAAACATGGAGACCGTATTGCAGAAACCGGTACGTTTTTTGGCAGGAAAAAAGGTGGCGGATATTTCCCAGATTGCAAAATCCTACAGCGCTGCCTGCGTGCTCAATTCCCTAGAGGCATTCCGTGTGCGGAAATCCATTTATTTTTATGAGGAGGAAGTGCAGGTTCATCAGGGGGGAATCGTCCTCTGCAAACAGAGTCTTGACGCATTGATTGCCGCCATCGAGCAGAATGGGAAAATGCAGATACGGAAGAGCGTGGAACAGCTTTATGAAGAAATGAAGCAGATGGGAGTGGTAGGAGACACGGTAAATCTAAACATCAACTATCTGCTGTTTCAGCTCATCCATTTAGCGACGGAGCAGGACAACGGGGTCAACCAGGAGGAGATTCTGCACTATATCAGTGAAAGCTCCTTTGAGGAGGGAATCCTGAGGGGAAGTAGCGTGCATTTAGCCAGGTTTGCCTGTGAATATGCAGAGTATTTAGCCCAGCTGAGAAAAAATGTTTCCAGAGGTGTGCTCTCGGAAATCGAGCGGGAGGTAAGGGAGCATTATGCAGAAAATTTAACGCTGCGGGAGCTGAGCCAGAAATATTTTGTAAACAGCGCCTATTTAGGACAGATTTTCCGGAAAAAATACGGGGTATCTTTTAAGGATTATCTCAACAATTACCGTATGGAGCAGGCGGCACAGCGGCTTTTGCGCACCGATGAAAAGATTTATCAGATTGCCCAGGAGGTGGGCTATAAGGATTTGGACTATTTTATTAACCGCTTTATTGCGGCAAAGGGCTGTACTCCGGCAAAATTCCGCAAGCAGAGCAGAAAGTAAAAAAGTCAAAGCAGTAAAAAGACAGGGGAAAGGATAGATGTGATTCTATAATTTCCCCTGTTTTTATATATTCTTTCTCCGGTTGTTTCTGTGCCCGTGAACGGTAAAATAGTATTAACAAATCAATTCACAGTGATTTGAAACAAGAAAGGGAGGATGTATTGGTGAAAACAAAAAAATTAGTATCCTTATTGTTAGTAACAGCCATGACGGCGGGGGTGTTTGCCGGATGTGGAAATGACGCACAGACCGGAGGGAACGCCGCAGGCGATACCGGGACGGCAGCCGGGGCGGCAGGAGGAACCGCAGAGGGCAACGGTGAAATAAAAGAATTTACCGCATTTTTCGCAGTTCCCGGTTCAGAGATTAATGATGACAATGAACTTCAGCAGAAGATTGCCGAGATTACCGGAGCAAAATGTAAGGAGACCTGGCTGACAGGGCAGAAGGCGCAGGAGGCAGTGGGAACCTTAATTGCAGGAGGCGAATATCCGGACTTTATTGACGGCGGCGACGGCATGGCGCAGCTTTATGAGGCGGGAGCATTGGTGGCACTGGATGATTACATAGACAAATATCCCAACATTAAAGAGTTTTTGACGGAAGAAGAGTGGGACAGACTCCGTCAGGATGACGGACATATTTACTGGATACAGCAGTTCGGAAATATTTACGGGGAAGAGAAAGCAACGGTTCACAATGATGAGGCATTCTGGATTCAGACCAGAGTATTAGAGTGGGCAGGCTACCCGGAAATCCATACCATGGATCAGTATTTTGATTTGCTGGAAGCTTATAACGAGGCAAACCCGACGATGGAGGACGGAACGGAAAATATTCCGTACACTATTCTCTGTGAGGACTGGCGCTATTTCTGCTTAGAGAATGCACCGCAGTTCCTTGACGGTTATCCTAATGACGGTTCTGTTATCGTAGACCCGGAGGAATTAAAGGTCATTGACTACAATACCACAGATACGGCAAAACGTTATTTCCAGAAGTTAAATGAAGAATACCAGAAGGGTATCATAGATCCGGAGTCCTTTACCCAGACCTATGACGAGTATATTGCAAAGCTTTCTACAGGCCGTGTCCTTGGTATGATTGACCAGTGGTGGGATTTTGCTTATACCGCAGAGGATGCGTTAAAACAGCAGGGATTGGATCTGAAAGGCTGCAATTATGTACCGCTTCCGATTACCATCGAGGAGGGCATGACAAACCAGTGGCATAACTCCGGCGGTACGTTAAACGTAGCAAGCGGTCTTGCCGTTACTACCAGCTGTGATGACGTGGAAGGCGCACTTCAGTTTGTAAACGACCTGTTGGGACAGGAAGTCCATGACCTCCGGAGCTGGGGTGAAAAAGGCGTGGATTATGAAGTGGATGAGAATGGTGAGTATTACCGTACCGAGGAGATGAGAATGCAGGCATCTGATGCCGCTTATAAAGCATCTCATTTCTGCACCTATTCTTATTTCCCACAGTATACAGGAACCAGCCGGGATGGCATCAATGCCATGAAACCGGAAGGACAGCCGAAAGAGTTCTATGACGGCTTAAGCAAAAATGTACAGGAATGCTTTGCAGCTTACGGTGCGGAAACCTATGTGGATATGCTTGGAACCAGTGAAGCGCCGGGTCCATGGTATCCGATGTATTCTTTCTCTAGCAACATGACTACCGACACCGAGGGAGGTCTGGCATGGACGAAGATGGGAGAGGTGAAACATGAATATCTTCCGAAAGTAGTAATGGCAGCGGACTTTGAAGCGGCATGGGAAGAGTACATGGGTATTTATGACTCCTGCAATCCACAGGCATTTATTGATGAAATGCAGGCAGAATTAGACCGCAGAATGGAAGAAGCGGCAAAATATGAGTAAAGAAAAAAGATAACCGCAGAAGGAAAGGCAGGAAGGTGTACGTGGGAGAAGTACGGACAGTGGGCATCTTACCTGCTTTTCCTGTGTTAATATATGACAGTCCGGGGGAATGGAGGAAACTATGGCTTTGATAAAAAGAAAAGAAAAAATAAAAGAGCCTGAAATTAAAATTACGTGGAAAGAAATAAAAAGGCAGAAAGTGCTGCTGATCTGGTCGGCAATCATTGTAGTCTATGGATTTATTTTTTATTATCTGCCCTTAGGAGGGTGGCTGATGGCTTTTCAGAATTACAAACCCAAGGATGGATTGCTCCATTCCCAGTTTGTAGGGCTGCAGAAATTTGCGCAGCTGTTTTCGGATGTCACGTTTCTGAAAGTTATCCGCAATACCTTAGCCATGGGTGTCATTAACCTTGTAGTTACTTTTATCATGGCGATTGTCTTTGCCATCCTGTTAAACGAGGTGAAATCGGCGGGGGGAAAGAAAACGGTGCAGACCATTTCTTATCTGCCTCACTTTTTATCCTGGATTATTGTAACGGGAATTTTACATGATGCGTTGTCAAGCACCGGTATCATCAATGAACTTCTGATGAATTTTGGTATTTTAGACCAGCCATTGAACTTCTTTGCACATCCGAAATTCTTCTGGCCCATTGTGGCATTTGCCAATGTGTGGAAAGAGACCGGATGGAATGCCATTATCTACCTGTCAGCCATCACGGCGATTGATCCTTCCCTCTATGAAGCCGCTAATATCGACGGGGCGGGAAGATGGGCGAGGATCAAGTATGTGACGCTGCCGGGCATTAAACCTACGATTATTATTTTACTGTTAATGAATGTGGGAAATGTACTGAACGCAGGATTCGAAATCCAGTATCTGTTAGGAAACGGCCTGGTACAGAGCGTATCACAGACGATAGATATCTATGTATTGAAATGGGGTATCAGCCAGAATGATTTCTCCATCGGTACAGCCGCAGGTATCTTTAAGAGTCTCGTAAGCATTGTGCTGATTGTCATTGCCAATCAGATTGCAAAAAGGAATGGGGAAGAACGCCTGTTTTAACAAGCAGGAACAGACGTTAGTATGGAGGTCGACATGAAAGAAAAGAAAAGAAGAAGGAAAACATCGGTGTGGGATAAGATTTTTGTCCTGTGCAACACCGTTTTTATGGTAGCTTTCGTAATAATTACACTGTACCCGGTGTTAAATACGCTGGCAATATCCTTTAATGACGGAACAGATGCGTTAAGGGGCGGTATTTATCTGATACCGAGAAAATTTACCCTGAAAAATTATATTACGGTATTACAGAAACAAAACCTGATGACCGGAGCTTATATCACGGTGGCACGAACCGTCATCGGAACGCTGCTTGCTTTGGTGGCAAATGCAATTCTGGCATTTATTGTCAGCAGAAAGCGTTTCCTGTTTAAAAAGCAGCTCTCCTTATTCTGGGTTGTCACCATGTATGTAAACGGTGGTATGATACCTACTTTTTTAGTATACAAGGGGCTGGGACTGACCAACAGCTTCTGGGTTTATGTAATCCCCGGAATGATAAGCGCATTTAATATGCTGGTCATCAGAACCTATATGAACGGAATTCCGGATAGTTTAGAGGAGTCCGCCCAGTTAGACGGGGCAGGTTATATGACGGTATTCTGGAAAATCATTTCCCCGCTGTGTAAACCGGTTTATGCCACGGTGGCGCTTTTTGTGGCGGTGGGACAGTGGAACTCCTGGTTTGACGCCATGCTCTATAACCGTATGAGTGCAAACCTGACTACCTTACAGTACGAGCTGATGAAATTATTGTCCTCTGTTACCAATCAGGGTAATTCCGTGGAGGCAATGAAAAATGCTGCGGGAGCGGTAACGCCTACTTCTGTGCGGGCAGCGGCAACCATACTTACCATGCTGCCGATTATCTGCCTTTATCCTTTCTTACAGAGATACTTTGTGACAGGACTTACCATAGGAGGAGTAAAAGAGTGAGACAGGGAGCATTTGATACCGGAAGCTACCGCAATGCCTTTGCCGCATTGGGGTATTCCTCCGAAGAAATTGAAAAGCGGAAAGAAGAAATTTTTGAGACTTTGTTTTACGGAAGTGAAGAGGAGCGCCTCTATCATCCGGCGGGGGATGACATGGGGTACATGGAAGATACCGGAAATCATGATGTCCGCACCGAGGGAATGTCCTACGGCATGATGATGTGCGTCCAGATGAACCGGAAAGAAGAATTTGACCGTCTCTGGAAATGGGCGAAAACCTATATGTATCTGGAAGAGGGGGAGAACGCCGGGTATTTTGCCTGGTCCTGCCGGACGGACGGCAGGAAAAATGCCTATGGCGCCGCCCCGGACGGAGAAGAATTTTTTGCCATGGCGCTGTTTTTTGCCGCCCACCGCTGGGGAAATGGAACCGGAATCTTTGATTATGAGCGAGAGGCAAAGGAGCTGCTGCACACCTGCATTCATAAAGGGGAAAAGGGAACGGCGGGCCGTGCCATGTGGGACGGGGAAAATAAGCTCATCCGGTTTGTGACGGAGGTGGATTTTACAGACCCCTCCTACCATTTGCCCCATTTCTATGAACTGTTTGCAAAATGGGCCTGGGAGGAGGACAGAGCGTTCTTCGCAAAGGCGGCGGAGGCGAGCCGCGCGTATCTGAAAAAAGCATGTCATCCGGTGACCGGGCTGATGGCAGAGTACGCTCATTTTGACGGTACTCCTTACGTGGGAGGGGAAGAAATCTGGGGCGGCAGGCACGACTGGTATTACAGTGACGCCTACCGGACCATTGCCAACATTGCCTTAGACTATGAATGGTTTGCAGCAGATGACTGGGCAGTGGCAGAGGCGGAGCGGCTGTTGGGATTTTTCTGTGAAACCTTAGAGGAAGAGGATCGGGATGGCATTTTTGCTGTGGACGGAACGGTTCTTCCGGGAAAGGCGCTGCATCCTGTGGCAATGATTGCCACAAATGCACAGGCAGGCCTGATAGCTGAGAGCAAAAATGCGAAGGAGTGTATCCGGCGTTTCTGGAACACGCCTTTGCGCACCGGGAAACGGAGATACTACGATAACTGCCTGTATTTTTTTGCATTTTTAGCGCTGAGCGGAAACTACCGGATTTATAAATAAAAGGGAGGACACATGACATGTATATTGCAAAAAATCCGATTCTTCCGGGATTTTCCCCGGATCCATCCATCTGCAGGGTGGGGGAGGACTACTATATTGTAAATTCCAGTTTTGCCTATTTTCCGGGAGTCCCCATCTACCACAGCCGGGATCTTGCCCACTGGGAGCAGATTGGAAATGTACTGGAACGGGAATCGCAGCTGCCCCTTGAGGGCTGCGGCCATTCGGACGGTATCTATGCCCCCACGCTGCGTTATTATAACGGAACCTTTTATATGATTACTACAAATATCTCCGGCGGAGGGAATTTTCTAGTGACGGCAGAAAACCCCCAGGGTCCCTGGTCAGAGCCCTATTATCTGGGAGAGGCGGCGCAGGGCATCGACCCCAGCCTTTTCTTTGATGAGGACGGCAAATGTTATTATGTGGGGACACGGCCTAACCAGTCCGGTGTCCGCTACAACGGAGACTGGGAAATCTGGCTGCAGGAGCTGGATTTGGAAAAGATGAAGCTGACGGGAGAGAGCAAAAAAATCTGGAAGGGCGCCGTACATCATGCCATCTGGCCGGAAGGTCCCCATCTTTACAAAAAAGACGGCTGGTATTATCTGATACACGCTGAGGGCGGAACTGCCATGGAACATGCCATCTCCGCAGCCAGGAGCAGGGAGCTTTGGGGGCCTTATGAGGGCTGCAAAAGAAATCCCATTTTTACCCACCGCAATCTTGGCGCGGCATATCCCGTGGTGGCGGCAGGCCATGGCGATTTGGTGGAGGACGGCCACGGAAACTGGTACATTGTGATGATAGCGGCAAGAAGGTGGGAAGGATACGGAAACACAGGCAGAGACACCTATCTGGCAAAGGTGTCCTGGGAAGAGGACTGGCCGGTGATTAATCCGGGGCTTGGCAGGCTGGAAGATGCTGTAGAACTGCCCGGAGAGCCGGAGCGGCAGATTTCTCCGGCACAGAGCTGGCATTTCTATGGGAAGAAGCTGCCCCATTGCTTTATGGTGCTCCGCAATCCCAAAACGGAGCGCTATACGCTTACGGAGCGGGAGGGAAGCCTCCGGATCTATGCGGGGAAAGAGACGCTTACGGACAGGGAAAGCCCTTCTTATGTCTGCCTCAGACAGCAGGAATATGAATTCCGTCTGGCGGCACTGATGGAATTTTTCGAGGGAGAGGAAACAGAGGAAGCCGGGATTGCGGTAATGTGCAACGAGGAAAATCATCTTCGCCTAGTGAAAACCTACCGGGAGAAAAAGCCGTGGATTTCCCTGATTTCCTGTCAGAAGGGAAAAACGGAGGTTGTTGCGGAGCAGAGTATTGCGGAGGGAAGAGCAGAACTTATCATGATAAGCCGCGGACAGGAGACGGACTGGTATATTCAGGTGGAGGAGCAGGAGACATGCACCGTTGCGCAGGGCGTTGACATGCGGGGCTTTAGTACGGAGGCCACCGGAGGATTTACCGGCTGTACACTGGGAATGTATGTCTCTGCAAACAGAAAGGAAAGCAGCCATTTTGCAGATTTCCTCCATTTTTCCTGTGAGGGGATATCGTACAACGAATATTAAGTAACTTAATATTCGTTGTAATAGTTTCGGAGAGAGGTTGCTGTAGGCGGCTGCACCCGGTATAATAAGAGAAGAAAGAGGTGCAGCCATGAAAAAAGAAATAAAACATGCCGGAATATTATTGCTTGCAGCCGCAGCTCTTTGTGCTGTAAGCTGGCAGGAAAATGAAAGAGAAGAAAAAATCAGGGAATATACCGCTTTTTTTTCGGTGCCGGGTGCGGTACGTGATGAAGAAAATGTGATAGAAAATGAGATTGCAAAGCTGACCGGGGCAAAGTGCCGGGAAATCTGGCTGACAGGACAGACGGCGGATGAGGCAACGGGCTCTTATATTGCAAGCGGTGAATATCCGGATTTCATGATTGGAAATGCAATGCTCTATGAGGCGGAGGCACTGGTTCCCATTGATGCGTACTGGGAGGATTATCCGAATATCCGAAATTATATGGCAGATGAAGAGTGGGATAAATTGCGGCAGCCGGACGGTCATATTTACTGGATGCCGCAGTTTGGCGTTGTGCAGGGAGAGGCGCCGGAACTTGTACATGAGGGAGAGGCTTTCTGGATACAGACTAGAGTTTTAAAATGGGCGGGTTATCCGAAGATACATACCGTAGAAGAATATTTCGCACTGATAGAGGATTATATGGCAGCGAATCCCCGTATGGAGACAGGGGAAACCAATATCCCCTTCACACTCCTGTGTGATGACTGGCGTTATTTTTGTCTGGAAAATCCGCCGCAGTTTTTAGACGGTTATCCTAACGACGGAAGCTGTGTGGTGGACCCGCAGACAAAAACGGTGCAGGATTACAATGTCACTCCCACGGCAAAAAAATATTTTCAGATTCTCAATCAGGAATATCAAAAGGGTATGTTGGACCCGGAATCTTTTACCCAGACTTACAGGGAATATCTTGAGAAATTAGCCTCCGGCAGAGTCCTTGGTATGGTGGATCAGTGGTGGCAGTTTTTCTATGATGTGGATGTTTCCTTAGAGCGGATGGCAGCTATGGGCTACGGATATGTCCCCTTGCCCGTCACTATGGAAGAGGGGATAAAAAAACAGTGGCATATTAAGAGGGGGAATGAAATCAGTGCGGCCAGCGGAATTTCCGTTACCGTGGGGTGCGATGACGTGGAGGGCGCATTTCAGTTCATTAATGACCTTCTTGACGAAGAGGTGGCAAAGCTGCGTTTCTGGGGCATTGAGGGAGTGGATTATGAGGTGAACGAAAACGGTGTTTATTATTGTACGAAGGAGCAGCGGGAAAATGCCGGAAATGCAGAGTACCGGGCAGCTCATTTTTGTTATTATCCCTACTTCCCGCGGTTTGAAGGAATCTGCGGGGACGGAATCAACGCCTTTTCCCCGGAGTATCAGCCGGAAGAATTTTTTTGTGCACTGCCGGAGGATGTGAGGGAATGCCTGACGACTTACGGATGTAAAAATTATGTGGATATGCTGGGTACCAATGAGAAACCGGGACCCTGGTATCCCATGTATTCCTATTCGGATGTGCTTACCACAGAGACTCAGGCAGGGAGCGTCTGGAAGAAAATGGAGGAAGTAAAGCATGAATATCTGCCCCAGGTGGTAATGACAGAAGATTTTGAAGAAAGGTGGCAGACTTACATGGAAAACTATAAGGCCTGTCAGCCGGAGATTTTTTTTGAAGAAATGCAGAGGGAATTAGAACGGAGATTAGAGTAGGAAGAAAATATAGAAAATAAGGAGAGGTAATGATGAACAGGGAAGAAGCAAGACGGAAAGCGGAAGAATTGGTGGGAAAAATGACATTGGAGGAGCGGGCAAGCCAATTGAGATATGACGCACCGCCTATAAAAAGGCTGGGGATTCCGGCATACAACTGGTGGAATGAGGCGCTGCACGGTGTGGCACGGGCGGGGCAGGCAACGGTATTTCCCCAGGCCATCGGATTGGCAGCTACCTTTGACACACAATTAGTAAGAGAAGTGGGAGATGTGGTTTCCACGGAAGGCAGGGCAAAGTATAACGAATATGCCGCGAGGAATGACAGGGATATTTACAAAGGACTGACCTTCTGGGCTCCCAATGTGAATATTTTCCGTGATCCAAGGTGGGGCAGAGGCCATGAGACCTACGGGGAGGACCCGTATCTGACCGGGCGCCTTGGAGTTTCTTATGTGAAGGGACTGCAGGGAGAGGGAGATACCATGAAAGCGGCGGCCTGTGCGAAGCATTTTGCGGTACATTCTGGGCCGGAGGCACTGCGCCATGAGTTTGATGCCGTGGTGACGAAAAAGGATTTGAGGGAAACTTATCTTCCGGCATTTGAGGCACTTGTAAAAGAGGCGGAAGTGGAGTCTGTGATGGGAGCCTATAACCGCACCAACGGAGAACCCTGCTGTGGAAGTAAAACTCTTCTTAAGGACATTTTAAGGGAAGAGTGGGGCTTTCAGGGTCATGTGGTATCGGATTGCTGGGCGATTCAGGATTTCCATGAGCGCCATATGATAACGTCTACGCCGAAGGAGTCGGCTGCCATGGCAATCAATGCAGGCTGTGACTTAAACTGCGGCGTCACTTATCTGCATGTTTTAAGTGCCTGTCAGGAGGGGCTGGTAACGGAGGAGACCATAACAGAGGCGGCAGTGAGGCTTTATACCACCCGGTATCTCTTAGGGCTTTTTGACGGCAGCGAGTATGATGCCATTCCCTATGAGACGGTGGAATGCAGAGAACACCTTGCCCTTTCGGAAAAGGCAGCGGCAGAAAGCTTTGTTTTGCTGAAAAACAACGGGATTCTCCCGCTGAAAAAAGAAAAAATAAAGACCCTGGGAATCATCGGGCCAAATGCAGACAGCCGGGCAGCCTTAATCGGAAATTATCACGGAACATCGTCGGAATATGTGACGGTGCAGGAGGGTGTTATCCGCTATTTAGGAGATGAGGTGCGGGTACTTACCTCCATTGGCTGTGATTTGTTTAAAGACCGCACGGAATCTCTTGCCATGCAGCAGGACCGCCTGACGGAGGCACAGATTGTGGCGGAACACAGTGATGTGGTGCTGTTGTGCCTTGGGTTAGACGAGACGTTAGAGGGAGAAGAGGGAGATACCGGAAACAGTTATGCCTCCGGGGATAAAAGAGATCTGCTGCTGCCGGAGTCCCAGCGACTTTTGATGGAGGCAGTGGCGGAGACGGGAACTCCGGTTGTGCTCTGTATGATGGCGGGGAGCGATTTAGATTTAAGTTATGCCGCGGAGCATTTTGATGCTATTTTGCAGCTGTGGTATCCCGGCGGACAGGGCGGAAATGCCGCTGCCAAGGTATTGTTTGGAGAAGTCTCCCCTTCAGGAAAACTTCCGGTGACGTTCTATGAAAATTTAGAGCAGCTCCCGGAATTTACGGACTATTCCATGAAGGGAAGAACCTACCGCTATCTGGAGGGAAAAGCACAGTATCCCTTTGGCTTCGGACTGACCTACGGCAAGGCAAAGGTGCTTTCCGCAGAGGTGGTGGAAAATCCGGAGGGTTCGGAGAAATACTGTATCTGTGCAGATATTAAAAATGAGGGAGACGCCGATATAGAAGAGGTGTTGGAAATTTATGTAAAGAAAACGGATTCCCCTGACGATACGCCAAATCCCTCTCTCTGTGCATTTGAAAGAGTGTCTCTTTTGGCGGGAGAGGAAAAGGAGATTCAGGCGGCACTTCCGGAGAACGCATTTACAGTGATTGACGGGGAAGGAAAGCGCCTTGTGGAGGGAAAACAGTTCCGGTTTTACGTAGGCTTTTCCCAGCCGGATGAGCGGAGCGGGGAATTGATGGGCGAAAAACCCTTAGAAATAGATACGTTTTTATCTTTCACATAATTATCACAGTTTCATCCGTTTTTGTACACAATTCATGATTAGTATAAGCAAGAATACTTATCAGGGAAAAAGCAGCCGCAGCAGATAAGATTTGCTGCGGTTGCTGCGTATATGGACACCTGATGGGGAAGTGCATGAAAATGTGACAAAACAAGGAGGAAAAAAAGTGATTGAAATCGAGCATCTTGTAAAGCGGTACGGCAGCCATATGGCAGTGGATGACCTGTCGCTTTTGGTGGAGCCGGGGAAAATCTACGGCTTTTTAGGACCCAACGGGGCCGGAAAATCCACCACCATGAATATTATTACAGGCTATTTGGCAGCCACCGCCGGGACGGTAAAAATCAACGGGGCAGACGTTGCCCTAGAGCCGGAAAAAGCAAAGCAGTGTGTCGGGTATCTGCCGGAGCTGCCGCCCCTTTACATGGATATGACGGTAAAGGAGTACTTGGATTTTGCGGCGGAATTAAAAAAGATAGAAAAAGGGAAACGGGCAAAACAGGTGGCAGAGGCAATGGAAATGACAGGGATAACCGATGTTTCCGGGCGTCTCATCCGAAATTTGTCCAAGGGCTATAAACAGCGTGTGGGCTTTGCCCAGGCGGTGTTAGGAAAGCCGGAAATCATTATTTTAGACGAACCTACCGTGGGGCTTGACCCAAAGCAGATTATCGAGATCAGGGATTTAATCAAAAAGTTAGGGGAGAGCCACACCGTCATACTAAGTTCCCATATTCTGACGGAAATTTCCGCTGTCTGCGACCATGTTTTCATTATTTCTAAGGGAAAGCTGGTGGCAAGTGACAGCACGGAGAACCTGTTAGAACGCATGACGGGAAATCAGCAGATTTCTCTTCTGGTAAAGGCGGAGGCGGAAGCAGCGGAGGGAGCGCTGCTTGCCCTTGCGGGAGTGGAGCGGTGCGAACTGTCAGAGCAGCGGGAAGAAGGAACGGCTGCCCTGCTTATTTCCGCAAAGAAGGACTGTGATATCAGGGAAGACATTTTCCATACCTGCGCAGAGGCGCAGCTGCCGATTCTGGAAATGAAGACGGCGGAAAAATCCCTTGAGGATGTATTCTTAGAACTGACGGCAAAGGGAGCAATCTGGTGATATGTCAAGATAATTTTTGAAAAGATTTTAATATGTTTTTCAGAAAAAAGGGTAACTTTAAT
>ERZ808024.171-NODE-171-length-51141-cov-11.128035_pt1 | contig 51141 bp, 38 predicted proteins | sample MGYA00380181_ERZ808024 | MGnify/ENA primary metagenome ERZ808024 (study PRJEB31490, sample SAMN06133413) | mouse gut metagenome | isolation source: Z2_1 | host: mice | place: China: Chengdu | collected 2015-05 ...
GATGTAAGATAGACATCATAGCGGAAATGATTAATCCGTTAGTGAGGGGATGGATGAATTACTTTGGAAAGTTCAATCCATCAGCCATGAGAGGTACATTACAATGTATTGAAAGAAGACTTGTAAAATGGGCAATGTGTAAGTACAAAAACTTTTGTGGAAGAAGGCGTAGAGCAGAAAAATGGCTCTGCACTATAAGAAAGCGAGAGCCAAAACTTTTTGCTCATTGGAGTGTCTTGTATTCGTATTGTTGAATGATAAGAGCCGTATGAAAGGAGACTTTCACGTATGGTTCTGTGAGAAGTTTGAGGTGGGATTCCTCTTACTTACTCGACTGAGAGGACGAGGGTTAGTCACCCCCTCCTACTCGATTGTTTTATAGGTTTGGGGTGTTAAAAGGAGGGGCGGATAAGGGGATGAGGCAGATTGCACAAAGAAGGCTCTGTTTTTGTATTTTTTAATTAGGGGGATAATCAAGCCTTATAAAATGGGAAATTTTAAAAGAAAAATAAATTCACCTTTTATAGTGTAATGTGATATAATTACTATGAGTGTAAATAAAATGTGTGAGAAGTTTGGAAAGATAATGAGAGCAGGTACATGAGAAAAGAAAATTTGGGAAATTTAGTAAATAATCAAAGAAGTAAGAAAAGTATTGCTATTAAAGATTTGAGTAGGGGGATATGCTCTGTTACAGCGCTTCAGAGACTGGAAAGGGGAGAATGGATTCCTAGTTTTTTTGTGCTGGAAAGAATTGTAGAGCGCCTTGGTATCTCAATGAATAAAGTGGAGTTCCTTTATGATGAACAATCCTTTAATATTTATTATCTTAGGGAAATGATAGAGAGAAATCTGTTGGAAAAGAAGTATCAGGAAGTAGTAAAGGCGTTGGAATATTACGAGGGATTAAAAGAGGCCGTAGAACCTCTTCATAGGCAGTATATTTATAAAATAAAGGCTGTGCTAGAAGAAGAATACTATAAAAACAGCAGACAGAATATAGATTATTTGGAAAAAGCAATGCTTCAGACAGTACCGGATTTTCATATGGAGGACATAGAAAAATATGTATTAGGAGAAGGAGAATTGATCTTAATTCTTATGTGGCTGAATGCGAAGGATAAAGGTGGGGAAATGGAAATCTTATTATACAGTAAACTGCTGTTTCGTTATATGGAGCGTACATTTTCCGACGAAGAAGTACTTGCCAATGTATACAGTAAAGCAGCATGGATATTCGCCAGAATTCTTATAAGCAAAAACAGAAAGAGAGAGGCATTGGAGTTATGTATCAGAAGCGAGGAATTATTGATTAGTAACGGTTTATTGTTGCATTTGCCACAATGTTTGGAATTAATTCTTGTCTGTGAAAAAGAATTGAATGAAAATTCCTATGAGAACTGGAAGAAGCAAAGGGACGCTTTAAAGTGGGTATATGAAGAATATGATGGTAAATATGAGACGGGAAAAATAGAATTGTGGAGAAACTATCGAATAAATGAGTTGTATTTTGTGTCAGAATTAATCAGTCAGGAAAGAAGGGGATTAAAGAACTCACAGGAAAAAATGGCACACGAATTGGAAATAGATCCGAAAACTATATCTAGAATTGAGAGTGGAAAGTATAAGCCAAAGCCAGGAACTTTTGAAAAAATGAAAGAGTACTTAGAATTTGATAGAGACATATGCAATACACATGTAGTAACAGAGGATTTTGCAGTGTTAGAATTGGAGAGAGAAATCTCGAAAGAGGGACATTACAGAAAATTTAAAGAGGCAGAAGCATTATATGGAATATTAAAATCGAAATTGTCCATGGAATACAATGAAAATAGGCAGTATGTGATGTTTATGGATATTTATTTTCAAAAAGCTCATCATAAAATTACTGAAGAACAAGCAATAAAAGGTTGTATGCAGGCATTTAAACTAACCAGGAAAAATAGTGAAATAGAAGAACTAGAAAAAATAATACTTAGTAAAAATGAGATGACTATTATTAATTATATTGCAATGATGTATGATGAATTAGGGGAAAAGGAGGAGTGTATTAGATTGTTAGAAAAAGTAAGTGAAGGATATGAAAAAAGTAAGATGGATAGAAAATACCATTATGCAGGCTCTGCATTAATATACCGGAATTTATGTGGTAAATATGAGGAAAATAATCAGTTTGAGGAAGCCCTGAAATTGTGTGAACTGGGAATAAAGTTTGATATAGGATGTGAACGCGGAATAGAAGTGGGATGGTATGTAATGCAGAAAGCGTATACGGAAGAAAGAAAAACGGGAGATAAAAAAGCCAGCCAATATTACTATCAGCAGGCTTATCAGATACTTCAGTTAATGAAAAAGGAAGCCTCTATGAATTCCTTGAAAAAATATTATGAAGAAAATTATGGAGAGATATTAAATTAATTGATAAATTCCTCAGTACTGTCAATTGCGTAGATATGGACACTGTTACTAGTAGTATCTGTGGGATGGATAGAGATATTTGAATGACTGGCAATAACGGCAAGCAATAGAAATAAAGTGATAAGTTTTCCACAGTAATTCATGGTGATTTCCTCCTAAAATGTAAATATAAAAATTATATCATAAAAAGAGGGGGGAGGTTTATACCAAAACTGTTTTTTTTATTAATCCTGTTTTGGTATAAACCTCCCCCTCTTTTTATGATAATATACATTAAAACTAAATTTGAAAATTAATATTTGGCTTCAAATTTAGATCACTTAATAATTAAAGAGGAACCGTATCATGGAAAACAAGAAAGAAAATTTAGAAAATGTGCAGGTTATAGAAACAGAAAATGAGAAGAAAAAAGTTCTTGATGATTTGTTTGAAGTTGAAGTGCTGGATACTGCGTTTACGTGTCATGAGCCAAGACACATTAATTAAGCATTCTGATTTAGTAGATATAAATTTTATAGTTTGCTTGGTTATATAAAAGGTATCCATTATGGGAAAGAATTATTAAAAAAATGTTCTCCTATAATATATGAAAAGGATTTAATTGCTTTAATGAAAGAAGAGTTTGACGAATGTGGAGAAAATGAACTTTTGGTACAAATTTATTTTAATTTGGCACAATTAATACATAATAAATTTATTGTGTGCAGTATAGAACAAGAATAAAAATAATTGTGGGAATGACTTGATAAACAAAATAAAGGAAAGGGCAAAATTCAATTTTTTTGATATATAATAATTGAATTTATAAAAAGTTAATGAAACAAAATAAATTAAAAACAATTATGGAATTGATAAAATATGGTGGAAACAGAAAAAGATATGTTATGTTGATAATTTCTGTAATTTTTATTGCAGCTTCTAATTTTATTGTATCATTTATGCTTCAACAGTGCATAGATGCTGCAATAAACCGGATGTTTTGGGAACTGATGCTTGCGGGTGGGATATTGATAGTAATATCAATTTTTTGCGGAATATTTTATTATTTATATGGAAAAGAGAGGGAGAGATTAAAGCAGGAAAGTGCAAAGAAAATAAAAGCAGAAGTATTTAATAAGTGGATGCGCTCAAATTTTAATCAGACTAAAACCATTGAAGAAGGCAAAATGATAACATATATTACTGAGGATGCTGATAAGTGCGCAGCGTTTGTTTCATACACATTATTTCCTTTGCTGCAGGTTATTTTATGCTTGGCTATAGGCAGTATATATACACTGTATTATGCGTGGCAGATTTTTCTTGTCGTCGTATGTTTAGCAGTTTTTTTGGTTTTGATTTTATCTAAATTATTTTCTAAAGTCGAAATAGCTTATGATGAGAAACAGGAGAAGATTGCCAGGCAAAAAAATCTGTTTTTAGAATGTTTTAAGTGTAGTGACATCATTAAGATTAATTCATTAGTAAAGCCAATTTTGACAATACATAAAATGACTGCCGGACAGCGGATAAAATCCGAAGTGAAGTTAGAAAAGGAAAAAACATATGCCAATATTTTTATGGAAAACGGAATCTTAATGATTGAAATGATAGTATTGTTTGCTGGAGTTATTTTGGTAAAAAACCAAAAATTGACCGTGGGAGCAATGATTGGTGTATGGAATGCAGCAATTGGTACCTTTGTTTATCCTTTGATGGATTTCCCAGAGATTTTTTCAGGTGTGACGGAAACTGTAGTATCTTTTAATAGGATAAAAAATATAATGGATTTGCCAGTTCAGAAAATAACAAGGCAAGTTGTATCTGAAAAGCAACAACATGAGATTATATTGGAAAAAAGTACATATAAAGAGGATGATAAGCTGATTTTGGATGAAGTTTCACTACAATTGCGACAAAAAGAGCTTATCATTATTGAGGGGGAAAGTGGGTCAGGAAAGTCAACACTCGCCAAAATATTACTCGGACAGATTGAAGTGCAGGCAGGGAAAGTATACTTTGATTCTGAACAAATAGATATTGACAGTTACGGCTCGTTCTTTTCTTATGTGCCGCAGGGAAACTCACTTCTAAATGTTTCTTTAAAAGAAAATATTATGATGGATAAAAAAGAGTGGACACAGGAAATGCTTAGTGAGATTTTGAAACTTAGTGAGATTTTGAAGCTTAGTGAAAAGATTTTAGGTTTACCATTAGGATGGGATAGTGTACTTCAAGACGATGTTGTTTTATCAGAAGGGCAGGCACAAAGGGTTGCAATTATTAGAGCCATATATCGGAGAGCCCCATTTTTGTTATTAGATGAACCGTTTTCGGCATTGGATGAGAAATGTATTGAAAAAGTGGTTGAAGTGCTTAATCAGGAAAAGCAAATGCGTGGAGTTATGATTATTACACATAAAATTCCTTCGGGGCTAAAGTATGATAGAAAATATGTCATGGTGGGAGGAAAATTATATGAAGGGTAAAATGGAGACAGGTTTTAGACAAATAGAGAAATATAATCCGGCAAGACACTTATGCTTACTATTGGTAATCTTGGCACTTATTGCAAATGGGGCAAAATTGTGTTTGGCAATAATTTATGATTTTGTTCTGGAAAGAATTGACATAGTAGATGGGAAACAGTTAATTTTATTAGGAATAAGTTCATTAGTGACAATTATTATAATCAGTGCAGTTAATTGGGTAAAAAGAGTATTAGGGGAAGAACATAGACAAAAAAAGATTGGCCAAGTGCAGGGAAAGGTTATCAGTGAGTTAGAAAATAAAAGGCTAGACAGAATCGAAAAGGTTTCAGAAGGTGAGTGGACAACTTTATTATCAGATGATGTTGAGCAATGTTCAAATTATTTTTTTAAATTTACGCTTGCATTTTTAACTGGGATTATTTTGTTTATTGCATCTGTTTGTGTGGGGGTTTATTTGTCAGTAAAACTTACACTAATAATAATAGTTTGTTCTCTATTTGCATTTTTAATACCTAAATTTTTTATCAGTGGAATTAATAAAACGTATGATTCTAAGATACATAATAAAGAAAAGTTGCAGGAAAGGTTAATTCAACCATTGCATTTTAAAAATTTGATTAAAGCATATGATTATGAAATAGAGTGTGAAAAAAATTTCGAGTCAGCTTATATAAATTATGCGAATGAATGCGTGGAAGAAGCAAAATTATCCGCTGCCATGACAGGCATAAGTATAGGGAGCGCATTTACTATTAGCAGTTTATGGATGGTAATTGGTATCTTTTTTATGGTAAATAACAGTATTTCAGTAGGAGATTTTGCTGCTTTTATGATGTTGAGTGATTATTTTAACTGGCCGTTTACAGAGGTGGGCGGTCTGTTGGCTGAAAGGACAAAAATAAAGGTATCACTTGAGCGTTTGGAAAAGTATTTATTGTTGGAAAAAGACGATTGTGAAATGGAGAAATCTACGGAAGGAGATGCGATATATTTTACAAATGCAGAATTGTTGCTTGAAAATTCTGGCAAACTGATTATTAAGAAGAACGTAATCAATATGAATGGAAAAGATAGAATCGCAATTGTAGGAGGGAGTGGAAAAGGAAAAACCACATTATGTAAGTTAATTATGGGAGGATATTATCCTTCAAAGGGAGAAATTTCAATATGTCTTGATGGGAAAAAATATTCAAAGGGGATGCTTAGGAGCGTGATAGGTTATATGCCTCAAAAGAGCAATATTTTTAGCGGTACAATCAAAGAAAATATTGCGGTAGGGAAAGAGGGAGCGACGGAAGAGGAAATTAAGGAGGTTGCAAGAATTGCGTGTGTGGATAGTTTTGTAAAAGAGTTTCCAGAGGGATATAAAACGGTGGTTGGCAATAACGCAAAATATCAACTGTCTGGTGGGCAAATTGCAAGAATTGCATTGGCAAGAACTCTGCTTCGCTCTGTTCCCATTTATATTTTGGATGAATTTAGTGCAGCCCTTGACAATGAAACGGAATTAAAAATTTTAAATAATCTGGAAGAAATAGATGCCATTATTATACATGTTACTCATAAAGAACAAACAAAAGGGTTTTGCAACAAGATTGTCAATATTGATAATTTTGTTAATTTATGTACAGGGGGCTGTCGCACTAAGTAGCGACAGCCCCTCTTGTATGATTTTTAGCTTACATAGATTTTACAATTCTGCCCACATACATTTTACATTTGCGGCGTAGCATAATTACGAGAAAATAGTGTGCTGTCTCGTTCGTCTTTAGTGAATTATGAATGAGGGAGTACAAGGGTGTGCTGGCATTCTCATGATTAGTAAAGCTGTAGTGAAAGGGAAAGGTGCCGGCACTGGAAGATGAGAAGAAAACGAGGATGATATATGGAACAGACACTTGTATGGGCGCATCGGGGAGCCAGCGGGTATGCGCCGGAAAATACGATGGCAGCTTTTGAAAAAGCGGTGGAAATGGAAGCGGACGGGATTGAATTGGATGTTCAGATGACGAAGGACGGGGAACTGGTGGTGATACATGATGAAACCATCGGGCGGGTCAGCGACGGAACCGGATGGGTGAAGGATTTTAGTTACACCAAATTGGTGAAATACAATTTTAACCGCACCCGCCCGGAGTATGAGAGGGCGGAGATACCCACTTTAGAAGAAGTTTATGAGTTGATAAAGCCGACAAAACTTACCGTGAATGTGGAAATCAAGACGGGAATTGTGTTTTACCCGGAAATCGAGGAGCGGGTGCTGTATTTGACGGCACGTATGGGAATGGAGGAACGGGTGCTGTATTCTTCCTTTAACCATTATACGATAAGGAAAATCAAGGAGTTAAATCCAGGGGCGCAGACGGGGATACTTTACAGCGACGGCATGATTAATCCCGTAAGCTATGCACATTATGTGGCGGAGGCGGACGCCCTGCACCCGGCGCTCTACAACCTTCAGTATCCGGGCTTTATGGAGGAGTGCAGGAGGCATCAGAGAAAGGTGCATGTCTGGACGGTGGACGAGGAAAATTATATGCGCATGGTCTGTGAACAGAGGGTGGATGCCATGATTACTGATTATCCCGATTTGGGAAAACAGATTGCGGCGGAGTACTCTGAGGGAAAGCTGCAGCCTGAGCTGGTGCGGGCGGTGCGGGAACGGGTTGCGCTATGAGAGAGGTCTATTACGGTGAGGAAGGCTATTCCGGCTTTATGCGGTATGCGGCAGAGCCTTACATAGAAAAATACCGGGAAAGAAGCTGCTTTTGCAGTTATGACGGCAGAATTATTTCTTATTATGCTTACCGCAATCCTAAGGCAAAGGGCTGTATTGTGATTTCCCATGGATTCTGTGAGTTTGGGGAGAAATATAACGAGGTAATCTACTATTTTCTGTTGGCGGGTTATTCCGTCTATCTGCCGGAACACCGGGGGCACGGTTATTCGGAGCAGATGACCCCGGATAGGGATAAAGTCCATATTATGGATTTTGAGGATTATGTCCGGGATTTTCACTGCTTCCTGACGGAGATTGTAAGGGAGCAGAAAAAATTTCTCTTTGCTCATTCTATGGGAGGGGCGGTTGCGGTGCGTTATTTGGAGGAATATCCGGGAAGTTTTCAGGGGGCGGTGCTTTCTGCGCCCATGCTTCGGATTAAAACGGGAAAATGTCCCAAGTTCTTTGCAGAGTGGATGGCAGACTGGTTTGTGTTTACAGGAAGGGAAACCCGCTATGCGTCAGGACAGAGGGGTTTTGATTTTAAGGCGGATTTTGCCGGAAGCGGCTGTCTCTCGGAGGAACGTTACCGCTATGTGTTTGACAGGCGGCTGGCAAATTTTAATTACCGGACCTACGGTGCAACCTATGGATGGCTGCGGGCAGTTCTGAAGGTGGAAAAAAAGATAAACAAAAAGAAAAATCTGGAGCGCATCAACACTCCCATACTGATTTTTCTGGCAGGCAGAGAGCATATGGTGGATAACCGGGCGGCGGTGGAATTTGTAAACCGGGTGAACGGGGCGTCTATGGTGTACATGGAAAAGGCAAAGCACGAGGTTTATAACGGAGATTACGAGATTAGGGTTTCCTATTATCAGCAGATATTTGCATTTCTGGAGGAAACTGCTGAGAAAGAAAGATGCAGAGTGGAAGGGAGTGAGAAAACAGCTCTAATACGGCAGGAAGCAGTGCAGGCGGTCAGGGAACAAGTCGCATTAGGAAAGTGATGGGATCACGGAAAGGGAAAAATGAAGAAAAAATTAGAAAAAAAGGAAAAATATTGGATACTGTATGATGTGGGAAATTCTGCCTTTGTGCTTTTGGTGTCCACTATCATACCGATTTATTTTAAAAACATGGCACAGGCGTCAGGCATGGAAAATTCAGATTCCACGGCGTATCTAAGCTATGCCATATCTATCTCCACATTGTTGGTGGCAGTGTTAGGACCGGTTTTGGGAACGATTGCAGACGGCAAAAACCGCAAGAAGCCGCTGTTTGCATTTTTTATGATGATGGGTGTTTTAGGCTGCGCAGGGCTGGCTCTGCCGAAAAGCGTTATAGGATTTTTGGCGGTGTTTGTCATTGCCAAGGTGGGGCTTGGCGGAAGCCTTATCTTTTACGACTCCATGCTGGTGGACATCACTACGGACGACAGAATGGATGAGGTATCCTCTCACGGCTTTGCCTGGGGATATATCGGAAGCTGTATTCCCTTTATCATAAGCCTGGGGCTGATTTTCGGGGCGGACGCCATCGGAATTTCCGGTACGGCGGCAACCATGATTGCCTTCGTATTAAATGCAGCCTGGTGGGGACTTGTGACAGTGCCGCTGTTAAAGAATTATAAGCAGCAGTATTATGTGGAAAATGTATCGGCAGACGGCAGACAGGTGGTGAACCGTCTGGCGGAGGTATTTGGGGAGGTAAAAGAGAACAAAAAGGTACTGCTGTTCCTGTTATCCTTTTTTTTCTACATTGACGGCGTCTATACTATTATCGAGATGGCAACTTCCTATGGCAAGGACGTAGGGATAAGTGACACTAGCCTGCTGTTAGCACTGCTGTTTACCCAGGTAGTGGCGTTCCCCTGTGCCATTCTTTTCGGAAAGCTGACGGAGCGCTTTCAGACAAGCCGCCTGATTTTAGTCTGCATCGGAGCCTATTTTGCAGTGGCAATGTATGCTCTGTGGTTAGATACCGCCTGGAAATTCTGGATGATGGCAACCTTTGTGGGCGTGTTCCAGGGTGCAATACAGGCGTTGTCCCGCTCCTATTATGCGAAAATCATTCCAAAGGAAAAATCCTCGGAATATTTCAGTGTATTTGATATTTTCGGAAAGGGAGCGTCCTTTATGGGAACCATGATTATGGGAATTTCCACCCAGTTGTTTCACACCTCAAAAGCAGGCGTGCTGGCAATCGCAGGAATGATTCTTGTGGGATTTCTTCTGTTTTGCCTACAGACCAGAAGCGTAGAAAACAGGGAAAGCGAGAGCCATACAGAGGAGTCTCTGACGGAATACAGGGCAGAAAGAGCAGAATAATAAAGAGAAAACAGGGAGAAAGGATTTGTCGAAGAAAGGGTCTAAAAACAGGAAAAACAGAATAGAAATAAAAGGAGAAGCAACAGGAGCTATATCCTTGTCTATAGAAGAAGAGTTAAAAGAACAGATAGAAGCGCCTATGGTAGGGTTGAAATATGCCTTTGCTATGGACGTGATGCAGGCGAAGCTGCGGATGATGAACGCTGACCTGACGGAACAGAAAAGCCGTCAGGTCATTCGCAATATGTCCGCAAGGATAAAAACCACCGACAGCATTATAAAAAAACTAATCCGAAAGGGCAGGAAAGTAAACTTTAAGGAAGCGGTGGGTGAATTAAACGATATCGCAGGAATCCGCGTCGTGTGCTATTTTTGCGACGACATTTACGAGGTGGCGGAAAAAATCAGGGAGCAGAGGGATTTGCGTGTGATTAAGGAAAAAGACTATGTGAAAAATCCCAAAAAGAGCGGTTATCAGAGCGTCCATCTTATTGTAGGGGTGCCTGTCACGTACCTTGATAGGACGGAGGAAGTGCGGGTAGAAATCCAGATACGCTCCTTCGCCATGGACTACTGGGCGGAATTAGATACCCAGATGTGCTACAAAAAAGACGCAGGTCAGATAGAAAACGTGGAGCGGGAGATAAAGGCCTATTCCGATGTAATCGCCGGGGTGGATAACCAGATGTTAGAGCTGCGCAGACGCATAGAAAAAATGTAGACATAACCGTTATTACCAAAAATTTGACACCCTGAACAAATTTACAAATAAAAGAGAAAGACAGGTGAATGAAAATGAACACAGGAAAAAAACAAAAGTACTTAGAAAACCGGGAACTGTCCTGGCTGAAATTCAATGGGAGGGTATTAGAGGAAGCCGCCGATAAATCCGTGCCGCTGTGTGAGCGGATTTCCTTTTTATCCATATTCCAGAGCAACCTGGACGAATTTTTTATGGTGCGGGTAGGCTCGTTGTACGACCAGATGTTAGCGGATAAAAATGCCAGAGATAACAAGACCGGAATGACCAGCAAAGAGCAGTTGGACGAAATTTTTGCTGCTTCAAGAACTTTGTCGGAACAGAAAGATAACGTGTACCGGGAGTGCATGAAGCAACTGGAGAAAGAAGGGATTGAGTGCGTGCGGTTTTCCGATATTCTGCCGGAGGATAAGGCGTATCTGGAAAATTATTTTACGGAATCCCTTCTGCCACTGCTCTCGCCACAGGTCATCGGTAAAAAGCAGCCCTTCCCCTTCTTAAAAAACAAGGAAATCTATGCAGTGGTGGTACTGGGAAGCAAGGGTAGCGACAAGCTGGGAATCATTCCCTGCAGCAATGAGGTATTCCATCGGGTAGTGGAGGTACCCTCCGCAAAGGGGCGTTATATTCTGGTGGAGGAACTCATTTTACATTTTCTTACCCTGGTGTATAACCATTATACAGTAAAGAGCAAATCCCTGATACGCATCATCCGCAATGCGGACATTGACGTGGACGAAGCATTTTACGACGAGGATTTAGACTATCGGGATTCCATGGAAAAACTCATTCGTACCAGAAGAAAACTCTGCCCGGTGAAATTAGAGCACAGCCGGGTGTTAGATGACACCGTCATTGAAAAATTAAGAAAAGAGCTAAAGCTGTTCCCAGAGCAGGTATTTTTCTCGGAATCGCCCTTAGAGCTGTCCTTCTTATCCAAAATACAGGACGCTCTCCGGGGAAAAAAGGAATTATTTTATGAAAAACAGGTGCCCCGGCTGCCGGCTTCCATTGATGGTGAGTGCTCCATGATTTCTCAGATTGAGGAAAAAGACCGTCTTTTAAGCTATCCCTTTGAGAGCATGAAGCCCTTTATCCGTCTGCTGCAGGAGGCTGGACAGGATAAATCTGTAGCATCTATCCGCATGACACTTTATCGTGTGGCAAAAAATTCGCAAATCGTAGAAGCCCTGATTGATGCGGCGGAAAACGGCAAGGAAGTGGTGGTGTTAGTGGAGCTGCGGGCAAGGTTTGATGAGGAAAACAATATCGAGTGGTCGAGGCGGTTAGAGGATGCGGGCTGCCGGATTATCTATGGCATTGACCATATTAAGGTGCACTCGAAACTCTGCCAGATTACATATAAAAAAGAGGACGGCATTCATTATATTACCCAGATTGGTACCGGAAATTATAATGAGAAAACAGCAAAGCTTTATACGGATTTGTCCGTGATGACAGCGGATAAAGCCATCGGTGAGGAGGCGGCGGAGGTATTTCAGGCGCTTTGCTTAGCGCAGTTGATGGAGGAAACGAAGCAGCTGCTTGTGGCGCCGAAATGCCTGCAGAATAAGGTGCTTACCCTGATTGACGGGGAGATAGAGAAGGCAAAGGCAGGGAAAGAAGGGTATATCGGACTGAAAATGAATGCCCTCACCGACAAAGTGATTATCGAGAAGCTGGTGGAAGCTTCTAAGGCGGGCGTGAAGATTGATATGGTCATCCGGGGGATTTGCTGTCTGCTCCCCAGGGTAAAGGAAGATACGGAAAATATCCGTGTCATCAGCATTGTGGGACGCTACTTAGAGCATTCCAGAATTTATATTTTCGGCAGGCCGGAGACGGCGGAATGCAGGGTTTATATTGCCTCTGCGGATTTTATGACAAGAAATACCACAAAACGAGTGGAGATAGCAGTGCCCCTCTTAGATAGAGAGGTCAAAGAGCGGGTATGCGGAATCTTCAATCTGACCCTGCGGGATAATGTGAAGGCAAGGGAACTGCAGAGCGACGGGACTTATCTGCGGGTGCAAAACTCCGGTGTGGAGCTAAACTCCCAGGAATGCTTCTTTCGCCTGAATAATTAGTGCCCTGCCTGACTGATCATCGGACTGCATTGCCGCCTGGTGCCATAGGCTGGCAATGTCATCCGTCAGGGCAGCCGCTTGTCGATGCGGCATCGGTATTAGCGGAATCTTTACTTTTATTTTACTCACATTTTACAGAAAGCCGTCTTTATATTTTACATGCAGGGAATAAAGTAGTCCATGTAAACGAGATAGAAAAAGATTGCAGGGCACAAAGCCCCAGTAAGAAGAAAAAGAGAGGATTGTAAAATGAAAAAGAAAGTAATGTGTATGTTATTGACAGGTATGATGGCAGCAGGCGTTTTAGCGGGATGTGGCAACGGAGGAAACGCTGATACGACAGGAAATGCCGGAACAGCAAATGCGGGCACAGTAAATGCAGGAGACGCAGCAGCGGATACCGCAGACAGCGCAGAAGGCAGTGACGCAGCGGCAGATAATAGTGCGGAGGGAAGCGACGCAGCAACAGGCGATTTCGATGCCGGCGAATACATTAACGTAACCTCCCGTGAGGACGGTTCCGGCACCAGAGGCGCATTCATTGAGCTGTTCGGTATTGAGGAAAAAGATGAGTCCGGTGAAAAGGTGGATTACACCACAGAAGAGGCAAACATCACAAACAGTACCGACGTTATGATGACCACAGTTGCCGGAGATGAATATGCCATCGGTTATATCTCCCTCGGTTCCTTAAATGATACCGTAAAGGCTGTTTCCATCGACGGGGCAGAAGCAACAGTAGAGAATATCAAGAGCGGAACTTATACCATCGCAAGACCATTTAACATTGCAACCAAGGGTGAAATCAGCGAGGCGGCACAGGATTTTGTAAACTTTATTTTAAGCGCTGAGGGTCAGACAGTGATTTCCGATAACGGATATATCACCGTAGACGACGCAGCAGAAGCTTTCGCAAGCAACAGTGCTGAGGGCAAGGTAGTAGTAGCCGGTTCTTCTTCCGTAACGCCTGTTATGGAGAAATTAAAAGAGGCTTATGGCGCAGTAAATGCAGCAGTTGAAATTGAAATCCAGGAGAGTGACTCCACTACAGGTATGACCAATGCCTTAGAGGGCACCTGTGACATCGGTATGGCATCCCGTGAGTTGAAAGACTCCGAGACAGAGGGAGGCTTAACCGGAACAGTTATTGCCATGGACGGTATTGCGGTTGTAATCAACAATGGCAACCCTACAAGCGATTTAAGCAAAGATGATGTCAACGGTATCTTCCGCGGTGAGATTACTACCTGGGATGAAATTGCAAAATAAGAAATTCAGAACATATTCCTAAGAAAGGTGCTGTGGCGCGGGGCGGTAGGCCGGCGTCACAGCCTTTTCCCACATAGTTAAAAGTCAGATTGCCGCAGTGCGGGAATTGGTATCAGGAGATTACTATGAACAGAAAAAAAGAAGTTATCATGGAGGGGGTATTCCTCTTTACCGCAGTGATTTCCATTGTAGCGGTAGCGCTTATCTGTGTATTTTTGTTTGCCAATGGATTTCCGGCAATGAAAAAAATTGGTATCTGGGAGTTTTTATCGGGAAAGACCTGGAGACCGTCTAACAATAAATTCGGAATTTTCCCAATGATTTTAGGCAGTATCTACGTCACGGCCGGGGCATTGGTCATAGGGGTTCCCGTGGGGATCTTCATGGCGGTTTTTATGGCAAGGTTCTGTCCGAAGAAACTTTATAAGGTGTTAAAGCCCATTGTGGATTTACTGGCGGGAATACCCTCCATCGTCTATGGATTTTTCGGATTGGTGGTGATTGTGCCCTTTATCCGGGAACACTTTAAGGGAAACGGGAATAGTATATTAACAGCATCCATACTTCTTGGAATCATGATACTTCCCACCATTATCGGCGTATCCGAATCCGCTATCCGTGCGGTGGAGGAAAGCTACTATGAGGGGGCGCTGGCATTAGGGGCAACCCATGAGCGCAGTGTTTTCACCGTTATTGTCCCGGCGGCAAAATCCGGTATTATGGCGGCAGTGGTGTTAGGTGTGGGTCGTGCCATCGGAGAGACGATGGCAGTCATGATGGTAGCGGGAAACCAGGCGAGGGTGCCGGACAGTATCTTTAAGGGCATTCGTACCCTGACCTCCAATATCGTGATGGAAATGGGGTATGCTACGGATTTGCACCGGGAGGCGCTGATTGCCACCGGAGTGGTGCTGTTTGTATTTATCTTAATTATCAATATTTCATTTTCAATTTTAAAGAGTCAGGGAGAGGAGAAATAGATGGAAACAATCAATCGACAGTCCCTTGGGGATAAGATGAAATCTTACCGGAAGCATCCGGGTTCTTTTCTGCTGTTGCTGCTGGTACTGATAGCGGCGGTATTTACCGTCTGTGTGCTGGTATTCCTTGTGAGTTACATTTTAATTCGGGGGATTCCCTATTTAAAACCAAGTCTTTTTGCCTGGGAATACACCTCAGAAAATGTTTCCATGCTCCCCGCTATGGTAAATACGCTGCTGATGACGGTGCTAGCGCTGGCAATTTCCATTCCCTTCGGTGTAGGAGCGGCAATCTATCTGGTGGAATATGCGAAAAAGGGCAATAAGCTGGTAAAGATTATCCGGGTGACGGCAGAGACTCTCTCCGGTATTCCTTCCATTATCTACGGACTTTTCGGTATGCTGTTTTTCGTTACTGCCCTAAAATGGGGCTATTCCATGTTGGCGGGGGCAATGACGTTAGCAATTATGGTGCTTCCTGTCATTATGAGGACCACGGAGGAGGCGCTTTTGTGCGTGCCGGACTCTTTTCGGGAGGGAAGTTTCGGTTTAGGAGCCGGAAAGCTCCGCACTATCTTTCGGATTGTGCTTCCCTCTGCCATACCGGGAATTTTATCCGGCGTCATTTTGGCAATCGGACGTATTGTGGGTGAGACGGCAGCGTTGATTTATACATCGGGAACGGTGGCAGGCGTGGCGGGAGTGTTAGACTCCGGGCGTACCTTGGCGATACATATGTATTCTCTTTCGAGGGAGGGAATGCACTCAAACGAAGCTTATGCCACAGCGGTGGTGCTTCTTGTCATTGTACTGCTGATTAACGGGGTGTCATCCCTGATTGCAAGAAAATTTCAGGCACCGCAGAAGTAAACGGATGGAGGAAACTATGTCAGAAAAATTTAAAATAACAGGTCTGGATTTGTATTACGGCGATTTTCAGGCGTTAAAAAATATTAATATGTCAATTACTGCCAATGAGATTACGGCGTTTATCGGACCCAGCGGCTGCGGTAAATCTACGTTTTTAAAGAGCTTAAACCGCATGAATGATTTGGTGGAGGGGTGTCGTATTACCGGAAAGGTTCTGTTAGACGGAGAGGATATCTACCGGGGCATGGACGTGAATTTCTTAAGAAAACGGGTGGGAATGGTATTCCAGAAGCCCAACCCGTTTCCCATGAGCATTTACGACAATATCGCCTACGGGCCGAGAACCCACGGAATCCGCTCTAAAGCGAAATTGGACGAGATTGTGGAGAAATCCCTGCGGGATGCGGCAATCTGGGATGAGGTGAAGGATAGGTTAAAAAAGAGCGCTCTTGGCATGTCCGGCGGGCAGCAGCAGCGTCTTTGCATTGCCAGGGCGTTGGCGGTGGAACCGGAGGTGATTCTTATGGATGAGCCCACCTCGGCATTAGACCCGATATCTACTTCTAAGATTGAGGATTTGGTGATTGAACTGAAGAAAAAATATACCATTGTAATGGTAACCCACAATATGCAGCAGGCAGTCCGTGTTTCGGATAAAACCGTATTTTTCCTTTTAGGGGAAGTCATCGAGAGCGGTGAGACGGAAAAATTGTTCTCCGTACCGCAGGATAAGCGGACAGAAGACTATATTACAGGACGGTTTGGTTGAGGAGGAGGGAAAAATGAGAAATCGCTTTGACAGACAGTTATTAGAATTAAATAATGAATTAATCGAGATGGGAGGCCTGATTGAGCAGGCAATCGAGATGGGAATTTCCGCTCTGATTAAGCAGGATGTGGAAAAGGCGGTACAGGCGATGGCATTTGACGAGGAAGTGGACCACCAGGAGAGGGAGATAGAAAGCCTCTGCATGAAACTGCTGTTGCAGCAGCAGCCGGTGGCAAAGGATTTGCGCCTGATTTCTGCAGCTCTTAAAATGATTACTGATATGGAGAGGATCGGGGACCACGCCGCCGATATTTCCGAAATGACGATTTTGATGTCCGGCTCCGAATATGAAGGCAGCCAGATTAGCATTGATTTGATTAAGGATATGGCAAAGGAGACCACTGACATGGTAATTAAGAGCGTTGACGCCTTTGTCAATAAGGATATGGAATTAGCCCGCTGGGTCATTGAACGGGATGATGTGGTGGACGACCTGTTTTCTAACTACCGCAGGGAGCTGATTGAGAAAATCAATGAAAACGTCAAGAACGGAGAACAGGCGACGGATATGTTGATGGTGGCAAAATATTTTGAGCGTATCGGTGACCATGCCACCAACATCGCGGAATGGGTGATTTACTCCATCACCGGGGAGCACGCTGACTAAGCAGCTTCGCTTATTCTAAATAGAGGGGAAACGAAGGGCACCGACAGATTGGAAGGCATCCGAGACATAAGAACTCTTGACAAGTGGGAAAAGATAGGTTACAAAAAATGCAGAAGCAGAAAATGGGACTTATTTGTGTTCCGGTTTAGATTTTAGCAGGAGGATAACGAGATGAAAACTTATCATTGGGCTACCTTAGGATGCGGTGTGATTGCCAACCAGCTGGCAGAGGCAATGGCAAAGGAGGGCAGGACGTTCTACGGTGTTGCCAACAGGACTTACGAGAAGGCGGCTGCCTTTGCGGAAAAATACGGGGTGGAAAAGGTTTATGAGAAAATAGAGGATTTGTTTACCGACGAAAATGTGGATATTATCTACATTTCCACGCCCCATAATACTCATATTCCCTATTTAAAAGAGGCGCTGAGGAACGGGAAGCATGTGCTGTGTGAAAAATCCATCACATTAAATTCGGAAGAATTAGCGGAGGCGTTAAAGCTGGCGGAGGAACACCAGGTGATTTTGGCGGAGGCGATGACCATTTACCATATGCCTCTTTACAAAGAATTAGACAGACGGATAAAGAGCGGCAGCTTAGGTGAACTTAGAATGATTCAGATGAATTTCGGCAGCTACAAGGAATATGACATGGGCAACCGATTCTTTAACCCTTCTTTAGCGGGCGGGGCGCTGTTAGACATCGGTGTATATGCCCTTTCCCTTATCCGGTGGTTTATGTCGGAGGCGCCGGACCAGGTGGTATCCCAGATGAAGCCTGCCCCCAGCGGCGTGGACGAACAGGCAGGAATTCTTCTGATGAACCCTGCCGGGGAAATGGCGACGGTTGCCCTTACTCTTCATGCAAAACAGCCCAAACGGGGCATGATAGCCTTTGATAGGGGGTATGTTGAAATATATGAGTACCCCAGAGCCCAGAAAGCGGTGATTACCTATACGGAGGATAATCATCAGGAAAGCATAGAATGCGGAAACACCGGGGACGCTTTATGGTATGAGGTCTGCGATATGGAGCAGGCGGTATCCGGCATAGCGGATGAAATGCACATAGACTACACCATAGATGTCATGTCGCTTATGACAGAGATAAGAAAAAGCTGGGGCTTGGTGTATCCCGAAGAAAAAGTATTCCATTTAACATGAATTGCAAAATGAAGTAAAATGCGGTATAAATAGAATGTATGTAAAATTTGTGAAAAACAGTATGAATGTATTACAGGAAAAAGGAGATGTGAGATGGATATTTTTGGAATACTGACTCTGATTGGCGGACTAGCCCTGTTTCTTTACGGAATGAATGTGATGGGAGCAGGTCTCGAAAAAATGTCAGGAGGAAAGCTGGAGCGTATTTTAGAGACGCTGACCTCTAACCCTATCAAAGCAGTGTTATTAGGCGCAGGCGTTACGGCGGTGATTCAGTCCTCATCAGCAACTACGGTTATGGTGGTGGGATTTGTAAATTCCGGCATTATGAAGCTGTCCCAGGCAATCGGAATCATCATGGGCGCCAACGTAGGTACTACCATTACCTCATGGCTGTTAAGCTTAACGGGGATTGAAGGCGGAAGCTTCTTTATTCAAATGTTAAAGCCCTCCTCCTTTTCACCGATTCTGGCAATGATTGGTATTATCCTTACCATGTCCTCTAAGAGTGACAATAAGAAAAATGTGGGACAGATTCTTCTGGGATTTTCCGTGTTAATGTACGGTATGCAGGCTATGAGCGGTGCTGTGGAGCCCCTAGCGGACGTCCCGGAATTTACCGGCATGTTGACGATGTTCAATAATCCGGTATTGGGTGTATTGACGGGAGCTATCCTCACGGCGGTGATTCAGAGTTCCTCCGCTTCTGTGGGTATTTTGCAGGCACTGTCTGTCACAGGCGGTTTCACCTATGGTTCCGTACTTCCGATTATCATGGGACAGAACATCGGTACCTGCGTGACCGCCATGATTTCTTCCGTAGGCGCCAGCAAGGGTGCAAAACGTACCGCATTTGTGCATTTATACTTTAATATCATCGGTACGATTATATTTATGTTGGTATTCTACCTTGGAAATGCTTTCTTTCATTTCAGCTTTACCAATGAGACGGTGGGTGTGGCAGGCATTGCGGCAATTCACACCGTGTTTAATATATTTGCAACATTAGTGCTGTTGCCTTTTACCAAGGGCTTAGAGAAATTAGCGTACCTTACCATTCCGGTGTCACCGGAGGAAAAAGAGGTGCAGGACGACGTATTTACGATTCTGGACGACCGCTTCTTAAGCAGCCCGGCATTTGCCATTGAACAGTGCCATTCTCTGGTAAACCAGATGGCGGAGATGACGAAGGCCGGCTTTATGGAGGCGATGACTGTGCTGACAGATTATTCCGAGGAAAAGATTGCGGATGTCATTGCCAAGGAAAACCGGGTAGATACCTATGATGATAAAATCAGTGCTTATCTGACAAAGTTAAGCAGCCAGGATTTGTCTTATAAGGACAGCCTTAAGGTGACTTCCCTCCTGCACTGCCTGACGGATTTTGAGCGTATCTCTGACCACTCCATCAATGTGGTGGAAAACGCACAGCAGATGAACAAGGACGGGGCATCCTTCTCGAAAAAGGCAAAAGAGGAAATGCGGATTTATGGAGAAGCTATTGCCGATATCTTAAACCGTACCACAAAAGCCTTTGTGGAGGGGGATGATGATTTGGCGAGAACCGTAGAGCCGTTAGAGGAAGTCATTGACGAAATTAACAAAGATGTAAAGAAAAACCATATGAAACGTCTCAGAAAAGGAAAATGCACCATTGAGCTGGGACTGGTACTCTCCGACCTTGCCATGAATTATGAGCGTGTGGCAGATCATTGCTCGAATATTGCAGTCTATATGATGCAGCTTTACGATACAGAGCTTGAGGAACACAGCTTCACGGAGCAGATGGACGCAGGGGAGAGTGCAGAGTTTGCAAAACAGCTGGCGGAATTTAAAAGGATGTATGAATTGTAGGAAGAGAGAAAGACAGCGCTCTTCCCCCAGAGATTTGCGCCGGAGAAGTAGAATAAAGGAGAGCTATGGCGACCATTTATATTGTAGAAGATGATGTAAATATCCGCGAGATTGAGCGTTATGCTTTAAAAAACAGCGGTTATGAGGTGGAAGAATTTGAGAGCGGGGCGGAGTTTTTTAAACGACTGGGGAAAAAGCAGCCCTCTCTGATTTTGCTGGATGTTATGCTGCCCAATGAGGACGGACTGGATATTCTCTCCAAAATCCGGGCAGACAGGGAAACAGCCGGGATCCCCATTATTATGGTGACGGCAAAGACCAGTGAATTAGATAAGGTGAAGGGGCTTGACTTAGGAGCGGACGATTATATCACAAAGCCTTTCGGGGTGATGGAGCTGATTTCACGGGTGAAGGCGTTGCTGCGGCGCACCAGGCAGGAGGAGACAGAGAGCCGTCTTTGCTGCGGCGATATTGTTTTAGACAATGACAAGCATGCGGTATATATCGCGGGGGCGCTCTGTGAGCTGACTTTTAAGGAATTTGAATTGCTGAAATATATGATGTTAAACCAGGGCATCGTCTTATCCAGAGATAAGATTATGGATCAGGTATGGGGCTTCGACTATGAGGGGGAGAGCCGTACCGTAGACATGCACATCAAGACCCTGCGCCAGAAATTAGGGGCGTCGGGCAGTCTCATTAAAACCGTTCGTAATGTGGGATATAGAATGGAGTCGTAGATGAAAAATTATTTTCATTTACATGAAAGCGAAACGATACAATGGGGAATACGAATGAAGAAAAAAATAAATGCGAAGTTTATGTTAATTGCGGCAATCGCCATCGTGGTGACTGCCGTATCTTCTATGCTGCTTTTTTACCGGATATTAGAAACACAGATTTTTGATGATCTGAAGGCGAACGCCCATATCATCGCCATGACAAACACAAAGGAATTTACCGGGGATTTGGATTACGATTTAAACCGTGACGGAATCCGGATTACCTTCATCAGGGAGGACGGCAGCGTGCTCTATGACAGCTTAGAGGACGAGAGCATCATGGAAAACCATAAAACCCGCCCGGAAATTGCCGCAGCTTTTGAAAGCGGGGAGGGAAAGGCCATCCGCAGATCAGCAACCTCTGCGGATCATACCTTTTATTATGCCATGCACCTACAGGAGGGGGGCGTAATCCGGATTGCCAGGCAGAGCGACAGCATTTTTAATTTTATCTACACCATGGCAGGACTGATTGTGCTGGTGGGGCTGTTAGTTTTTACCATGTGTGTATTTTATTCCCACCGGCTTACCACACGTCTGGTGACGCCCATTGAGAAAATGGCGGATAACATTACCATGATTGATGAGTCGGAGGTTTATGAGGAAATGCGCCCTTTTATCTCCACCATTAAGCAGCAGCATGTGGATATCCTAAATCATGCCCAGATACGGCAGGAATTTACGGCGAATGTCTCTCATGAATTAAAGACGCCCCTCACCGCCATTTCCGGCTATGCGGAGCTGATTGGCAGCGGTATGACAAACGGGGAGGACACGGTTCATTTTGCCAATGAGATTCACAACAATGCGGAGCGTCTGCAGTCTCTGATTAATGATATTATTAAGCTGTCAGAGCTTGATGACGGGGATTTGAAGCCGGAATTTGAGACGGTGGATTTATATGAGTTAGGAGAGCAGTGTATCGCCTCCATGGCATTGCAGGCACAGAAAAATGAAGTGGCAATGTGTCTTGTGGGGGAGCATGTCCTGATGAACGGCAACAAAACGCTGTTGGAGGAGCTGATTTTTAACCTTTGCAGTAATGCAGTGCGCTATAACAAGCGGGGCGGCAGCGTCACCGTTAGCACCACGACGGAACAGAACCGTCCGGTGCTGACGGTGTCGGATACAGGAATCGGCATTCCGAAGGAGCACCAGGACAGGGTGTTTGAGCGGTTTTACCGGGTGGATAAGAGCCGTTCTAAATCCACGGGAGGCACAGGTCTGGGGCTTGCCATTGTAAAACATATCGTGGCGCAGCACGATGCCCAGATGACCCTGAATAGCGAAGAGGGTGTGGGTACGGAAATAAAGGTGGTTTTTTAGTGAGAAAGTCCGTTTCAAAAAGGGAAAACTGTGTTACAATGATAAGATAACAGATGAAGGAGCGTAACATCATGTTTTCCGTGTCAGATATCAGAGAAGAAGCCTATCCGGCAGCATACCGCAGAGGAAAGGAGCTGTATGAGCAGGGAGGGGTTATGGACTTTTCCTATGAGGTATACTCTGTGGGAGATTTTCCCAGGGCCCAGGTGGCGGCGAAGATCCGGGGCAACTCAGAGCCCTATTACCATGTGGAAGTAGAAGTAGATGAGGAATTTGCAGAAGTCAGCAATAGCAGGTGCGGATGTGAAGCCTTTTATAATTACGAAGGGCTTTGCAAGCACTGCGTTGCTGCTCTTTTTGCGTATGTAAACAGAAGGCAGGCGGCGGAGCTGCTTAAAATCCGGGACGGGAAAAAGGGTGAAGATCAGGAGTGCCTGTCAGGGCAGACAAAGCTTAAGACCAGCAATACCTTAAAGACTATGTTGAATCAGTATTCCATGCGGGCGGGCTCTGTCTATCTGCTTCCGCAGCAGATTTACGGGAAAGTGGATTTAGAGCCGTATTTTAAGATGAATTACGGCTTTGCCACCGTGGAATTTAAAATCGGGGCGGAACAGAAGTATGTGCTGAAAAATATATCGGCATTTCTTTATTCCCTCCAGAATAATGAGAAGGTACGCTACGGTAAGAAATTAGAGTTTTACCATCATATGGAGGCGTTTTCAGAAAATGGAAAGCGTATGATACGTTTTTTACAGTTACAGGAGGCGGACAAGAGGCGCCAGAGTAAGTTTCACGCCTATTACGCCTATACCGGAAGCTATGAGCGCACCATGGAGTTAGACGGGCTGGGGATTGACCGTTTCTTTGAGGCGGTGGGGACGGAGCCTTTTACAGCGGAAATCGGCTACCTTCCGGAGGATTCCTTTCAGATAGCGGAGGAAGAGCGGAAACCAAAGCTCTCTATCCGGCAGGGAGGCTCCGGCATTTTTCTTCTGTTGGAGGATTTGCAGGTGATTCATGGGGAGAAATATGTTTATTTCTATGAGGGCAATCTGATTTACCGCAGCAATCCCGGGCTTAAGGGCAGGGTTTACGAGTTTTTTGAGTTTATGAACCGTCAGACCGGAGGAGAGTGTTACATTGCGGCAGAGGAGCTTCCCATGTTCTGCCGGGATTTGCTGCCTTTAATTAAGGAAAATTTCAAGGTGGAATCCGAGGGCTTTGACGAGAGCCTCTATGTGCCGCCGAAGCCGGAATTTGAGCTGTATCTGGATAAGCCGGATGCCAATACCGTGGGGGCAAAGCTGATGGCGGTCTACGGGGAAGAAAAATATAATGTGTTGGAAAAAATCGCTCCGGGCGAGGTGCGGGACGTGGCGGAGGAACTGCGGGCGAAAAGCTTGGTGGAGCCTTATTTCAACGAGTACGCCATGGCGCAGACGGTTTTTGTGTTGTCAAGGGATGAGGATATGCTCTACCAGCTGTTGACGGGGGGCCTGCGGCGGCTTTCGGAATATATGACGCTCTACACCAGCGAGGGCTTCCGCAATATGAAGGTGGTGTCCTCTCCTCCCGTTTCCGTGGGCGTGTCCCTAAAGAGCGATTTGTTAGAGCTCGAAATCCATTCCCCGGAAATGTCGAAGGAGGAGCTGGCATACCTGCTTTCTAAATATGACAGGAAGAAGAAATATATCCGCTTAAAAAACGGAGATTTTCTGGATATGGAGGACGACGGACTACGGGTGCTCGCGGAGGTCAGCGAAGATATGCGTCTCTCTGAGAGTAATCTGAAAAAGGAAAAGATAATTGTACCGAAATACCGCGCTATGTACTTAGACGCGGCATTAAAGAACAATCATCTGCTTTCTGTGGAGAAGAACCGGGAATTTAAGGGTATGGTGCGGAATATGAAAACCATAGAGGACAGCGATTTTGAGGTCCCGGCGTCTTTAAAGGAGATTATGCGCAATTACCAGAAGAGTGGTTTCCTCTGGTTAAAAACTCTGCGGGAGAACGGATTTGGAGGAATTTTGGCGGACGACATGGGACTGGGTAAAACCTTGCAGGTCATCAGCCTTTTGGTGTCGGAGTATGAGGAAATAAAGGCGGGGGAGAAAGAAGAAAAGCCTTCCCTGATTGTGTGTCCCGCCTCGCTGGTTTATAACTGGCAGAAGGAAATCAGACGCTTTGCACCGGAGCTTTCCACCCTCATTGTGACGGGGATGGCGGCGGAGCGCAAAGACATCATCAAAACCAGTGGGAAGAGCCGGATTTTGATTACATCCTATGATTTGCTGAAGAGAGATGCGGAGATCTATCAGGATATGGTTTTTGCCATTCAGGTGATTGATGAGGCGCAGTATATTAAGAACCCTTCCACCCAGGCGGCAAAGGGGGTGAAGAAAATAACGGCGTCCTTTAAGTTAGCGCTGACGGGAACCCCTATTGAAAACCGTCTCAGCGAGCTTTGGAGCATTTTTGATTATCTCATGCCGGGGTTTTTGTACAGCTATCAGCGGTTTCGGGAGGAAATCGAGCTGCCCATCGTCACAAATCAGGACGAAAATAAGATGGAGCGTCTGCAGAAGATGATACGCCCCTTTATTTTACGGCGGTTAAAGGGAGATGTGTTAAAAGATTTGCCGGAGAAGTTAGAGGAAAATGTCTTTGCCAAATTAGACGGGGAGCAGATGCAGCTTTACGATGCCAGGGTACAGCGTATGAAAGAGCTGTTAGACGGGCAGAGTGAGCAGGAGTTTAAGGAGCATAAGATACAGATTCTGGCGGAACTCACCAGACTGCGGCAGCTTTGCTGCGACCCGGCGCTGCTTTATGAGGATTATGCCGGGGAGTCTGCCAAGACGGACATGTGCATGGAGCTGATTTTAAATGCGGTAAACGGTGGGCACAAGGTGCTGCTGTTTTCTCAGTTTACCTCCATGTTAGACAGGTTAGGGGAGCGGCTGAAAAAGGAAGATGTCGCTTACTATATGCTGACAGGCTCTGTCAATAAGGAAAAGAGAATGGAGATGGTGGAGAGCTTTGCCACGGACGAAGTTCCGGTGTTCTGTATCAGCCTTAAGGCAGGAGGAACGGGACTGAATTTGACGGCGGCGGATATTGTCATCCACTATGACCCCTGGTGGAATGTGGCGGTGCAGAACCAGGCAACGGACCGGGCGCACCGTATCGGGCAGAAGCATGTGGTGACGGTGTACAAGCTGGTGGCGGAGAGTACCATTGAGGAAAAAATCATTGCCATACAGGAGCGGAAGAAGCAGTTGGCGGAGCAGGTGCTAGAGGGGGAAGGCATGGATACGGCGAGCTTTACGAGGGAGGAGATTATGGAGCTGCTGGGGTAGAAGGCGTTGTAAAACAGTATAAGCAGACGATTATGAAAGCAACGGAAGATGTAGTAAACAATAAGAAGGAGCAAAGCGTTATAGCTTTTATTCGTTCTATAAGGCATATCCGGGGATTTTCCACTCAGTGAGTGGAAAATCTATGCCATTGCTTTCTTGGATACATTACCGTATTTTATAGCAGGCCAAAGATGAGAAAGCCCGTAAATGGTATGAGGGAGAAGCGATAGCGCAATCATGGGGAGTCAGAACCTTACAGCGTAATGTTTCTTCTCAATACTATTAATCGTATGCTTCAGACACAAAAACAGGAGCTTGTTGAGAATGAAATGAAGGAGTTGACTGCAGAATATCAAAATGATAAACAGGAGTTTATTAAAAATCCAGTTGTAGCTGAATTTTTAGGATTGGCTTCCAATACAGATTTTACAGAAAGTGACCTTGAAAAAAGTATTTTGACGAACTTGCAGAAATTTCTGATGGGCTTGGTAAGGAACTGTTAAGAAATAGCTTTTAAATTTGGGACTTAATAACATAGTTCCATTTTCCGAGTATTTCACAAGGGAAAATGTTGATTTTCGCTAATTCATCATCAGATATTTTGTGGCCGGTTTCATATATTTTCTCATCAAGCTGGCAAGTAATGGTCAATCCATTTTCCGTTGTTGTATTTGATATTAAACTGATTACTGTTTCAATATCAATTAAAGGCTGTCCCTGCCAGTTTTTTGAAATATAGCAGAACATCCGATGCTCTACTTTGTTCCATTTTGATGTGCCTGGAGGATAATGGGAAACCATAATCTCAAGCCCCGTATCATTAGCTAACTGTTGTAATTCGTATTTCCAGTTGCGGCTCCGGGAGCCATCACACGTGATGTATATCCGCTTTGCGTCAGGAAATGCATTTTTTCCAACAGCACGAAATGCTGGTTACTGCAAATTCAGATGTGTCATGGTTCGTTCCAAGATTGACAAACCCGGTATTGTTATTGAGGACATAGACGCTATAGGGGCCACCTTGCCTAATTCAGGTATTGGGAAATCATGATCCAGCACTGTGCGGGGATTTTTCATTTTCCTGTACTCCGCTCCGGCATTTTTGAAATTACCAATGTTCTCTTTTTTCTTTGTGTCAACAGAAATCACCGGTTCCCCATTCCCCAGATACTCATGGGCAGTATGGTCAATAAATTCAAACTGTTCATTACGGTCCGGGCTTGGTATGCCGACCTGCTCCATTTTTTGGTTCACCTGTTTGCTGTAGCCCATATCTGTTAAAAGCTGTGATATTTTCACATAACTGATGGTTATGAAATAATCTTTTTCAAGGATATTACTGATTTTGCGCAGGCTAAGGGTTGATGCAACCCAATGCAGCTCCTTAGAGGGATCTCCATATGTATTGCCGTCAATTATTTTTTCAATGGCTTCTATGATGTTGGGGTAGGTTTCAGTTGTCGGCTTGCGGCCAGCGCCTTCCCTGCGGATCCTGTTGTTGGAAATAACCGCATCATTTTCTGAATCGGTCTTTCCGGCAATGAGGGTTGGGTATGTGACACCAGTTAATCCAACAATATGATCTTTTCTGCCGTTGCCGTATGCCTCGGCAGCTTTGCTTAAGAGAATGCGTTTGCTTTTTTCATTTGATAAGTTGTTTATTAGTGAAACAAGTTTGTCAAATGGGGTTACATTTATAATATTCATGATATGACAACACTCCTTCCGAATCTATAAAAGGAATATATCATACCATTGGCTGATTTAAAAGTTATTTATTAACAATTCCTTAGTCCAATGAAAGGAGTAAAAAAGATGGTTGTATCAATGAAGCTTCATTTGGATGCATCTATTGATAAGCTGGATAATCTTGCAATGAATGTGCAGCTTGATAAAGAAAAGCGTATGGAGAATACGAGGGAAAAGACCGAGCCTGACGGTGCAGAAGTTGAGAGGGTTGATGCAGAGATTGTGTCTGCATCGATGGTAGCTGAGACACAGGAGTATCAGTATAATGCGGATGCATTTGAGGCTAGAGGTGCTACGAATGTGACACAGGAAACATTACAGAAGAACATGCCAAAGGTTAGAGAAAGTAAAGCCAGATAAGTATTGATATTTTTTAGTTTTTGACGGATTGCTTCCAGAGAAAGAAAAATCAATATATGGTTAGTCACTCTGGAAGCTTTTTGCTATACGGCTACATCACATTCAATCATCAAACCACCAAAATTACTGATAAAAAAGGAATATTGTATTGGATGTGTTTCTTTAAGCTTTTTATAACGATTTGATTCTGGATCTTCGAGATGTACACCGAATCCGCAATACATGCAACCGTTTCGTTTGTATCCCATATTGTATAAAGCAGGTACCTTGACATTATGCTTTTCAATGTATTCAATAATATCACTTTCTGTCCAAAATGAGAGAGGCCTACATTGATTGTCTTTGAATTTGAAGAATACATTGCAACCATTTTCAAGCCAGTCTTTTTCTCTTTGATAACTTTCTGATGCAAGAATACCTAAGATTGCACATTCCATTCCTAGTTCTTTGGCTTTACGGCGGAGTGGTTCTTTTTTGAGCTTTTCACAGCATTTATCAGATATAGGTAATTCTTTATATTTATCATATTTCTTAAAATTTCTGTTTATATAATCTATCGAGTTTTGTTTAGTTTGTTCGGTTCTAGCATGTTGATAGGTTCTGATGGCATTTGATACACGTTTGGAAAACATAGGATATCCATATCTTTCTACAACTTTTTTAAAATTCCACATCTCGCCTTTGGCATCTATAGGGAATACTGTGATGATATTGGTATGGTTTTCATTGATTTCCCATTGTATATGCCTAAGAGTCTCTGGATATTCGTTTGTAGTGTTGGCAAAAAGATGCAAGATATTAGGATATAGCTGCTTGGCTATATGAGATAACACAGTAGAATCCCTCCCACCTGAATATGAAATATAACAATGTTCTTTGCCGAAAGTTCTTATAGCTTGATTGATAAGAAATCTGGTCTGAATTATTTTGGATTCTAGGGGCATTGCACGCAAAGAAGCCAAAGTATCACGGCGATATGAAAGAAATTCAGCATGTTTTTCACCACATTTAGTACAATAACGTGAATCCTTGTTATAACGCATGTTCTCGTCATATTCTTCCTGACATTTTTTACAAATAAACATTGTTTTTGCCCTCCTTTGTCTTAAATTGACTAACAAAATATTTGTATTTATATTATAATACAAATATTTTGTTAGTCAATAGGGGGAATACAAAAGTTCATTGTAAAAAAGACCTCTCCATAGTATAATTACAAATTGGAAAGGTGGGCATTTCTATGGAAATTGGACGCAGATTATCTGAACTGAGAAAGAAAAATGGATACACACAAAAACAATTAGCGGATGCTCTCAATTTGTCTCAGCAAATTGTTAGTAACATAGAAAGGAATACCACGGCACCTGATGTGGAATTTCTACATGGTGCAGCTGATTTATACAAGATTTCTTTAGATGAACTTGTTGGTAGGAAAACACTTATCACTGAGGAAAGCAGCTATGAACAGCAGATATTAAATGTCGTTGAAACAATGGACGACACAAAGAAAGAGTTGAGCTTACGCTTGCTGAATGAAGTGGCTCAACAAAGAGGTGATAAGGATGGCGAATAGTTATTTTAACGAAAATACGTTAGAGGAGCTGATTGAAGAAATTAGATATGTATACAAATCCGACGAAAGACCATGGGTTATTGGATATAGTGGTGGCAAAGATTCTACAACAGTTGTTGAACTTGTATATAAGATGTTATTAGGTCTAAGTCCTGAGGAAAGACACAAAAATGTGTATATTGTATCTTCAGATACATTGATTGAAAATCCGCTTATTAAGATTTATTTGAGTAAAATGAATGAATTACTAGGGAAAGCGGCTGATAGAGATAGACTTCCTATAAAATCTGCAATGGTAACACCACCGGCTAATAACTCGTTTTGGGCAAATGTTATTGGTAGAGGATTTCCAACGCCTAGAATGAATGGAACATTTAGATGGTGTACAGATAGATTGAAAATAAATCCAAGTGGTGAGTATATACAGAAAGTCATCGATGACGAAGGGAAAGAGGTTGTTGTTCTTCTTGGAGTAAGAAAGGCTGAAAGCATTGCAAGAAAGAGAAGAATTGAAGGTAGAGAGTTAGCCAACAGACTTCTAAATCGCCATGAAACAATTCAGGATGCATATGTTTACAATCCAATAGTTGAGTTAACAACAGATGATGTATGGGATGTTTTACTTAGATGCGATGGAGGCAGAACTCCATGGGGATCAGATAATAGTGAGTTGGTTTCACTATATGCTGATGCAGATAGTGGTGAATGTCCTTTTGCAGGCGTGCAGGCTGGAGGACAGACACAAAGCTGTGGTAACTCACGTTTTGGATGTTGGGTATGTACTGTAGTAAGAGAAGATAAATCTTTAAATGGGTTTATCAAAAGTGGGCATAGAGAATTAATTCCACTTGCAGAATTCAGAAGCTGGTTGATGAGTATTCGTGATAATGAAGAATATCGCGAGAAAAAGAGAAGAAATGGTAGTGTTTATAAAGATAAGCAGGGCAATATGGGATTTGGACCTTTTAATTGGAAAGCAAGAAAGCTGATTTTAAGAAGATTATTGGAAACACAGAAGATGATGGGATATGAGTTAATTACATTGGAGGAATTAAAAGCAATTGATGAAATATGGGATCAGGAATTGGACTTGTCTCGAAGGGTGTTAGTAGAATTATATGAAGAAATTACAGGAGAGAAACTTCCGTGGTATGATTATAAAGAACCATTGATTGACAGTGAAACTGTGAATGAATTAGAGAAGCTGGCAGAGAAAAATGATGTACAAAATGAGCTGGTTCGTAATTTGCTGTTATCTGTTTATCAAAATAAAAACTATTCCAACCAAAGAATTTTAAGGGAAGGAATGGATAGGCTGCTTAATCAGCAGTGGTTACATTATGAGATAATTGAGGAGATTGAAAATGAAAATCAATAAAGTAAAATTATATAATTTCAGCTCCTATGAAAGCAATAATGAGTTTGATTTTGAGGTAACGGACAAAAAGAAAAATATTATTCTTATCGGTGGAAAGAATGGTGCAGGTAAGACCTCACTTTTTACAGCCATAAAGGTTGCATTATATGGTCCACTGGCATATGGATATGTTGGAGCAAATCCTCACTACACATTAAAAATTAAGGATTTAATCAATTCAAAAGCATTTCAGCAGGAAACTGTAGAGGCAGAGGTACAGATTACAATGGAACTCAAGATAGAAAGAGAAATTAAGAGTTATATCATCACTAGAAAGTGGAATTATACTGCTCAAAAGTTGACTGAAGAATATTCGGTTGAAAAAGATGGCATAAAATTAGATGAGCAGGAATTATCATACTTTGAAAACTACTTACAGAGCATAATACCACCGGATTTGTTTGAGTTCTTTTTGTTCGATGGAGAGGAAGTAGGAAATATATTCTCAACCAGTGCCTATAACACATATGTAAAAAATGCTGTTTTTACATTGTGTGGAATGGATGTGTTTGAAATTATTAGAAAGTACACACATGGTTATGTATCAAAAAATAATTCAAACGAGGATAACAATACGTTTGAAGAATATGAGTGTGCAAAAAAAGAGATTGAGTCAATGGAGTCCGAAAAGGAACATTTAGAAATGGATGTAAGTGAGCTGACGAAGGATTTGGAAGATGTGGAAGTACAGCTTACAGAGTTAGAGACTTCTTTCAAAAATGCGGGAGGAATATCCAGAAAAGAGAAAAAACAACTTGAGGACGAGTATAGCCAGGCTGAAAAAATCAAGACGGAAACATTGACAAATATTAAAATGTTTGTCGAAGGATTGATGCCTTTTTATATCTTGAAAGACTTTGCGGATCCAATTATGACCCAGCTGGATTTAGAGGAAAAAGGTGAGATATTTTATTATGTTCAGAGTAAGTTGAAGAGAAATGCAATTGAAGAGTTATTAAAAGATGATGTATCAGATGAAAAAATTGATCTGCTTATAGAACACCTACTTGATACATTTAAACCGAAAGGTTTTCATGATGGTATGGAAATGATGTTTGATTTATCTAAAGAAGATATTGGTAGAGTGAATGGAATTGTATCAGCACTTGAAGATTTCGATGCCAAAACTATGATAGAGACAATCAAGCGTCGGAAAGAAGCATCTGATAGAACAGCTGAAATAAATCGTATTTTGAAAAATTCAATGTGTGAAGAAGATGTTAATGCCTTTGCACAAAAAGAGAATGAAATACTCAAAAAGAAGGACGATTTGATACGACAATTATTTGAAGCTCAACATAGGTTAGAAGATATTGGTAGAGAATTACAGATAAAAGAACAGATTAGAGATAAGGCGATGCAGACACTTAAATCTAACGCACAGAATAAACATGTGTATGAATTAAGTGCTGGAATATCTACGATGATGGAACAGTTCCTAGAAGAGAAGACCCTTAGTATAAGAAATCAGCTTGAAAAAGCAATAGTTCAGAAACTAAAGACTATCTATCGTAAGAATAATCTTATTACGCATATAGAGATTGGCAAGAATTTTGATTTCAATCTCTATCAAGATGAAACTTACAGCAGTAAGGAGCTTTTGACATTATATAGAAATCTTGGAAACTCAGAGTTTACAAACTTGATAGGAGCAAAAGGAGAGAAGAAACTTATAAAATTATTGAAATTGTCTTCACTTAACGAACTTAAAAATATTTCAGAAGCTAATATTGGCAATGAACAGATCCATTTATATAAAAAGATTGAACTAGGCAGACTGTCTAAGGGAGAACGTCAAATTTTCATTCTTGCATTATACTGGGCCATTATTGAAATCTCTGGTCAGAATATACCATTTGTAATTGATACGCCATATGCAAGAATAGATGCAAATCATAGACGAGAAATATCTGAAAAATTCTTCCCTAACATCAGTGAACAAGTAATTATTCTGTCTACTGATGAAGAGATTAATGAAGAGTATTACAAGATAGTAAAACCATATGTATCTAAAGAGTATCTGTTGATAAATGATGAAAATGAGAACAAAACATCTATAGAAAATCACTATTTTTTTGAGGTGTAGCCAATGATATTTAGATTAAAAACATCGAAGAGAACACAAGAAATCTTTGAAGAATTAGAAAAAAGAACAAATTACAAGCCTTATACATTGGTAAAACATGCAATAGCTTGGTCTCTAATGGAAAAAACACCTGTAGGAGATTATAAATCAGATTTAGATGGTTTGGATTTGAATAGACAGACGATTACTGGCGATAACGATATGTACTTTAAGGTGCTTATTGAACAGGTAGAAGGAAGATATTTGTCAGATGAAGAGTATTTTCCACAGTACGTCAAAGCTCATATAGACAGAGGAAGCCAACTCCTTTTAGACATGTATAATCATGCGGGAAATATGGATAAGTACATTCTGCAAGTTTTAGGAGAGGGGGACACAGTGTGATTTATTTGGATAATAGTGCAACCTCACCGATTGATGAGGAAGTTAGAGATGCAATGCTTCCATATCTTAGTGAGGAATTTGGGAACCCTTCAAGTAAATACTATTGTAAAGCAACGAATGCAAAGGCTGCTGTAGAAGAGGCAAGAGAAAAAGTTGCAAAGCTCATTGGTGCTAAGCCAGAGGAGATAATATTCACAGCTGGAGCAACAGAGAGTACCAATTTTATTATCAAGGGATATTTGGATTATAGAAAATATTATGGTGATGGAAAAAATCATGTAATTACATCGCTTGTGGAACATAAAGCGACTCTGAATACATGCAGGTATTTAAATGGAGAATTGTATTCAAATAATGATCCAACCATATCTTTATTTGGAGAGAAAAAAAGGGTAGATCGGGGATTTGAAGCATCATTTGTTGGAGTTACCTCTAATGGAGAAATAAGTGTTGAAGAGATAGAAAAGGCTATAAAAGAAAACACTGCACTCGTATCTATACTTTATGTAAATAACGAAATAGGATCGATTAGTGATGTGAGTAGGGTGTCCGAGATTTGTAAAAGTCATAATATAGAACTTCATTCTGATTTGACGCAGGCTTTAGGAAAATTAGAAATCGATGTGAAGAAATTAGGGATCGATTATGCATCATGTTCTGCCCATAAAATATATGGTCCAAAAGGAATTGGGGCAGCATATATGAAGTCTGATGCATATGGTATTGCTCCGATTACTGCATTTATGCATGGAGGTGAGCAGGAATTTGGATACCGTGCGGGAACACACGCAGTGCATAATATAGTTGGTTTTGGAAAAGCTGCTGAGATTGCACTTCGAGACATGAAAAAAAATGAAACTCATATTCAAAAGCTCGATGAATTATTGCTACATGGAATTGCAAATATTGATAGAATCCGTACTACAGTCAATGAGTCAAAGTGTATACCTGGAATTATTAGTCTTGTAGTTGAGAAAGAAGATTTCCATAATGAACGATTTATTAAGAAAATAAGTGAAGAAGTAGCGTTATCCACTGGATCTGCTTGTAGTGCTGGAGAGCCTTCCTATGTAATTCAGGCATTGGGATTAGGTGATAAAGTTACTAAGGTGTTAAGGGTTTCAATCAATAAATTTACGACTGAAAGTGATATAAATGAGTTCATAAAGTTACTTAGAGCAGAAATTTAGGAGGACAGATGCGTTATGGCACTAATGATGGATAATAAGCCAACTGAATATAAAGGTGAAGCATTAGTATGGGAAAAACTATCTTCATTATTGCCTAACGATGTCATTGTATATAATCATCGCGAGGTTGTAGATGACAGAGAGTTTGACTTTGCTCTTTTGATTAAAAATGTTGGAATAATGGTAATAGAAGTTAAGGGCTGGCAGGCACAGTATATTTTTGATGTAAAAAGCCCAGATGAAATCATTATTGAAGGAGAGTCAAAAGTATATGGTTCTCCGGAAAAACAGGCAAGAGGATATAGATTTGACTGGTTGAATTTTCTTAATGATCAATTTGGAATCAGTCCAGTTGTGTTATCAATGGTTTGTTATCCGTTTATTTCTGAGAAGGAGTACAGAGATGTAAGACTTGATGTAGTATCTTCAAAAGATTTTACTATTTTTTCAGATGACTTAAGTTCTGCTAGTAAGTTGGGACAAAAGATTTCAAATGCATTTGTGAAAAAGAAACCTCTTAATAGTACACCTTTTGATGAAAGTGCAATGGCGGTGGTTAGACAATACTTTGAACCGTCATATAAAGCAAAAGACGAGCAAATAACAGAAGTTGCGGATGCGTATTCTATATTAAAAATTTTCAATGGAAATTTATCAGAATCAGAAACAGATGATTTAGTTAATTCCTATTTTTCAGGTACAAAGGTAATAGCCTTTGTAAAGAAGGAAGATGATTTAAACATGATTGTCTCTAAGATTGCAGATGGATTCCGAAAAAGAGGTATTATATCTGATAAAGGAGATATCAGATTAGCCGAAGCTGATGAAGTGCAGCCAGAGTTTTTATGTAACGATAACTCGTTTAGAATATTTAATTTTGAAATATATATACACAACCTTGATTTGGATACGGATGAATTTATTGTTGTTGAGGGGCAATACACAGAACAGCAGGAGTCAGTTCTTGAGGGTGTTGCAAATTCTACAAACTGGAATTTTGATCAATATAAAGTAGAACATGCTAAAGGGAACAAAAACATACTTGTTCAAGCGGGTGCTGGAACAGGAAAAACTTATTCGATGGTATCCCGCATTGCGTATTTATGCTTAAGTAGAAGTCACTTTGTAAATAATCTTGTAGATGAAATTGCAATGGTAACATTTACGAACGAAGCGGCTGATAACATGAAGGTGAGACTAAAACGATATTTTATGAATTGTTACATACTCACCAAGAATAAGAAGGTATTGCATGAAATAGAAGCAGTTGATTTGATGCAGATATCTACTATACATAAGTTCGCAAAAGTCGTGTTACAAAGCACAGCTATGGAGTATGGATTGGGTGCAGAATTTGCAATTTCTTCAAGTGAATATGCTAAAGAGCAGGTATATGAAAAATATTTGAATGATTTCTTAGTAAGAAAGCAAAAAGAAGAAGCTAATTTTGCGCAACAACTAAGAATGCCAGTACATAAATTCCGAAAATTACTGATGCATTTCTCACAACAGCTTTATAACAAAAGCTACGGAATAAAAGAATTAAAAGCTGAGAATTTAGGTACTTTTGAGGAATGGCCATTTTTCAATGAAGTTATTATGGAAGTTATGATACCAGCAGAAAAAGAATACGAAGAGCAAATTTTCTCTAAGAATAAGATTGATCTTAAAGAAAGCATGTTGCTATTAAATGATGCGGTGAATGGAGCTTTTAGGGAAAAATGTGGTTTGAGATATAAATACTTGTTTATTGATGAATTTCAGGACACAGATGATGTACAAATAGATTCTTTTTTGAAATTACAAAATGTAATAAAAAATGTAAAGCTATTTGTAGTGGGAGACTTAAAGCAAAGTATTTATCGTTTCAGAGGGGCAACAATTAGTGCTTTTGAATTAATCAGAACGGATGAATCTCAGTGGGAAGAATTTTCGCTTACAATAAACTATCGAACAGATAAAAGATTGTTGGATAAATTTGATGGTATTTTTTCAAAAATGGGAAGTAGAGGATATTTACCATTCTTGCAAGGTCGAGATTCATTGAGTAGTAGTATTGATACTTTCCTTCCAGCACATGATTTGATTACTAAGTTAGAGTATGAAGGCGATGAACAGAGAATGGACGCTCTTTTTGCAGAGATTGAGAGGCAGAAAGACATTATCAAATATCTTTCAACACATCATAAACTTACAAGCAAGGATATGATGATTGCAATTCTTGTTAGAGATAATTGGCAAATTCATGACATTCTAGAAGAGGCAAAGGTACGTGGTGAATTTATCGAAACACAAGTAGGTGGAGATTTGTATCAACTTACACCTGCGTTGGATTTATACAAGCTGGTATTAGCATTATTGAATCCTAGAGATCCAGTATGCTTGTTTAATTTGCTTGATTCAAATTATATAGGAATAGATTTAGATATACAAGGATTACACGGACTTGACAGAGAAGATCAGGTATCAAAATTAATAGAAGTTTTAAATCAGTATTTTATTGGCAAGTTAAATAGAAACTGGGAACAAATTATCAGTGATACCAAGATCCAACCTATATTGATGCTATTAAGAAATATTTATGAAGGTTGCCAACCGTGGTTCTGTTACTCAGATAATGAAAATGAACAAAAATTCTATAAAGCAAATTATGAGTTGGTATTGGAGAAAATCATAAAAACGTATAGTGTCGATTATTTGACACTAAATGTAATTGAACGCAGTATGCATATTAACATTATGACAAAACAAGAGGAATTAGCACGTAATGTTGAAAATGAAACCGATGATATTAGAGTGATATGCACTACTGTGCATAAAGCTAAAGGATTGGAATATGGATGCGTAATTATGCCTTATATGGGTATGGATATTGCATCCATGAAGAAGGCGGATTTAGATGTATATGTTGAGAATGACAAATTGGCATATGGAATCAGAATCGGTGATGAACCAAATAAAAAATATAATTCCAATTATGATATATCGCAGGAACAAACTGAGCGAGTAAATGAAGAAAGTAGAGTATTATATGTAGCACTTACCAGAGCCATAAGAAATGTTGTTTGGATGAAAGACGTAAAATCCAAGAGTAAGATATCATGGCAGAATTTAATGGAGGTATAAGATGTCCTTATCAATATATACTTACAGCAATCCATATGAAATAAATAACGAGCCCTTTTGGGATTCGATAAAAAACTGCGCTCATTTTTGCGTGTCACAGACGATGGTCAATGGATTGTCAGCAGTATATAGTGAGCTGAATGATGGACAATTGGCAACTGTAGAAGAACTTGTAGAAGCTTTATATCCGAATTGGTTCGATACAAAGACGTATATTGAACAGTACACGATACTGACAAATACACTGGATACAGTAACACCAAATATAGAACCGGATAGATGGAAAAAAATAAAACAGTCATTACGTTTTAACAAAAGCAGCTTACTAGATAGTATTCGGTTGATGGCTGAGATGGGACTTTCACTAAAAAATCTTAAAATAAAGAAAATAACAGAGGAACAGTTGTATCTTGTTGCGGCTTACAAAGCAATTCTTAATGGTGAGAATGCGAAAAAGTTTACTTTAAGAAGAAATTTTAGTGACAAAGAAATCGATCAAGCTGTTAAAACGGCATTAGTTGCCAAAGATGTAAGAAGAGGAAAAGAAGCAAAGTCAGTTGAAAAAATAGATTGTAATACAGTAGTGATTCATGGAATCCACCAATTTACTCCAACTATATTGTCAATGATTGAAGAGGTTGCCAAATACAAGAGGGTTGTACTTCTATTTAACTATCAGCAGCAGTACAAAGAAATCTATCAAACTTGGCTTGATGTGTATTCTTGCTTTGATTTGAACATAAAAAGTCAGTTCAATAATGAATTTATACCTTCAACGTTATTACAGGCAAGCTATAAAGGAAATGTGCTAGCAGATCAAATTGGTAAACTGGCAGATGGTACTCTAACGGAAAAGAGTAGAGTACTTAATGATATAAGTGTAATAGAATTTGATAATATTACTGAATTTTCCGCATATGTTGCTCAGATATTTGAGGATGCATCTAGAAAATATCACGAAGATGAAAATAAAAAAGGATCAGCATTATCTTATATGAGAGAACAGTTTTATTCTGCAAATAATTCAGTGAATGATATTTTGAAAGTATATTTCCCGGAACAATTTGGTGAAAGACATTTCTTGGCTTATCCGATTGGACATTTTTTTGTGGCAGTTACCAATATGTGGGATAGTGAAAATGGCGGAATTAAAATTGAGAATATGAATGATATTGCAGAATGCTTATATTCAGGTGCTTTGTATGAGAAAATTCCAGGTTCATTGATTACAACTTTTAATTCGACTAAGAACTACTTTTCAAGAGCAACTGTTTTAGAGGGCGACAATGAATCAGAGGGGGTTATAGACCTCCTGAAGAAATTGAGAAAACAAATTTCAAAATTAAATAAGGGAAAAGCGGAATATGCAGAGCAATTAAATAGACTTGCTTATTATAATGTCGATTTAGAATCAATAGATGAATTGATTGAGGCATTGGAAACTCTTAATAAGATAACAAAATTGTTTTACGAAGATTTCGAAAATGAGAACAATAATTTTAAACATTTCTATGAGAAGATAAAAGATTTCGTAGAGACGCAAATTCTTCCGACAGCTGATGCTGAAACAGAGTTTCAAGACATTTTGCTACGACTGTTAGCTAGATTAGAAGAGGTAGAAAAAATAGAAACGACCAGCACATTTGATTGTCTAAAAGATACGATGGCATATTATCTTAAGCAAGAAAGTCAAAAAGGTGAAAGCGCAAATTGGATAGTCAGAGATTTTCAGCAAATAGATGGTGATGTACTGAAAAGTTCTACCCAAGAAGCAGATATTATTTATCATTTTGCATGCGTGTCAGACGCTGATATGAATGTTAAAAGAGAAGATCAGTTTCCGTGGCCGCTTACTATAGAGTTTTTTGAGAAAGCATATGAGCCATTAGATTGGAAATATCAAGTGTATGTTAAGTCCAGAAAGGAATATAAGCATTTTAAGAGGTATGCCTTGGTTTATGGACTAGAGTTTAATAGATGCAACTTTAAATTAAGTTATATAAAAAATGATGATGATAAGCAAAACGAGTTGTACTATATCCTTAAGTTATTAGGTGTTAAGACAGAAAGAAACATTCATAATACAGCATCAACAAAACAGAATTTAGACTTGACGGTGAATCTTGGTGTTAATAGAAGTAAATTTGTGGATTTAGATGGATTTAGAAGAAGAATCTGTGGATATCGTTTCGCTTTAGAATCATTGATAGAAGGTGGAACGATATATCAGGATAGGTTTTTACAGTCTAAATACATGGAAATAATGTTGGCAAATATTGTTCGGCGAAAACTTGAAGGACAAATTGCAACAGAAGCAATTATGAATGAAGCATTGGATGATGCAACAAGTCGTTTGAGTAGATATTTTAGGTTCTTAAATGAATCTGAAATGACAGATATAAAAACAAACACAAAAAACGCTATTATTCATCAAGCATTAAAAGATGGAAAAATTAAGCAGTTTCCAACACTTGATGATACTGATACTGATATGATGAGAAAAAAGGAGGAATTTATATATCTTCATTTGGAGAACGAGAATCAAGAGAATGTACTACTAGGAAAATTTAATGATTTGACAGTAGCGGAGAAAAAGAAATTTCTTCCAGAAAATCTCAAAGAAGCAAATTATAGTAAAGAAGCAAATATATGGTGTCAATGGTGTGCAGTTAGAGAAAAATGTCTCGAAAGCTACAAATCATTAATTGAAATCTAATGGAGGTGAAGCGTTTGGAAAGAGGAATGTATGTCAGATGTCCTGTTGCAGACTTTGAAGATCCAAGGAACTTCATTACTGGAAAAATTTTAGAAACTGACGACTTTACAGAGAATGTTAGTGTTGCATTTTTAGACCCATTTGGATTTAGAAACTACTATGAAAATATACCGGAAAAAGCTGAGTTACCATATGAGTATGTAAAAAGATGTACATTACATAGAGAGTCATATGTAATGTATAGAGGTGGTAGATATACAATTCTTTCAACGCTAAAAGAAGATGAATGGTACTACTATTATCTGAAAGAAGAATTTACAGATAAGGTAATTAAGGTGAGAGAGGATGCGGTAGATGCGCCTTTTAATGGAGGAAGAATATCACCAGCAGAGCAGTTGAGAAGTTATGAATTTCAAAATCCGGCATGGTACTTTGGCAGAAGTATAGTAAGTAAGACAGTTAAAGTCTTAGATAATTCAGTATTTGGTTTTAAAGAGTTAGCGGGATGCAAAATATTCTTGAAAGAGCATCAATTAAAGACCATCATGAGATGTCTTCAGGAAAAGAATTGCAGAGTCATGTTAGCAGATGAAGTGGGTATGGGTAAAACTATTGAAGCAGCATCTGTATTAAAAGTATATTTACTTCATAATTCAAATAAGAAAATTCTTATAGCAGTGCCTCGTCCATTGGTTGCACAATGGAGAACTGAATTATTAATCAAGTTTGAAATAATTCCTGGACAAAATATTAACGATAATTATGTTCAGTTGATTGCAGAAGAAGATATCGAAAATCATATCAATACTCGATGGGATTTTGTTATTGCAGATGAAGCACACAAGTTGCTGGCAAATAGAAGATTATATACATATTTTCACTCATTAAGTAAGCGAACGGAGAATATTCTATTACTTTCTGCAACTCCAGTTCAGCAGAAGAAGGAAGCATATTTAGAATTACTTCAGTTGATTATGCCGGATAAGTATGATCAGTTCTCGCTTGATGATTTTCAAGCACTTGTAGATAAACAGAAAAGCATTACCAAAAGTACATATCTTGTATTACAGGATTTTGATGATTATATCGACAATATAGCAGATGCTATTGAAAATGGTGAAAATCCTTCACACAATGAAGAGTGTACAGATTTATTTGATGATGTCATAAACGGACTAAAGAGAATTTCAAAACTAATAGAAGACGATGGATTTAAGAGTATATTATCAGAGATAGATATTGATAGTGCTGATTATGGAAAAAGTGCGATTCAGGAAGCTCTGCTCTATATTTGTGAGAACTATCAGTTAGAGAAAAATATTATTCGCAATAGAAGAAGGTATATGGAGGAGGATTTACCTAAGAGAACGGTAAGAGAAATTGAGTATACACTTAATCCTGATAAAAATACTTATGAGCATACTACATATGAAGCAATTGTAGATTGGATTAGTGGACAAGAAATTTCATCTGTAGATTTTGAAAAGTATTATATTCCTTTATTGACTGCTTTCTTTAGCTCTTCGTGGGCGTTTAACAAAGAGATACAGATGCAAAAGAATAAAGGTTTAGCAATTGATCCAGATGTAGAAGAAAATGCAAAGGAATGGTTGAATGCAGAAGAATGGATGCTCAAAGAATTAGATAATGTGTTAGCAGAGCCATATAACTATTCTAGCAGGATCCTCAGTATTGTCGATTTTATTGATCAGGAAATATATGAGGAAAAGGTTGTAGTTTTTACAAACTATGCAGAGACCTTTGAAAAATATGGACATGTATTACAAACCTATTTTGGAGAGGAAAAAATTGCGCTTTTCAATAAAAATATGGATGAAGAAGAATTGGAATTAAGCATATATCGTTTCCAGAATGAGGATGAATGTAAAATACTACTATGTGATGAAACTGGTGGTGAAGGACGAAATTTGCAAGGTGCAGACTTCGTAATCCATATTGATTTACCTTGGGATGCTAATGCTATTGAACAAAGAATTGGACGACTCGATAGATTGGGAAGGCCGGTGGACAAAGATGTTTGTTCTGTAGTTATATATGCAAAGGAAACACTAGAAGAAGAACTATATAATTTCTGGAACAAAGGACTTAATATTTTTACTAAGTCACTAAGTGGACTAGAAATTATTATGAATGAAATCAATGAGAGTATTATTCATGCAGTAACCAGCGATTTCAGATATGGAATTTCTAATGCGATATCTGAAATCATCGAGTCTTCTCAGAAGATGGAAAAAGAGGTAAGAGAGGAACAGCATTTTGATTCAGCTGCATTCATATATGCAACATTAAATCAAGAGCTGAAGAGATTATTGCGCTATTATACATCAAATGAAAATGAGTTATTTGCTAATACAATGATGGGATGGGCAAGCCTTGCAGGTCTGAGAGGTCAGTTTAATAAAGATGGAATAGTGCGATTTAATGAGAGTTCATTTTCAATTAAGTCAGCAGAGAATTCTATGTTAATTCCACCGAATTGGATGGAATATATTAATCGTACCTCAAATGCATTCTCAAGAAGAATAAGAGAATTGTATGAAGAAAGAACCGGTAAGAAGGATGCTACGGGAAGCAGAGAAATCGTTGGTACATTCAACCGTGAGATTGCAATAGAAAATGATTATCTGCATTTCTTCGCACCGGGTGATGAAGTGTTTGATTGTATTGTGGATAATGCAATGAATTCTTACAAAGGAACATGTACGGCGATTGCACTAGAGGCGGATTTCGAATGGAGAGGAATTGTTTATACATGGAACTTATATCCAAATGAACAGATACTTTTAGAAAAGGGAATTCCTCTTACCGCAATAAGGCAATATAAAAGTTATATATCAGTTGATCAGATATCAACCGCAATTAGCACACAAAAATATGAGCATGTTCCAGTAGATAAGGTATTGAAATTGCTTGAGACTATTTCAAAAGAGTCTACGTCTCATATTCAAAAGGATGTTGTTCATCTTGGACGAAGAACAGCAAAAACTGATTCTTTACATATAAAGGAAAGATATGGATGTGCAAATATAGATTGGTTTAGACAGGTTTATCCGGAAGATAAGTGGGCAAGCTTTGTATCAACTTCTATGAAAATGGCAAAGAATCAAGTAAAAGAAAAAATGATGGCTAGCAATAATTTAAAACTAGCAGCAGCAAGCATAGAACAGACATTAAATGCGGAAGTGGCACAAGCAAAGTTCTTTGGAGTCGATGTGGGCGAAATAGAACAAAAGAAACAAACCTATGAAACCGTATTGGAAGCTTTGAGAACTACAAAAGTGGAGTTAGAGGCAGCAGCATTTGTTATGGTGAGGAAGACACATGATTAAGGAACAGATTGAAGAGTGCATACAAAAAATATTAGATAATGAATTAGGTGGAATCAGTGCTGATAATTGCCCTAAGGATGGTATTGAAAAATATAGATACATGACAGCATTCAGGTTATCAAAATTTATAAAGATGTACAGAGCTCGAAGAATATCAAAAGATGACTTGCTGATTTCACTCAGAAATTATTTATTAGTTTTTCAGACATCAGTACATTTACCAGAGGACATAGACATTAAAGATAATCCATATGGTTTACGTACAGATTCAGAAGGGCTTTGTTATGCTACTCTAAATCTGCCTAACTATATGAATACTGATATTATTAAACAGGGATTTATGGAAGATTATATAGAACCCAAAAAGGATGAACGGTATTTCTTAGGAGTAACCCCAAACATCTATAGATTGACAGGTTTTAAAAAGTTCAAATCTATACGACAGAAGTTAGCGGTTAGTGGAGCATTGAATATGCCGGAAGGTTATACAGCGTTAGTGTCGTTGCCGACAGGCGGTGGAAAAAGTTTGATTACTCAAACGATGGCATATCAAAAAAAGGATGGATTAACAATTACGGTAGTACCTACAGTATCTCTTGCAATGGATCAGGTACGAGTAGCAAAAGACAACATCAAAGTGGCTATGGAATCAGAGATTGCATGCTATTATAGTGATTTGTCTAAAGAAGAAAAAAGAAGCATTATTGATAGAATCAAGAATAGAAAGCTTAGACTGCTTTTTATTTCGCCAGAAGCATTGATTAAAAACGAAGTGTTTAAGCAAGTCATAGATGTAGCTAACGATTCTGGATATTTGAGAAATATTATAATTGATGAGGCTCATATAGTAATTGAGTGGGGAAATTTCTTCCGTGTAGATTATCAATGCCTGGAGCCTTGGAGAAACAATCTGTATGAGAAAAACTCTAAGCTAAAGACAGTATTGCTTTCTGCAACTTATGAGAAGAATACAGTTAAGATTCTTCAGAGTATGTTCGCTACGGGAGATAAGTGGATTGAGATAAGATGTGATGCACTGAGAAGAGAACCTAGATTTGAGCTTGTTACTGCTACATCTTTTAGAGATAAAAATGAGAAGACAAGAGAATTGCTGAGATGTTTACCTAGACCAATGGTTGTCTACGTAATGAGACCAGATCAAGCGGAAAAGGTTAAAGAAATGGCAGCAGACATCGGTATCACAAATGTTGAAACATTTACTGGAAAAACAAAAGCAGATGAGCGTTCGAGGATCATTGACGAGTGGTCCGAAAATGAGTTTGATATCATTGTAGCCACATCTGCATTTGGAGTTGGTGTAGATAAAAGTGATGTAAGAACCGTATTGCATTTATATGTGCCGGATAATCCGAATGCATATTACCAGGAATTAGGTAGAGGTGGAAGAGATGGACTACCTTGTTTGAGTGTAATGTGTGTATATCCAGATGAAGATCTGGAATCTGCATTTGTTATGACAGATAAGGTTTTAGGAAGTGACAAGATATTAGGTAGATGGGATAGTATGCTTAATAGTCATACATCTACTAGAGGAATTGATTATTGTACTTTGGATACATCAGTAAAGCCGAATTATAACAGTGTAGATTATGCCGAGGATACAAGTACGGTTGATCAAAAATGGAATATATATGTAATTCTTTTATTAAGAAGATACAACCTAATAAAAATACTCGATATGGTAGTTGATCCAAAAACTCAGGTTTATTTTATTAGAGTTTCGATTTTAGATAAAAGATTGTTGCAAATTACAGATCAGACAAAAGCACTGATAGAGGAAGTACGCGCAAAAGAATGGACCAAGAATGAAAAAGATTTTAAAACCATGAGTCGTGCTGTGAAGCAAGGTAAAAGGATGTGTTGGTCTGAGATGTTCTTTAATAGTACATATAGTATGGTTTCAGAGTATTGTGCTGGCTGTGATAACCATAAAAATATTGTTGATTCAGATCCTATGAGATTTGAGTTGGTTAAAAAGGTACCAGCACCTACTCGTAAGTTTTCCGTTGAACTGGATAACATGTTTGCAAGTTCTAATGAAGCAATACTATTTTCGGATATTGATAATACCGAGTTAATAGGACGAGTGATTAATAGAGGATTTTCAACTGTCATTATAAACGATGAGGAGCAAAGCAGTTATTTTAATCTATTAAATAGTATTTCTGAATGGACGGATGTCAATTTATTAGGTATGAACGAGTTTATGCGTTTGGTAGAACATGGTGATTATTATTACTTTGCAGGAGATGCGGTAGTTTTATATGGAAATACTGAACAAGATATTTATAAAAAGCTGAGCAGATTACGAAAGACATTGGGAACGAGAGAAGTTCGTTTATTGCATGTCTTTCGAGAAGATATATATTGCAATGAAGTAAATAAAACAGTTTCATCTATAGTTGATGGACCTGTTATTGAAGAATACTTGATTGAAAGGATGTAATAATATGTTTGAAGATAGAATGAAAACTTCTGCAATACCAGAAAGAGTATATGCACTTTGCCAAGCAGTAAAAAGTCGATCAATGCAGGAAAGTGATTTGAGAGAATTGTTAGAGCCATCAGATTTGGGAGGTGCAACAAAATATTTTGGAACCGTTCGTGATGCAGCGAGACAGCTAGGACTAATATCTGTAAAAGAAGGAGAGATTTCTCTTGCTGTTGAATCAAAACAGGTAGCATCATATGACGCAATGAGAGAATATATTGTTAGCAACATTGCTGCAATCACAGATGGACTATTTTTTGAAGTATCAAAAGTGTATTTATCAATGAATGAGCAGGTTTTTAAATATAAGGCAGTGTCAGAAGCTTCACTTGTTGAACATATGTCTAAAACAATAGGAGTGCCGGTTTTTGAGGATGATATGCGTGCTTGGAGATTTTGGGCATCGTATTTAGGACTTGGAAATTTACATGACATGATACTACTGCCTAATATGCATCAATACCTAAAATCAGTGCTTGCTGTTACAAAATTAAAAAAGGGGGAAGAATATACTTTTACAGATTTCATTTTAGCGATTAAACCTTATGCAGAAATTGGATTATCAGACATTGATGGTAATAAAAAAATTAATATGGCAATGTCAAATGGATTACGAGCTCTTCATGACGAAGGCGTTATTCAGTTATCACATAAATTGGATAGTGGAGATATGTGGTTTTTATATGAAGCAGAATTACATACGATAAAATCGACAGTAACACATGTCACAGTAAGGAGGTAACGTATGAATTCGGAAATTGCAAAGAGTAGAATTGGCGAAGTGATTCGTATAGATACTGTTACAAGCACACAGGCTGACTTTTTAGCTACGCATGTTCCAGTAAATAATATACATATAAGAAAAAAATGGGATAGTAAATCAGATAAAGTGATGTCTGAGGAACAAGTATTTAATAAGTATGTTTTAAATTCCGAGAATAACCATCAGTTCATTATAGTCATTGGCTCGAGTGGTGCAGGTAAGTCACATTTAATAAGATGGTTTGCAGCACGACTAGAGCAATCAGTGCCAGAGAATGAGGTTGTCCTTTTTGTTCGAAGAAGTGATAACAGTTTAAAAGGGACAATTAAACAGTTGCTTGAACTTCCAGAAGTTGCAAACATTCCTAATAAGGCTGTGTATGATAGATTGGTACGAGCAACTTCTACAATAGATAATAAAAAGCTTAGGGATATGATTTATCAGAACTTTATTGTAGAAATAAAGAATGATGAAAATGATGAAATATTAAGTAATAATGAGAAAAAGAGATTAGTTGAGCTTCTGCAATATGAACAGTTTCAGTCGAATCTTATGAGAGAAGAAGGTGCTATTGATCGTATTTATCAAAAAGTTGCAGAAAATGAGACTGGTGATAGCAGAGATGTTATGGCATTATTTGAAACATCAGACTTTGAGGTGGATGTTAATTTCTGCGATGACATGATTACTAACGGTGCTGCTAAAAATGCTATGAAAATGGCCAATGCTATACTGGCGGATGAAGAAATGCCTGAGCGATTGGCAGATTATATGAATACATTAGTAAATAAGGTTATTCAGACATGTGCAGGATTGGAGCCAGGCGATTTTGAACAGGTATTTGTTGAAATTAGAAAAGAAATTAAACGACAGGGGAAAAATCTTACATTACTTATCGAAGATGTTACTGCATTTACGGGAGTAAATGTAGCGCTGTTGAATGTATTGACAACTGAGCATACCGGAATGTATGAAAGTCAGGAGTTATGTAGGATTTCATCAATAGTTGGAACAACAGAAAAGTATTTTAACGTAAATTTCATGGATAACCATAAAGATAGAGTAACACAATTTTTCTATATTCCCAATGATGTATTTGGAGAAAATCAAGACTCTCTATATGAATTTGTAGGAAGATATTTGAACGCAATGTCTTTGCGTGGCGATGTATTGGATGAATGGGCAAAAAATGGTGCTTCAATGAAAGAATATCCAATACATAAAGGCGAAGAAAAGGCAAATTGGGATACAGTCACGGTTGGAAAAGGAAAAGAATTATCACTATTTCCTTTTACTAAGCGAGCAATTACCAATTTATATATGTGTATTTTACAGCCTGATTATAGGACACCTAGATATTTGCTGAGAGATATTATTGAAAGAGCATTGAGAAATTATCTCTTTAAAAAGGATAGTTTCCCAGAATTTACAATCGAGAGAATCAATGATATTCCATTTGAAAGCCTCTATGTAAGTACTTATATACATCAACATGTTGACGAAAATTCTGCTGGTAGAGTAGAACGTTTTATAAGAGTATGGGGAGACGCATCTGATTTAGAGTATGAGGAAGATGGTATTAAGTATTTAGGTGGAATGCCAATTGGATTCTTTGAAGATTTAGGAGTACCTACTTTTGAAGGGCGTAAAGGTGGTAAAAAAACGATTAAGCCAACGATTAAGCCACCTGTGGGAATTGATGATATTCCTGATAATGTACCGCCAGTTACACCACCAAACTCTACCCCTACAGTAGATCCTGCCATGGCAGATTTCTTAATGGGACAGAGAACTCTACAGATATGGATCGATGGTGGCGATTTAAATGTTGGTGCCACAACTAAGGATGTAGTGAATATCACAAAAGCACGTGATGAGATTAATAAAAGATTCTTAATATCAGCAATAAATTGGCAGGTAGAGGGTGTATCTCTTGATAATTTAAATAGAGTCAAGGGTACAAAAGATTTTATTGGTTTTGAGCGTCAGAAAAGAGCAGCAAAGAATGCACTAGTAATTTTACCGGCAGATAGAGAGACACAAGGAGTATTAGAGGCATTTTTAGCTTATGTTACTCTTGGAAATGGAAGCTGGAATTTTGATAACTCTTCAATGATGGTATACCGGGTTCAGATTTGGGTAGAAAAGTGGAAAAAAACGATTGTTGATACCGTAAATCGGTTTGAAAATCATCAAGTTGATTATCAAGATTGTGCACTTGCAACAGAGATGTATAGAGAAATACTTCAGGGAGTATTCACTGGAACAAAGGTAGAGGGAATTCCTGCAACAAACTTGATGGCAAAGAACTTGAAGAAGCCGGTTCAGAATTCACATTGTTCAGAGTGGAATTCTCTTGTAAGTATGGTTCTCAATAATGATGAGAAGGTTAAAGATGTTATTACTCAGTATTACAATATTATTCAGGGTAATTTAAAATCTTCACAGGTATTTATAAGAGCAACAGAGTTTAATGCGGATGTTCGTAAAATGCAGAAGGCAAGGTTGGTTATTCCAGATGACCAACTTATGTTAAATGATCCTATTCCACAGCGTCGAGAGATTCGAGAGATATATGAGAAAATATATACACGAATTCCAAAGGTGGCAGATGCCGAAAAAGAAAAAGCGAATAGTTTATTGAAGCAATTATCTAATTACCTGGACTATGAAGATATTGACGATGAGGATATTGAGGATCTTGTTGATAAAATCAAAGACTTTTATGAAACGGCAAGTTCTTCACTCGTCAATATTCATGGAAATATGCCAGTATTGGATGGAATCAAGAAAGATGCTAAGACCATTGCGGTTGCATTTGGAGAAGTTGAAAAAGGAATCGATAGTGGTGATTCATTAGATGTGTTACTTATGTTCTCAAAAGACCCACTATCCAAGTTAGAACGTTTACTTGTGGTACTGCAGACAGTTCAGAAAGATGTGGAGTATGTTGCCAGGGACATCGCAAAGAGAAAAGAAAATATCTTTGTAGACAATGGTGGAGACTTAAGTGCAAGATACGAGGAGTCGCGCAAAAAGATTGAAGCTGATAGCAGATTAATTGCAGATTGGAAGGTGAAGTAATGCTGATAGATTTGTTAGATCAGAGTATCATCGCAATGAAGGAGATACATGAGTTGGAGAAGTCTTCAAATGATGTTCAAAAGCAAGAAAAAAATGACAAGATATATTCCACAGCAGTAAGTGAGAGCCATTTTATTGTACAAGCAGTTTCTAATAGTATGTTACAGCTAGATTTCTCTGTTTCGCCAGAAACAAAAAGCAGAGTCATTGGACTTTTAAAATCATCAAGTGACGCAGTAGCATGTGGAATGGTACAGGAATCAACAGCAAATTACATACAGAAAGAAGTTTTGGCAATCAAGAAATCTATTTTACAGGAATGGTCTGAACATTACCACAAGATAGCGGATCAAAAGGTTAACATGTTACAGACTGTTAAGGGAATTGCCCCAGAGAGAGAAAAAGTGGATTATGCTACTAATAAAATTAAAATGGGTGCATCCTGGGAGTTTAAGCAAGACAATCTGGATAAGATGAAAAAAGGGTTGCAGGAAGCAGATGAAATTATTGATAACTTGGGACTTGGCGATGATGGACCTCAAATCATAGAATTTCTCAAGAAGGTAGCAGATGGAAAAGCAAGTGTTCATGATCTGACTCCAGTAGTATTAAGCTGGCTGACAGATAAAAATATGACAACAAAACTTGCAGTTAGCTTTAAGTAAAGGAATGAACCTGAATTATTCACGGAATAACAGTACCAATTGCTGAAATCCGCATAGTTATTGTATTTTAATTGAATATTGCTTTTCACTTATTTAGTGATTAGAAAAAGACCTCTATCTATGGTAAAATTTAGACATCTAATCCAAATCAAAACCAAAGAAAGGGTCTCTCTATGGATATTTTAAACACCGTAAGCCTGGAAAGCAATAGCCAAATTAAAATAAATTTTGACATGATTTCCAGCTTTTCAGATTTTATAACGTAAACGGTAGATAGCGCGTACCTCGACTGACATGAAAAAACATGGGATAATAGACTATATTTCTATTATGAGTAT
>ERZ808024.173-NODE-173-length-50654-cov-8.569014_pt1 | contig 50654 bp, 44 predicted proteins | sample MGYA00380181_ERZ808024 | MGnify/ENA primary metagenome ERZ808024 (study PRJEB31490, sample SAMN06133413) | mouse gut metagenome | isolation source: Z2_1 | host: mice | place: China: Chengdu | collected 2015-05 ...
GAAAGGCACAGGGAATCCCGTGCCAATTAAAAGAAACACTATATGTTGTAGTTGATTGAGTTAGGTTGTTAACATTGATAAAGAAACTGTTCCGTCTAATCGCAATTTATTAGATGTTACGGTGAGTTCTTTTTGTAAACGGGAAGTAGATATGCTCCGATATGTAACATATACGGATGCGGTTCATTTAGATTTGCTTAAAGATTTTCCGGAAGAAGCAGAACAGATGTTGAAGGAATATACAGATATGCCGAAGGAGCGTGCGGAGGCGATTGCGCTTACGATCGGGCAGAAGATAGAATATCTGATATTATTTCAGCAGGGAAAAAAGATCTGGAAGAGAGAGAAGTATTGGTAAGGTGGTTTGATGGAGACAAAAAAGATAGAGATGCGCCAGGAAGGTAATCGGCTTATTATCGGTGATTCTCCCCAATTGATCGTGAATCTTGACAGCCAGGAGAATTATATTGTGGCTGAGGGTAAGAAACGTCCATATCGAAGAGAAGTGGCGCTCAGCCGGGATTTGCTGGAAGGCAAGCGAAGAAACGTCCTGGAAAGTGCGGTGGATTATTATTATGACCAGGCCTGCAGGGTGGCAGAAGGAATGTTGGTTGCAGAGGCATACCGGAATAAAGTGAACGCGAAATGAAGTGATAGAATGAAATCGGTACTCTGCCTGATTGAAAACAGGAGTGTTGGGAGGGAAAATGTATGTTGACTGACAGAGAATCCGTTTTGAAATATTGTCTGTCCTTGCCGGATACTTACCAGGATGCGCCCTTTCACGACCCAAACTGGCAGTTGGTCCGCTGCAGGAAGAATAAGAAGGCATTTGCCTGGACATATGAATGGAAAGATGGATTCATACGGGTCAATGTGAAGGTGAATCCGCAATGGCGAGATTTCTGGCGGTAGACATATGAAGCGGTGATTCCAGGGTATCATCAGAATAAGGAGCATTGGAATACGATTATTCTGGATGGGAGTATCCCGGATAAGGATATCAAGCGTATGCTTGCAGAAAGTTATGATCTTGTGAATGGATAGACTTTTCGACCCGATTATGTTACACTAAATGTGTCACAAGATAGATTTTTATAATCGGGAGGTGAGTATATGCCCGATACAAATTTAGAAATCACACAAAAAGCTATGGATGACTTTAGAAAGATACAACAACATATGTTAATTGCGAAAAGTGAAAACGCAATAAAGACATATGAAAGCTTAAAAGGCGAGTATTTGTATTTAAAAAGTTTTCTAAATGTTGCAGGCGTTAATTTGACAGATATTGACATAATCAAAGAATAGAATGGAAAATAGTAAATCATAAAAGGGTGTGACTATCAGGAAACACCCTTTTAAATTAACGATATTCAAAATGTCTCTGCCCCCCGTCAGCTAAATACCTGACTGGAATATATGATCAGATACCCCAGTCCGTCTCTTGCGGCCAGGAATTCCCCGATGATCACGCCTACCAGGCAGAGGCCGATATTGACCTTCATGTTGCTGATGATCGCGGGGATAGAGCTTGGCAGCACCACCTTTGACAGTGCGTGGAAGCGGTTGCCGCCAAGGGTGTAGATCAGCTTGATCTTACCCGGGTCTACAACGGTGAAACTGGTGTAGAGGCTTAGAATGCTTCCGAAGATGGCGACTGACATCCCGGCGACGATGATGGTAGTCTTCGTTGCGCCGAGCCATACGATCAGAAGCGGTGCCAGTGCGGATTTGGGCAGGCTGTTCAGCACCACCAGGTAAGGGTCCAGGATCTCGGAGAGTTTGGAACTGAACCACAGCGCAACTGCCACCAGGATGCTGATGGCAATTACGAGAAGGAAGCTTAAGAGCGTTTCATACAGCGTGACGCCCAGATGGAGGAAGATACTTTTATCCAGGAGCATCCCAAAGAAGCAGAGTGCGATCTTAGTGGGGCTGCTGAAGATAAAGGAATCAATGATCCCTGCCCTGGCGGTTAATTCCCAGATCAATAAAAAGGCAAGCAGGATCAATACCCGGGAGATACTGACGATTCTTTTGTGTCTGCGGTGTTTGGTGAGATATGTTTGCTGTTCTGTTGACAGATTATTCATCTGTATTCAACTCCTTCCATATGAGATTAAAATATGTTTTGAATTCCGGGGCGTTGCGCCGGTTTAGCGGTGTATCAGAATCTAAGTCGAAGATCAGCGGTATGGTCTGTTTGATGGCGGCGGGCCTTCCTGAGAGTATGATTACTCTGTCTGCCAGTGAGATGGCTTCTGACAGGTCGTGGGTTACGAGCAGAGCGGATTTGCCTTCCTTGCGGATGATCTGCCCGATATCGTCGCCGACAGTCAGGCGGGTCTGATAATCGAGGGCGGAAAAGGGTTCATCCAGAAGCAGAAGTTCCGGTTCTAACACCAGGGTGCGGATCAGCGCAGCCCGCTGCCGCATGCCTCCTGACAGCTCGGAAGGGCGCGAGGTCTCAAATTGCCGCAGGCCGTAGAGGTCGAGCAGGTCATGGGCGCGTTTTTTCGTCCGTGCAGTCAGCATGTGCTGGACCTCCAAGCCGAGGATTACGTTGTTGTAGATGGTACGCCATTCAAAGAGTTCATCGTGCTGAAGCATGTAGCCTACGTTTGTCGTGCTCTCTTTATGGTATTTTCCGTTGATCTTGATATAGCCTTTTTCCGGTTCGATGAGTCCGGAGATCAGAGAGAGCAGGGTAGATTTGCCGCATCCCGAAGGTCCGACTATGGATACGAATTCCCCTTTGTTCAGCGCAAAAGATATGTCCGTAAGAGCGGGGGTCTCTCCCTCCAGGGTGTGATAGGCGTAATGGATATGTTTGAGTTCTAATACTTGTTCCATAGGAACCTCCTGTAATGGATATATGTTATTTTATGTAAATATCACAATTTAGTGACGGATTCATCTTGTCAGAAGCGCTGAAAGCGGTTATAATGCAGAAGTATACCGTGTCTTTGGAGGAGAAACATTCAGATGAATTATCAGAGAGAACTGGAGAAATTGATCGAACGTCTGAAAAAGGAAGAGAAGGTTCCGGGGCTTCTGCTTCATAGCTGCTGCGCACCCTGCAGCAGTTATGTGCTGGAGTATCTGAGTAATTATTTCGCGATTACTTTGTTCTATTATAATCCGAATATTTACCCGGAGAGTGAATATACCAAGCGGATCTTAGAGCAGCAGACGTTAATTGGGGAAATGAAATCACAGAATCCGATCTCGTTTATTGCGGGCAGTTATGATAACGACCGTTTCTATGAGATGGCAGAGGGATTGGAGCATCTGAAGGAAGGCGGAGAACGCTGTTTCAGATGTTATGAATTAAGGCTTCGGGAGACTGCGAAGCTTGCGCAGGAGGGCGGATTTGATTATTTTGCGACGACCTTAAGTATCAGCCCGCTTAAGAATGCGGCGAAGCTTAATGAGATCGGAGTGCGGCTTGCGAAGGAGTATGGGGTCAGCTATCTGCCGTCGGATTTTAAAAAGAAGAATGGTTATAAGCGTTCGATTGAATTGTCGAAGAAGTACGGATTATACCGGCAGGATTATTGCGGGTGTGAATTTTCTGTCGCGGTGTCGCGCAGAGCATAGGGAAGTTAGAGACCCCGCGGCAGCAGTCGGATATCTACGCAGGCGCGGCAGTATGGGTTGTTGCTTTGCGGGAATATAATACAAGGGAGATGAATATATATGGCACAGTTATGGGGCGGCCGTTTCACAAAGGAGACGGACCAGTTGGTATATAATTTTAACGCATCGATCTCATTTGACAAGAGATTCTATGCTCAGGATATTCGGGGAAGCATTGCACATGTTATGATGCTTGCAAGGCAGGGCATCTTAAATGATGCGGAGAAGGAGAAGATCATAGCGGGACTTGAAGGGATCTTAAGCGACGTGGAGAACGGACGGCTCGAGATTACGGACCAGTATGAGGACATTCACAGCTTCGTTGAGGCGGCGCTGGTCGACCGGATCGGAGAGCCGGGGAAGAAGCTGCATACCGGAAGAAGTCGCAACGACCAGGTTGCGCTGGATATGAAGCTATATGTAAGAGACGAGGTGCATATTCTGGATCATTTGATCGAGGAGCTGCTTCATGCGGTTCTTACGATCATGGAGGAGAATATAGATACATATATGCCGGGATTCACCCACTTGCAGAAGGCTCAGCCGATAACGCTTGCTCATCACATGGGAGCGTATTTCGAGATGTTTAAAAGGGATCATGAGAGACTTCGGGATATATATAAGCGCATGAACACCTGTCCGTTAGGTTCCGGCGCCCTGGCAGGCACCACCTATCCGTTGGACAGAGACTATACGGCGAACCTGCTTGGATTTGCCGGACCGACTATGAACAGTATGGACGGGGTGGCAGACCGTGATTATCTGCTGGAGCTTCTGTCAGCATTGTCCATTATGATGATGCATCTGAGCAGATTTTCTGAGGAGGTCATTATCTGGAATTCCAATGAATACCAGTTTGTGGATATCGACGACGCTTACAGTACTGGGAGCAGCATCATGCCGCAGAAGAAGAATCCTGATATTGCGGAGCTGGTACGCGGCAAGACCGGACGTGTCTACGGTGCGCTGAATGCGCTTCTGGTCGCGATGAAGGGACTTCCGCTTGCATATAATAAGGATATGCAGGAGGATAAGGAGTGGGCGTTTGACGCGATTGATACGGCAAAGGGATGTCTGGCGTTATTTACGGGGATGTTAAGGACTATGAATTTCCGCAAGGAACGGATGGAGGACAGCGCGAAGCATGGATTTACCAATGCAACGGACGCGGCAGACTATCTGGTGAATCACGGAGTGGCATTCAGAGATGCTCATGGGATCGTGGGTCAGTTGGTGCTTCTGTGCATTGAGAAAGGAATCGCATTGGATGAACTGCCGATCGAGGAATATCAGAAGATCTCTTTGGTGTTCGGGGAGGACATCTATGACGCCATCAGTATGAAGACCTGCGTCAATAAGCGGGTAACGGCGGGAGCGCCAGGGAGAGAAGCTATGGAGGATGCGATCGCGGACTGCAGAAAATATATGGATGAATACTTAAAGGAGTATTAGGAAGGCAGTACCGGGCAGCGCCGCGGACAAAGATATATTGATCCAGAAACAGAAGGGACGAAGGAGTGAATAGAATGGGACAGAAATTAAGAGCAGGAATCTTAGGAGCAACAGGAATGGTGGGACAGCGTTTTATCGCGCTGCTTGAGAACCATCCGTGGTTCGAGGTCGTGACGGTGGCCGCAAGTCCGAGGTCGGCGGGGAAGACTTACGAGGAAGCCGTGGGAGACAGATGGAAGATGGCCACGCCGATGCCGGAGGGAGTAAAGAATCTGATCGTTGCTAACGTCAACGAGGTGGAGAAGGTTGCCGCAACCGTTGACTTTGTGTTCAGCGCCGTAGATATGACGAAGGACGAGATCAAGGCTATCGAAGAGGAATATGCGAAGACGGAGACGCCGGTGGTGTCTAATAACAGCGCGCACCGCTGGACGCCGGATGTTCCGATGGTAGTGCCGGAGATCAATGCAAAGCATTTCGACGTGATCGAGGCTCAGAAGAAGCGTCTGGGAACGACCCGCGGATTCATCGCGGTCAAACCAAACTGTTCGATCCAGAGTTATGCGCCCTGCCTTGCTGCTTGGAAGGAATTCGGTCCGACGGAAGTGGTTGCGACTACTTATCAGGCAATCTCAGGAGCGGGCAAGACATTTAAGGACTGGCCGGAGATGATAGAGAACATCATCCCTTATATCGGCGGCGAAGAAGAAAAGAGCGAGCAGGAACCGCTCCGTGTGCTGGGTAAGGTGGAAGACGGGCAGATCGTGAAGGCTGCCCTGCCGAAGATCACTTGTCAGTGCATCCGTGTTCCGGTTTTAAACGGACATACGGCGGCAGTCTTTGTTAAGTTCGAGAAGAAGCCGACAAAGGAACAGCTGATCGAGAAGCTGGTGAATTATAAAGGATATCCGCAGGAGGCCGGCTTACCAAGCGCTCCGAAGCAGTTTATCCAATATCTTGAGGAAGATAACCGTCCGCAGGTGACCCTGGACGTTGATTATGAGAACGGGATGGGGGTTTCCATCGGACGTCTCAGAGAAGACAGCATCTATGATTACAAGTTTGTGGGATTATCTCACAATACAGTCCGCGGCGCGGCCGGAGGCGCAGTCCTCTGCGCTGAGGCGCTGACCGCCAAGGGTTACATCAAAGTAAAGTAAATCTATCGCCCCGGCAATTTGCCGGGGCAGATACGCATATCTTCTCTTCTTTACAAATCTGATATAATCTTATTCTGTAGAAATAGTTCATATTCTTACTTTTCTTTCTAATACACAGGTGGTAAAATATAAAGAAGATCAAGAACGTGAGGTAACAGATATGGATAAAGAGATTCTAAATTATACTCAGAACCGGGAGCTATCGTGGCTGAGATTCAACAAGAGGGTATTGGAGGAGGCACAGGATACATCGGTGCCTCTTCTGGAGCGTATGAAATTCGTTGCGATCTTCAGCAGCAATCTGGATGAGTTTTTTATGATCCGTGTGGGCAGCCTGTTCGATATGGCGCATACGGATGCGAACAGGCAGGACAGCCGTTCCGGTATGACGCCCAAGGAGCAGCTCGATAAGATATTCGAGGCGGTTGCGCCGCTTTATAAGGAGCGGGATAAGGCCTATGCGGATATTAAGAAGCAGTTGAGCCCTTACGGTATATGCGGATTGAACTTCAAGGAATTGGAGCAGAATGAGAAGAAGTATGTGAAGAAGTATTTTAAGGACCAGATCTTGCCGGTTCTGTCTCCTCAGATCGTGGATGCCAATCATCCGTTTCCTCATCTTCTGAATAAGGAGGTCTATGTTACGGCAAGCCTTAAGTTCAAGGAGAAGTCGAACTCTAAGAGTATGATGGGGCTTGTTCCGATTCCGCAGTTTGTATCGGACGTCCTGTATCTTCCAGGACATGATATCCGTTATATTCGGATGGAGAAGGTGATCATGGAGCATCTGGATCTTGTCTTCTCCAAGTACGAGGTGTCGGACGCCAACTATATCTGTGTGACGAGAAACGCCGATATTGCGCCGGATGATGAGGCATTGGAGGTCAGCGATGATTTCCGTTACCTTATGAAGGAGACTTTACATAAGAGGCGGAGAATGGCGGTGGTACGGCTTGAGATCGCGGAGAAGCTGAAACCGGATATGGAAGCGTATTTCTGTGAGAAATTCAACATTGAGCCGCATCAGATCTTCCGAACGAAGATACCGATGAAGCTGGCGTTTATATTTGCTATCAGTGATAAGCTGCCGGAATCCATGAAGCGTTCGCTCACTTATCATCCTTTTACACCCCAGAATTCAGCTCATGTACAGGACGGCGGTATGATGCGCCAGGTAAAGAAGAAGGACATTCTGCTGTTCTATCCTTATGAGAGTATGAATCCGTTCCTTAAGATGATCAAGGAAGCTTCTGTGGATCCCAATGTTATGACCATCAAGATCACGATCTACCGCCTTGCGAAGAAGGCAAGGCTGGTTGAATACTTGTGTGCGGCTGCGGAGAACGGGAAGGATGTGACCGTGCTGATCGAGCTTCGGGCCAGGTTCGACGAGCAGAATAATATCGACTGGTCCGAACGGATGGAGGAGGCCGGATGCCGTGTAATCTACGGATTTGAGTCTTATAAGGTGCACTCTAAGATCTGTCTGATCACTTACCGCAGCCGGAATGAGATCCAGTATATCACGCAGATCGGAAGCGGCAATTATAACGAGAAGACGGCGGCCATGTACACGGACCTGTCATTGATGACCGCGAATCCGTCGATCGGGAAGGACGCGGTGGAGTTCTTCAAGAATATGTCCATCGGGAATCTGGACGGCACTTATGAGCATCTGATCGTAGCTCCGACCAGCTTAAAGCAGAAGGTCCTGTATCTGATTGATGAGGAGATCAGGAAAGGAAGCGGCGGCAGAGTCATTATGAAGATGAATTCGCTGACGGATGTGGATTATATCAGCAAGATCTGCGAGGCCTCCAGGGTCGGAGTGCGGGTGGACCTAATCGTTCGGGGGATCTGCTGTATCCTTCCGGGTGTTCCAGGCTATACGGAGAATGTCCGGGTGATGAGTATCGTAGGGAGGTATCTGGAGCATGCGAGGATATTCAGCTTCGGCACGGGTGCGTCCCAGAAGATCTATATCGGCTCGGCTGATATGATGACGAGGAATACAGAGAAGCGGGTGGAGGTTGCCTGCCCGATCTTAGACGATAATATCCGGCGGCAGATCAACCATTACCTGAAGGTGATGTTAAGCGACAATGTGAAGGCAAGGGTGCTTCAAAGCGACGGGTCGTATGTGAGGAAGAAGGTTGCGGATTCTCAGGTAGATTCCCAGGCGGCGTTCATGGAGGAAGCGATCCATGCCAAGAGAGAGGAGCCGGACAAGGATAGGACGATCAGCGAGTGGATCAAAGGATTCCTGGAGAATATCAGGAAATGATGACTGTGTGCAGGCAGAGATTTCGCCGGCACAGACAATACAGAACAGGTGGGAGAGATTGACAGTTATATGGGGAAGTCACTTTATATTGCGGAAAAACCCAGTGTAGCGCAGGAATTTGCAAAAGCGCTGAAGATAAGGGCGAGAAGAGGAGACGGATACCTGGAGTCGGATGAGGCGGTGGTTACCTGGTGCGTCGGGCATCTGGTAACTATGAGCTATCCGGAGGTGTACGATCCGGGGCTTAAGAAGTGGAGCCTTGAGACCCTGCCTTTTATACCGGAGGAATTCAAGTATGAGGTGATTCCGGCGGTTGCCAAACAGTTTCAGATCGTTGCGGGACTTCTGAACAGGAAGGACGTGGATCGGATCTATGTCTGTACCGATTCTGGACGGGAGGGAGAGTATATCTACCGTCTGGTAGAACAGCAGGCCAATGTGAAGGGAAAGGAGCGCCGAAGAGTCTGGATCGATTCCCAGACGGAGGAAGAGATCTTACGCGGTATCCGGGAGGCGAAAGACTTAAAAGAGTACGATAACCTGTCGGCATCGGCGTATCTTCGGGCCAAGGAGGACTATCTAATGGGAATTAATTTCTCGCGCCTCCTGACGCTGAAATACGGCAACAGCATTTCCAATTATCTGAAGACCAGGTATTCTGCCATATCGGTGGGAAGAGTCATGACCTGCGTGCTGGGCATGGTGGTCCGCCGGGAGAGGGAGATCCGTGAATTCGTAGAGACTCCGTTTTACCGTGTGATAAGCATAAACGGAGAACCGGGGCAGACCTTCGAGGGTGAGTGGAAGGCCGTGAAGGGTTCAAGGTGGTTTGAATCATTCGACCTCTATAAGGAGAACGGTTTCAAGGAGAGGGAGAAGGCAGAAGAGCTGACCTCATATCTCAGTGATGAGCCGCCGCTTACTTGTCAGATCGTTTCTATAGAGAAGAAGAAGGAAAAGAAGAATCCGCCGCTGCTTTTCAACCTTGCGGAACTGCAGAATGAGTGTTCGAAGAGGTTCAAGATCAGTCCTGATGAGACACTTCGCGTGGTGCAGGAGTTGTATGAGAAGAAGCTGGTAACTTACCCGAGAACCGATGCCAGGGTCTTGTCCACAGCGGTGGCAAAGGAAATCCATAAGAATCTCAACGGCCTGATGAAGTATGAGCCGGCGGTACCGTATCTTAAGGAGATCGTTGGATTTGGAAGCCATAAGGGCTTAGAGAAGACCAGATATGTCAATGACAAGCAGATCACCGACCATTATGCGATCATACCGACGGGACAGGGAGCGAATGCGCTGAATTCGATGCCGCGTCTGTCCGCTCAGGTGTATGATGTGATCGTAAGAAGGTTCTTAAGTATCTTCTACCCTCCGGCAGTCTATCAGAAGACCGCGATCGTGACGAAGATGAAGGAGGAGTCCTTTTTCGCGAATTTCAAGGTGCTTGCAGAGGAAGGATATCTGAAGGTTGCAGGAGTGCCGGGGCAGAAGAAGGATAAAGACGCGGCAAGAGAAGAGAAGCAGCCGGAAAATGCTGCGAAGGACGGCGGTGCGGAGCAGAATACGGACGCCGCATTTTTCCAGAAGATACAGGCCCTTAAAAAGGGAATGATTCTTCCGGTTCAGGCGTTGGAGATCAGGGAAGGCAAGACTTCTCCGCCGAAGCGTTACAATTCTGGTTCCATTATCCTTGCTATGGAGAATGCGGGACAGTTGATCGAGGATGAGGATCTGAGATCGCAGATCAAAGGAAGCGGTATTGGGACCAGCGCCACCAGAGGCGAGATCTTAAAGAAATTATTTAACATCAAATACCTTGCCCTGAATCAGAAGACACAGACCGTGACGCCGACGCTGCTCGGGGAAATGATCTTCGACGTGGTTGAGAACTCGATTAAGTCTCTGTTAAATCCCGAGCTTACGGCAAGCTGGGAGAAGGGGCTTACCTATGTAGCCGACGGAGAGATCACGCCGGATGAATATATGAAGAAGCTGGATCATTTTATCGTGAGCAGGACGGAGGGTGTGAAGGCGCTGTATAACCAGGGACAGCTTCGTGCCTGCTATGACAAGGCGGCGCAGGCGTATAAGGAGCCGGAAACCAGAAAGAGAGGGAATAAGACATCATGAAAGAATTGACAGTCAAGGAATTGTATACGTTGGAGGAGACGATCGCAAAGGACATCTTCGAGGGAGCTACCTATCCGTGGGAGGTGCTTCCTAAGATCGGAGAGTTCATCCTGCGTCTCGGAGAGGGGCTCTCCAAGGATGAATATGATAAGGTGGGCGAGGATGTGTGGATCGCCAAGTCAGCCAATGTATTCGAGTCTGCATATATCCACGGCCCTGCGATCATCGGGAAGAACGCAGAGGTAAGACAGTGTGCGTTCATCCGCGGAAATGCGATCGTAGGAGAGGGCGCCGTGGTCGGCAATTCCACAGAGCTTAAGAATGTGATCCTGTTCAATAAGGTTCAGGTGCCCCACTACAATTATGTGGGAGATTCTATTCTCGGATATAAGGCGCATATGGGAGCCGGCTCTATCACATCTAATGTGAAGTCGGATAAGAAGCTGGTTGTGGTGAAGACGCCTGAGGGAAATATTGAAACGGGCATCAAGAAGTTCGGCGCCATGCTCGGCGACGAGGTGGAGGTCGGATGCGGCACCGTTCTGAATCCGGGAAGCGTGGTTGGAAGCCATACGAATATCTATCCGCTCTCCAGTGTCAGAGGGTACGTGCCGGCGGGCAGTATCTATAAGAGACAGGGAGAGGTCGTAGATAAGATAATGGAATAAATAGATTGCAGCAGGAAGGAGTAGAAAGATGCGCAAGATAGGTTTTATAGGTGTGGGAATCATGGGCAAATCCATGGTCCGCAATCTGATGAAGGCCGGGTTCGAGGTTCATATCTATGCGAGGACGAGGCCGAAGGTGGAGGATGTGATCAGCGAGGGAGCCGTTTTTCATGATTCGATTAAGGATTGTGCCGGAATATGCGAGGCAGTGATCACGATCGTCGGATTCCCGCAGGATGTGGAGGAAGTGTATTTTGATGCGCAGAATATCTTAGACAGCGCGGCGCCGGGGGCATATCTGATCGATATGACGACCACCAGCCCGATGCTGGCGAAGAAGATCTGGGAGGCGGGAAGCGAGAAGGGCTTCCATGTGCTGGACGCGCCGGTGACGGGCGGAGATGCCGGTGCGAAAGCAGGAACCTTGTCGATCCTCGTTGGTGGTAAAAAAGAGGACTACGAAGCCTGTATGCCGCTGTTTGAGGCGATGGGAACGAATATCAATTATCAGGGCGAGGCCGGATGCGGACAGCATGCCAAGCTTGCGAATCAGATCATGATCGCGGGGACTCTGTCCGGCGTCTGCGAAGCATTGACTTACGCGAAGGCTAAAGGCCTTGATCTTAAGGTGCTTCTGGATTCGGTGTCCACCGGAGCGGCGGGCAGCAAGCAGCTTGATACCTTCGGTCCGAAGATATTGGCGGATGATTATGCGCCGGGATTCTTCTTGAAGCATTTTATCAAGGATATGAAGCTGGCGCTTGCGGAGGCGAATATGAGCGGATTATGCCTGGAGGTGTTAAGTCAGGCTCTTGCGAATTATGAGATTCTGGCAGCGGAAGGGCATGGAGACCTTGGGACACAGGCGTTGATGAAGTATTATGAAGAGACAGTCTGTGAAGACGATGAAACAGAATAGAAAGTATAGGAGGAAGGCAAATGGCAAGTGAGAATTTTGTAACATTTGAGATTGGTAAGACGAAGCATATCGCGTTGGTGGCACATGACGGCAAGAAGAAAGAGCTGGTAGAATGGTGCGACAGGAATAAGGAGATCTTGAAGGGACATTTCCTGTGCGGGACGGGAACGACGTCCAGACTGATCGCAGAGAAGACCGGACTTCCGGTGAAGGGGTATAACAGCGGCCCGCTCGGCGGAGATCAGCAGATCGGCGCGAAGATCGTGGAAGGGCAGATTGACTTTATGATCTTCTTGTGGGATCCGTTAGAGGCGCAGCCTCATGATCCAGATGTGAAGGCGCTTCTTCGTATCGCGGTCGTGTATGATATCCCGATCGCAAATAATCTGGCAACGGCAGATTTCATGCTGAATTCCAGGTATATGGAAGGAACCTATGCAAGGAAGGTGCAGAATTTTAATAAGACTGTTCAGGAACGGGTAGAGCAGATGAAGTAGAAGATTGAGTAAGTTTATAACGTAAAAAATGTAATGAATTATGGTACTTCATTACATTTTTTTTGCGAAAATTTACATCATTAATTGATTTATTTACGTTATATTACCATGCAAAAATGGTTTTGTCAACATTTTGGGCGACTGTGAACCGTGTTTCTGATGGTATTTCTGGAAAAATATATGTCTTTTTATTCTTCATACGGTGAATAATCGAATCAGTTTTGAAGATTTTCGATTTATCGCCGTCAAAATTCTAGTCAGATTCTAATGAGTCTGATATTTCCTAAAAAGAAATAGAAAAAAGCTGAAAAAATATAATTTTTATGTATAGATTCTCGATTGACCGCCGTCAAAATTCTGGTCAAACCAATGGAGAATAGCGAAAAGTATGGAAAAAACGGCTCTTTGTAATGAAGTACCATACTTCATTACATTTTTGACGGGGATGGGAAAGGAGCCGCGGATATGTCAATTGAATTATATGAACACAATCAGACTGCCTATCAAGCGGCTCTGGATATGCTGAAAAATACAGGAAAAGCAGCGATTATCCATCCGACCGGAACGGGGAAATCTTTCATAGGATTCAAGCTGTGCGAGGATTTCCCGGAGAAAATGGTCTGTTGGCTATCGCCGTCAGAATATATCTTCCGAACTCAGGTGGAGAATCTGGCGGCAAGCATAGAGATGAATGAGACGTTGAATGATGGTGCAGAAAATTATGCGATCCGTAATGTTCAGACATTGGCAGACACAAATAGCGGGAATGGTTTTGAAAATATTAGATTTTATACTTATGCAAAGCTGATGTCGATGACGGAGGAGGAATTACAAGAGATCTGTCCCGATTACATTGTATTGGATGAGTTCCACCGCTGTGGTGCAAAGGTCTGGGGACAGGGGGTACAGAACTTATTGTCTATGTATCCCGGCGCGTCGGTGCTGGGTCTTTCAGCGACGGCGATCCGCTATCTGGACAACCAGCGCGATATGTCGGACGAGTTGTTTGACGGAAATGTGGCTTCGGAGATGACTCTTGGAGAGGCGGTAGTCCGCGGTATCCTGAATCCTCCGAAATATGTCCTGTCTGTGTTCTCCTATCAAAAGGAACTGGCAAAGTATGAGAGACGGGTACGGTCGGCAAAAAGCAGGCTCATCCGGGACGAGGGAGAGAAGCAGTTAGAAGCATTGCGCCATGCTCTTGAACAAGCGGACGGTCTGGAAGAGATATTCCGAAAACATATGAAGAATCCCGCAGGAAAATATATTGTTTTCTGCGCAAATTATGAGCATATGTCGGAAATGATCGGGAAGACGCAGGAGTGGTTCGCGAAGGTGGATGGGAAGCCTCACATTTATACGGCATATTCGGATGATCCGTCAACGAGTCAGGCATTTGCAGAATTCAAGGCAGATGAGAGCGGGCATTTGAAACTGCTGTATTGTATAGATATGCTCAATGAGGGCGTCCATGTGGATGATGTAGAAGGCGTGATTCTGCTTCGGCCGACGGTGTCGCCGATTATCTACAAACAGCAGATCGGACGGGCGTTATCGGCGAACAAGAAGAAGGATGCGGTTATCTTCGATATCGTATTGAATATAGAGAATTTGTATAGTATTGGAACTATTGAGGAAGAGATGCAGGCTGCCGTTTCTTATTATCATTTCCTGAATCAGGAGGATGAGATCGTCAATGAGCATTTTAAAGTTATAGACGAAGTGAAGGACTGTATTGCACTGTTTGAAAAGTTAGAGGAGACACTGACGGCTTCCTGGGACTTGATGTATGAGTATGCGAAGCAGTATTACCGGGAGCACGGGAATCTGGAGGTGCCGGTGCGGTATCGGACGGAGGAAGGATACGGGCTTGGTCGGTGGCTTCTGACACAGCGGAAGGTTCGTGCAGGGGAGAAGTATGGTGCGCTTGGCGCGGACAGAATAGAAAAGCTTGACCGGATCGGGATGATCTGGGGGAGTTACCGGGATATTTCCTGGGAGAAGTATTACAAGGAAGCGAGAAAATATTACGAAGAGCACGGCAGCTTAAATACGAATGTAAATGATGTGACGGATTCGGGAATCCGGCTTGGCGCGTGGATCTGCCAGCTTCGGACATATCGGAAGAGCGGGATTCAGAAAAGTTATCTGACGGAGGAGAGGATACGGGCGCTTGACGGGATCGGGATGATCTGGGATGTGCCGGATTATCTGTGGGAAGAAAATTTCGCAGAATGTCTGCAGTATTACCGGGAGCATGGGAATCTGGACATTCCCAATGCGTATATATCGCCGGGAGGACTTAAGATTGGCGGGTGGATACGGAGGCAGCGTTTGCTTCGGAAGGGGAAGACGAATGGGGCTAAGTTGACGCAGGAGCAGATCGCACGGCTTGACGGAATCGGCATGGTATGGAAGACGAAGCCGGAACAGCAGTGGGAGAAGGGGTATGCTGAGGCGAAGGCATATTATGAAGAGAATGGGAATCTGAATGTGCCGGTATCTTATGTAAGCCCGGATGGATATAAGCTTGGAGGTTGGATTGCGGACCGAAGGGAGAAAGGGAAAGAGAAGCATTCGAAAGAGCAGCAGGGCAGGCTGGATGCGCTTGGGATGGTCTGGGTGAAGCCGGATTCCTGGGAAGTGAGGTATGGGCTTGCGAGAGAGTATTATGAAGAGCATGGAAACTTAAATATTCCTTCGAAGTATCGGGCGGACGGGATATGGCTTGCGAAGTGGGTGAATGAACAGAAGCAGGTGTATGCTGGGAAGCGTGCAGGAAAAGTGCTGAGGGAAGATCAGGTGCGAAGGCTTGAAGAGATTGGGATGAAGTGGGGACGGCGGAAATTGGATGGCTGCAGCCAGGAAGAACAAAAACAGGATGAGATGCCGCAGAAGAATCGGAGTGAAGAGACGGTTCGGAAGAGTATTGCGTGAGATTATGAGTTAATGGGATGCGGTGATGAAGAGGGGCAGTAGTTAAGATGCTAGAGAATTCATGGTACATTGCGAGGGTGCGGATTGGTACAGAAGAAAATATAAGAATCCGTTATCTGGAACAGATAAGTTTGCAAATGTAGGTATGACTACACTTAGATTTCTGGAAGTATGAAATATTTGGCAGATGAAAGTATCAGCAAATAGATTGTTTTTGGTCTGTAGTGTGACAAAAAGATTACTGTGGTGATAGTAAAATTTCTAGTGCATGGATAGTATCAAGAAAATTAATCTGCATTGTAGAATTTCGAAATTGGAGGTTGATTTTATGAACAGAAAGATGTGTTGATACATCTGGATTAGATGGTGGGAAAAGAATAGGAGCTGGATAAGAGGGCTGAATTTAGATTTGCATCATAGAAAGGAGATTTTTATTGGTGGAAGGATATCAAGAAGTCAATGAAATTAATCTGATAGATTTGATGTTCTATTGTCTAAAAAAATGGAGAATAATTGTAGTATGTATAGTTTTATCTGCGATTGCCGCAGGAGCTTATAAATATCAGGCAACAATAACAGATAACCAAGTAAAAAAAGAAGAACAATTACGACAGTCAAGGCAATCTATAGGAGAGCAGGTTGAAGGGGAAGAAATTGGGAGTGAACAATCAATTGTATTTGAGGATCCAGTGTCTTTATCCGTTTCTTTCGCTGTGGTTGGAATGATTAGTGGGGCGTGTCTGGTCTGCTTGTTTTTTTATATACTTTATGTAATGGGCGGGAAAGTGCAGAGTGAAAACGGAATTCAGGAAAAATTCGGTATGGCACTGTTAGGAGTAGTCCGTAAAAAGGAGACAAAGAAAAAGTTATTTGGATTTATAGATCGATGGATTCGCCTTTTGGAAGAAGGACCATATGCGAAAATTCCAAGAAAAGAGCAGATAAAGATTGCGGCTGTAAATGTTCAGGCTGAGATTCATAAAAATCCAGAAAAGATAAAAAGGGTTATGTTAGCAGGAACGATTCCAGGGGATGATGTAATGGAGATATGTGAGGAGCTTGTTGAAAATATAGGAGATGTTGTTTTTTCTCCTTATAGGCAGATTGTATTCCATGCGACGGCACTTAAGAAATTGGAGTATTATGAAGGAATTCTTTTTATAGAGAAAAAAGGCGAGTCTTACAGAAGATTAATTAGGCAGGAAAAAGAACTGGCGGATAATAGAAATATAAAGGTGTTGGGAATGATTTTGTGCTAATGTACTTTATCTTACTTTTACGATTGCCGAAGATAGGAATTTGTGCTAATTCTTATAAACAATTAGGTATGAATAAATGGGAAGATTCACGAGGAGTGAAAAAAATGGATTTATGGAAGATTCGTTAGCTAAAAAAGAATGCGCCAGTTGAAGGAGAAAGAAAGTCTTTCTTTTCTGGCTATAAGCTAAAGCTAATGGTTTAAAAGAGAAATATACCATTTCATCAATCGTTATAAAAGAGAGAAATTGTTGTGACAATAGAAGAGATAAGATTATTGTTGGTGAACGGATTAAGAATGAAAAAACGTAAAAAGATTTGGTAAAGAACCGAATCCGTTTGATGAATGTAATTAAAAGAGGTAAGAAATGTCTAAAGCTGAAAGTATGAATGAGATTATGAAGAGAGTTATTCCATTCAGTCCGCCTGATATTACGGAATTAGAGATTAATGAAGTTATAGAAGCGCTGAAGTCTGGATGGATTACTACTGGACCAAGAACCAAAGAACTAGAAAAGAGACTTGCTGAGTATTGTCATACATCAAAGGTAGTATGTTTGAATTCAGCAACAGCTGCAGAGGAGTTGAATTTCCGAATTTGTGGAATTGGTGAGAATGACGAAGTAATAGTACCTGCCTATACATATACAGCATCTGCTTCGGCAGCAATCCATTGTGGAGCAAAAGTAATCCTTGTGGATAGCCAGAAAGATTCTATAGAAATGGATTATGATAAAGTTGCTGAAGCTATTACGTCCAGGACAAAAGCTATCGTTGCAGTTGATCTTGGAGGTATCATTGCTGATTATGACAAGCTCTATACGATTGTAGAAGCAAAGAGGGATTTGTTCGTGCCAGGTGGAAATACAGATCTTGGGAGAAAGATCCAGACTGCGATTGGTCGTATTCTAATATTCTCCGATGCTGCGCATGCACTTGGAGCAAAAAGAAACAATAAAATGGCCGGAGAGATTGCTGATTTTACGGATTTTTCCTTCCATGCTGTTAAGAACTTTACTACGGCAGAAGGTGGTGCATCAACCTGGAGAGATATTCCGCAAATTGATAATGAAGAAATTTATCATCAGTATCAGTTGTATAGTCTGCATGGACAGAACAAAGATGCGTTGGCAAAGACTCAAGTCGGTGCATGGGAATATGATATCTTGGGTACATGGTATAAGTGTAATATGACTGATATCATGGCGGCTATTGGTCTTCGTCAGCTAGATCGTTATCCGAGCATTCTGGAAAAAAGAAAAGAGATTATTAGAAAATATGACGTTATGTGTGATGAGTTGGGGGTAATGCATCTGATTCATTATACAGAAACTAATTCATCTTCCGGACATCTATATCTAACAAGGATTCCGGGAATTAGTGATGAGCTAAGAAGAGAAATCATCGTTAAACTGGCTGAGTATGGTGTTAATACCAATGTTCATTATAAACCGTTGCCGATGATGACAGCCTATAAAATGCTAGGATGGGATATTAAGGATTTTCCAAATGCATATGATTATTATATGAATCTGATCACGTTACCTTTACATACAAAGATGACTGAGGAGGATGTTGACTATGTAGTTAGCATTTTTAGGAAAGTGGTCAGCCAATATAACTGAGGAAGGATGCCATTAACATGAAACTTCGGGAATGGAAAGACTTGCCTGCATTTATGAAGTGCGATGAAGTAAAAGAATATTATGATATTCTTGTGAAGAAAAAAGGTGTCTTGGGATTTAAGAGAGGATTTGATGTGATTGTTGCTGCGATTATGCTTGTGATTTTGTTCATTCCAATACTGATTATTGCAATAATGATCAAGGTAGATTCTCCGGGACCAGTATTTTTCCGCCAAGAGCGTGTGACATCCTATGGGAAAAAGTTCAAGATTCATAAATTTAGGACTATGGTCAATGATGCGGATAAAATTGGATTTACTGTTACTGTTGGTGCTGATGCCAGAATAACTAAGGTAGGGGGAAAATTACGCAATTTACGTATCGATGAGATTCCGCAGTTGATAGATGTCCTTTTAGGAGATATGAGCTTTGTAGGAACAAGACCAGAAGCGACAAAGTATGTGAAACAATATACGAAAGAAATGTATGCTACATTACTTCTTCCGGCAGGTATTACTTCAGAAGCAAGTATTCGTTATAAGGATGAAGCAACATTTTTGAATGGTGCAGATGACGTAGATAGAGTATATGTGGAAAAAGTTCTTCCTGAAAAAATGAGATTCAATTTACAAAGTATCAAAAATTTTAGCTTTACTGGAGAAATAGTAACAATGTTCAGAACAGTTCTTGTTATTCTTGGTAAAGATTATGAGTGATCCTAAAAGCTACCAATACCTGTAATATTCTTTGTCAGAGAGAGGATTTGGTTGATAGTTAGGAATAATCTGAATTGAGAGGTGCATTATGTCAATAATTCGAGAATTAGATAGTGCAAATCCAAAATATATAATGCAGATAGCAAAGCTGCACAAGAAAGCATTTCCTTCGTTTTTCCTTACACAGCTTGGAATACCTTTTTTGTCTATACTCTATAATGGATATATGGAAGACAAAGATTCTGGAATTATTGTGGCTGAAGATAATGATAAAATCATAGGTTTTATTGCTTATTCGAATGATTATCCGATGTTTTATAAAAGGCTTATCAAGTATCATCTAATAAAATTTGTCGTATGTTCAGTTGGTGTAGTAATAATACATCCATCTTTCCTTAAACGACTGTTGGGGGCTTTCAAGAAGAGTGAGAGCGTGGTCAAAGAAGAGCGTTATGTTGAACTTGCTTCAATCTGTGTTGATCCTTCTATAAAGAATAGAGGCGTTGGAACTGAACTGATAAATTATCTAAAAAAAATTGTGGATTTTAATACATATGCATATATAAATCTCGAAACCGATGCAGATGGAAATGATAAGGTAAATAAATTTTATGTAAAGAACGGATTTAAATTGGTTAGAACATTTACTACAGTAGAAAATCGTGGAATGAACGAGTATCAATTTCGCGGAGAGTGAGGAATGGAATGAAGAATATAGCAATAGTTACATTAGCAGTAGCCTTAGAAAATGAGAAAGGATATTCACGGTTTCGATTTCTTGCAAATCTACTTTGTGACTATTATAACGTAGATTTAATTACAAGTTCATTCCAACATTGGGAAAAGAAGCAGCGGGACATTAATATCATCTCTGTACTAAAAACACGCTATAACATAAGTTTGGCATATGAGCCTGGATATAGAAAAAATGTGGATGTTAGAAGATTTTGCAGTCATCGAACCGCTGTTAAGAATATCATCAGGATTTTAGAAAAGAAAACTTATGATTTGATTTATTGCATTATTCCAGATAACAACATGGCCGCATCTGTAGGAAGATATGCGAAGAGAAAAGGTATTAAATATATTGTTGACATAGAAGACTTATGGCCTGAAGCGATGGAGATGGTCTCCCCATTACCAAATGGAATAAATCGTCTATTGTTCGCATCTTTTCGCAAGGATGCAAAAGTTGCGTATGAATGCGCTGATGCGTTTGTTGGTACATCCGATGAGTATCGGGATGTACCTAAAGTTAAATATGGTATCGAAGGGAAAACAGCAATAACTGTGTATGTTGGTTGCGATTTAGACGATTTTGATAGTGGTGTTCAAGAATTCATTGAAAAGATTGAAAAGTCTGATGATGAATTTTGGGTTACATATGCTGGAAATCTTGGTTCAAGCTACGATATCCCGACGTTGATTAGGGCTGCGCAGGAGTTATATGTGGATTATCCACAAATAAAAGTAAAAATTCTTGGTGGAGGACCCTTAGAAAAAGAATTTAAGGCAATAGCACGTGAACAATGGTGCAATGTTGATTTTGTTGGTTATACACCATATCGTATGATGGCTGCATATTTGGTAAAATCGGATGTGTTGATTAATTCTTTTGTGAAAAAAGCACCACAAAGTATTGTGACGAAGATAGGAGACTATCTTGCGGCGGGTAAGCCAATGATTAATACATTAACAAGTCCTGAGTTCAGAGCGAAAGTAGAAACTGATGGATTTGGCGTTAATGTTGAAGCTGAAAATGTTAAAGTATTGAAGGCAGCTATTAAAAACATCAAAAAAGATACTAAGATGGCATCTTCTATGGGGATGAAGGCACGGAATATATGTGATAAGGAATTTGATAGAAAAGTTTCTTATATAAAAATAGCAAAACTTATGGAAGAATTAATTGAGGCTTAATTATGAGAATTCTGTTTTTGAGATCAGGATATGGAAAACCAGATTCAAGATTTGAAAAAGAAATAGCAGCAGCTATTGAAGTTGGACACGAGGCTAGCATTATTGCGTGGGATAGAAATTCAAAATTAGATAAATACCATAATCTAGATGTACTTGGACATGTTATTCCATGTATTCATATAGGAATAATTTCCGAACTTTCGGCTGGCTATAAGAAAAATCTGATTCCAATGATTAAGTTCAATTATAAATTAATGAAATTGTTAAAAATGAAAAGGTCGGAATATGATTTAATTCATGCAAGTGATTTTGATACTGTAGTACCAGCTTTCTGGATAAAAAAGAAATTTAGTAAAAAATTGGTTTATGACATATATGATTATTATATAGATTCTCATCATATTCCAGGAATACTTAAAAGTATTATACGAGCAATAGATAACAAAATCATATCTAATAGTGACGCAGTAATATTATGTAATGAAAAGAGAATAGAACAAATACGGCCATCTATACCTAAAATATTATACATAATCCATAACTCACCTGAACTTAATTTAAAAAATAATTCAGAATTAATTATACCGGAGAAAAAACGTTTTAGAATAGTTTTTATTGGAGGAATAGCGAAAAAAGGTAGATATATTTTTGAGATGATAGAAGTAATTAGAAAACGTAGTGACTGTGAACTTATCATTGGTGGATTTGGAAGTGGAGAAGATGAAATTAAAAAAATAAGTCAGCAAAGTGAAAATATATTATTTATAGGCAAACAAGAGTATGAAAATGTACTTCGTATAGAAGAAACAGCAGATGTTTTAACAGCGCTTTATGACCCATCTTTGTATAATCATAAGTATGCAGCCCCAAATAAATTTTATGAAGCACTTATGCTAGGAAAACCAATTATATGTGCAAAAAACACGAATATAGACACTATAATAAAGAAAGAAAGAATAGGTTGGGTTTTGGATATTCCGGAGAATGATTTTGAATTAGAATTTAACAAAGCAATAGATACAGCAATAAAGGAAAAAAATAATTTCTCAGAGATGTCAATAAAAGAAAAAAATATTTTCTCAGAAAGGTATGATTGGAAAATAATGAAGGAAAGACTAGTTCAACTATATAGAGAATTATAAGAGAGGATAAATATTGTATGTTTTTTTATATCGGACTAATAGTCAATGTCCTTGGAATGATATTTGTTACTTATAAGACGATAAAAACAAATAATATAATATCGCCACAGATGATAGTGCTTTTTGGATTGTTTGTGTATTTATATTTGCCAGCAGTTATAATGAATTCTAAATATATTGAGGACAATACTTTTAATTTTATACTTTTAATAGGATTGGCAGGAGCATTTTTTGCATGCAATAGATTTCCATATAATATCGCAAAAGATGGAACCAAAAGAGAATGTAGAGTGCCAAAGTTGATGTATTTTCAAATTGGTGCATATATATATTTAGGCCTTTTATTTTTTCAAATTTTACAGGCAATTATTAGCGCTGGAGGTATTTTGGCAGTATTCCGTATTAATCGATTAGATGCGTATTTAAACGGAGAAATGATAAGCGAATCACTTGTGATTGAATTATTTAAGGAAGGATTAAAAATTTTATTTTATTTTTATATAACGTATTTAATTGAAAATAAAAAAAAAATAAAAGGATTGTTAATGTTTGCAGTTCCAATGATTCATCATAGATTTACAGCTGTCACTAGGTATGATTTTATTGCTATGGCTGCTTCACTAGTTGTTTATTTAATCAATAAGAGGCTTATTGGAGAGCGTGATTTTTTTTATAAATTAGAAGATAGAGAAAAAAACGGGGTGAGAAAACATAAAGTCAGTTTTTTTAAACTAGCAGTATTTGGAGCCGTTGGATTATACTTTGCATTATTATTTATGCGAATAGCAAACTATACGAGATTTGGTGAAAGTGCTAGTGGCTTGAGTATATCATTTGGAAGCATATTAAAAAGCACTGTATTAAATGATTCACTCTATTATGAATATTTACATACATTATATGAAGCAGTCAAAAATGGTAAAGTTAGATTTGAATGTGGATTATCATGGTTTATTTATCCTTTTGTTAACTGGGTACCTAGATTTTTGTGGCCAGGAAAACCATATACTGCATTTTCAGCACGTATGACTGATAGTATATATTGGAGTTTAACAAGTGGAAATCCAGTTGTTACTTTTTCTATTTTTGGTGAAGGATACGTCCAATTTGGAATATTTGGTATATTTATCTGTTCATATATTTTTTTGAAAAGTAGATGGATTAATTTTAATGCTTTGAAGAAAATAAAGTACAATGATTTGTATATGTTAATACTACTATTTTCATTGGTGACTTACATGAGGTCTGAAGCACCAATATTCTATGCTATGATTGATGCAATTTGGTTGTATATAATTCGTGTAACATGTACATATGTACAATCAGATAATAGATAATTATGACGAAAGGAACAAAAATGGAGAAAAGGGTTTGCATAATAGATCCGTTATCACCGTATGGACACAAAGATATTAATAGTGTGATAATCAATGAGATTAGCAAATTTAGTATAGTGACAGTATTATGTTCATATGGCTTGATTGATCAAAAAAATAAAAAAGTAAAATATATACAATATGATGATTGTTATTTTAAGATTGGTAATAATTCTTTAATAAATCGAAAAAGATTAATAGACGTTTTGAATCAAATGTGCAGAGAAATAAGTAAAAATAAATATGATGCAGTAATTTTCACTTCGTACGAAGTTATTTCTATGTATATTGTATTTAATATTATGAGAGCTGTAGAGAAAGGAATGTATGATAAAATGTACATTCTAAATCATTCAAATATTGACGATATTCGAAGAAGTCGAGTGAAAAGGATTGCCTATAATAAGTTAAATAAAAACATAACGAATTTATGTTATGAAGAGTATATTGGGAATTACATTGAAACACATTATAATAAAAAATGGAAACTACTTCGCCATAATATTAATAATTTTAAAAAGTATTATGGAAAGATAAATAATGAAGATATTGTGGATTTTTTTGATGCTGATTATAAATATATTTCAATAATTGGAGAGTTATCTTTTAAAGAGAAAATTTTCTCTGAATTGATTGAATTGGATGACTCTGGATACTTGCAAAATCGACATGTCAAAGTATTTATAAAAGATAAAAAAATAACTAGGAAATCACAAGGCGTTTTTGTATACAATGAATATTTATCTGATAATGAATATAGTTACATTTTAGATAAGAGTCATTATGTTTTGATTATTTATGATTCTAATGAATATTTATATAGAATAAGTGGTATTTTCTTTGATGCAGTTACATTTGGTAAGCCGGTAATATATAGTAACTGCCTATTTTTTGAAAGTGTATATAATCGATTTGGAGAATTTGGAATTAGATATAATGGAAACATACGAGAGGTGTTAAATTCAATATCGGAAGAAGAATATTATCGTGCATGTATGACAATTGAGAAAATCAGTAGATACTACTCGGATATAAATGTAAAAAATGATTTATTTAATATAATAAAATAACATATTAAGAATGATGCAATATTAAAAAAATTAAAGTGTTAAATATGTAATAGACTATTGAAGTTATAAATATAATAATATCATTTTTATTACAAGTCTCCAATAAATCTAAAAGAGAACAGTGAGGTTAGATTCAGGAGATAAATTGTAGGAGGATAAGTTTTGATATGGAAGTTTTGTTTATTAGTACATCAATACCGCCGTGTATGGACATGCAAACAACCAGAAATATGTATTTAATTAATTCACTGTTAAATAGGGGATATCAAATTGACATTTTGACTTGTGGTGAATATTATGAGGGGCAAAGTTCTTTTGATTCGATTTTAAATAGAACAACAATTATTAGAACAAATTTACCAAATTTATATAGATGGCATTTTTTAGCCCAAAAGATTTTTAACCATACTCCTTTATTGAAAATACATAATGTTCTTATAAATTATTATGCAAAACCAGACTTATATGCAAATTGGGATAAATTAGCATACAAAGAAATAACGAAAAATGAAATGAAAAAATACGATATAATTATTAGTTCGTCTGGAAGTTATACTGCCCATGTTCTTGGAGCTATGCTTAAAAAGAAATTTGGAATTAAATGGGTTGCAGATTATGGAGATCCTTGGGGGATTAATGCATATGGTGAGATTAATAAAAAATATTATAAGAATGAACAGCAGATTTTAAAATATAGTGATGGACTCATATTTACAACGCAACCAACTATTGATGCATATAATCATTACTATGACAATCAAATACGACACTGTTTAGTACAATGTGGATATGAAAAAATAATTGAAGATAATGAATGTACACATAATGATAGTATGACATTTGTATATACAGGTATAGCATATAGTAGATCCAGAAATCTAAGTGTTATATTAGATGTTATTAGTTCAAATGTGGATATTAAATTCAAGATTGTAGGTACATATAGCCAAAGCTTAAAAAATGGTATGAAAGGACATAAAAATATAATTTTTAAAGGACGAGTAACATATGCAAAGTCATTGGAGATTTTAAGTCGTGCTGATGTTCTTGTACATATAGGAAATTTCGGAACAATGCAAGTTCCAGGAAAAACTTATATATATCTTTCAAGTAAAAAACCAATTTTATATATACAACAAGAAAAAAATAATGATCCAACTTTAAATATATTATCTGAGTTTGGAGGAATAATTTTATGTGTAAACACAAAAGAAAGTATTGAGATGGCAATCAGGTATATTATGGATAACTATAAAGATTTAAAAAACCAGTCAGAAAAAAGAGCATTATCACATGAGATAGAAAAATATAGATGGGATAACCTTGGAGATAAATTTTGTGGATTTATTGATAGTTGTATTGAAAATCAATAATTGCCTTTTTACAATAAAATAAGGTAAGGGATTGCGATGAACAATAAGAAAAATTTTATTAGCGCTTTATTATATCAACTAATACATATTATTTATGGACTAGTAGTACCTCGTATTATCCTACTATATTTTGGCTCTGATATCAATGGCCTTATTTCGTCTATCACTCAGTTTTTAAGTTTTATTTCACTACTAGAAGGTGGATTGGGAGCAGTTGTTTTAGCTGAGTTATATGTACCTATTGAACAAAACGATCAACAGACTATAAAGAGGATATTGGTATCATCTCGGTGTTTATTTAATAAAATTTCATTGTTTTATGTTTTATATACTATTTTATTAGGAGGTTTATATACTTTTTTAGAAAATGGAGTATATACTCCTTGTTTTGTCGTTACACTTACATTTGTTTTGTCATTAAATACTTTAACCGAGTATTTATTATCTATAACTTATAGATTATTCTTACAGGCGAATCAAAAGATATATATTACGAACTATATTGGGATCGGTGTTTTAATTGTAAACATTGCGGTTACTGTTTTTTCTGTAAAAGTTTATCCGGAAATACGAGTGCTAAAAGCTCTTTCTTCTGTTGCTTTTTTTATTCAACCTTTTTTATTTAAAATTTTTGTACCAATTAAATTTCATAAGATCAGTACAGATGTTATTGAAAAATATGATTTGAAAAATAGATGGAGTGGCTTTGCACAAAATTTAGCACATTTTATTAATATGAATACAGATATAATCTTAATTACATTTTTCTGTAGCTATTCAGAAGTTAGTGTTTACACAGTTTATATGTTAGTTGTAAATGCATTAAGAATGATTATTTCAACAGTTGCTAATAGTTTTCAAGGTGCTTTAGGAAAATACATTGCTCAACGGGATGAGAATGCTCTTCAAAAAAATTTTTATAAATTTTCGAATCAGATTTCTAGTGTAAGCGTTGTGTTGTTTTGTACATGTCTTTTATTAATCAATCCCTTTGTATCAATATATACATCTAATGTTAATGACACTGATTATTATCGACCAATATTTGCAATGGTTATCATTATTGCCAATATTATATACTGCATTCGTGAACCATTTAGATTACTTATCCTTGCAGCTGGAAAGTTTAAAGAAACTAATTTTGGAGCAATTATTGAATCATTATTGAATGTGATAATTTCTATTTGGCTAATAAGGCGTTTGGGTTTGACAGGTGTCGCTATAGGAACATTTGTAGCTATATTTTACAGAATGATTTATTTTGTTATATTCCTCAGAAAATCTGTATTAATGCTGAATATTAGACAATATGTTATTTCTATTGTTCCAGTTGTTATTGTTTTGGGATGCAATTTATTAATTTATAGGATTATTAATTTTCATATAGATTCTATTTGGTCTTTTTGTATGTTTGGAATGGTCATAACATCTTGTGAATGCGGAATTATATTTTTGCTAAATTATGTTGTAAGTAAGTTTATATTGAAAATGAAGTAGTATCTATTGTATGCAATGCAATTTGAAATAATTAGGTAATGGGTAATTAGGAAGCAAAGATGTTATTCTTAATGGCATTGTCTTGAATCTTCAATAAACTAAATATTGCAGAATGTGCTACTTATCAATGTAATATACCAACTTTACAAAAAGGATATCAGAAAATAGATTAAATGGAAACTCTTTGGATTTTATGATTACATTGATATTTTTTCAGAAAGGTGGATTATATTTATGAATATTATTCTACTTTCCGGCGGATCCGGAAAAAGACTCTGGCCACTTTCAAATGAGGTCAGATCAAAACAGTTTTTAAAAATATTTAAGAAAACAGATGGTTCTCATGAGTCGATGGTACAAAGGATGTATCGGATGATTCGTGAAATAGATGAGGATGCAGTTATTACTATTGCTACATCAGAGAATCAAGTTACCTCTATTAAGGCGCAACTAGATAGTAGCGTGGGTATTTCTATTGAACCTTGTCGACGAGATACTTTTCCTGCTATTGCTCTTGCGACAGCCTATCTCCATGATGTGAATGGTATTTCTAATGATGAAGAAGTAGTTGTTTGTCCAGTAGATCCATATGTAGAGTTACCTTATTTTCAGATGATAGAAAGTATGTATAAGCAGGTATCAAAAGATGAAGCAAATTTGATATTAATGGGGATTGAACCCACATATGCGAGTGAAAAGTATGGGTATATCATCCCCAAATCATTTGATCAGATTAGTGAAGTGAAATCATTTAAAGAAAAACCAGATATCATGACTGCAGAAAAGTATATTTCTCAGGGGGCCCTCTGGAATTCTGGTGTGTTTGCTTATAAGTTATCCTATGTTCTAAATATAGCAGAGGATGTATTGGGTACTTCTTCTTATCATGAACTTTTCGAAAGCTATTCCGATTTTACTCCAATATCCTTTGATTATGCAGTTGTTGAAAAAGAAGCCAAGATACAGGTGATGAGATTCGTTGGTAAGTGGAAGGATCTTGGCACTTGGAATACACTTACAGAAGCTATGAGTGATGAAATATCAGGAAATGCAGTAGCAGCATTTTGTGAGAATACACATATTATTAATGAACTTCAGATTCCGCTAGTTGCTCTTGGAGTAAAAAATCTTGCTATTGCAGCAACTCCTGATGGTATTCTTGTAACGGATAAAAGGAGTAGTGATAGACTGAAAGATTATGTGACTGGTCAGCGTCCAATGTATGAGAAACGAATATGGGGAGAGTATCAGGTTCTGGATTATCGAATTCAAACCGATGGTCAAAACTTTCTTACTAAACATTTAATAATTACTCCGGGACAACATATTTCTTATCAAAAACATGTTCATAGAACCGAGATATGGACTTTTGTAGATGGTACTGGAAAACTGATTTTGGATGGTATTATTACTGAAATAAGTCGTGGTAATACAGCATATATTAAGCCAAATATGAAGCATGCCGTTAAAGCAGATACTGAACTTCATATTATAGAGGTCCAAGTTGGAGATGAACTAACGGAAGAAGATATAGAAAGACTGGATTGGGATTGGAATCAAGATGGAATATAAAAAAGAATATATACTATTCCTTCAATGAAACGACTTTTGTATCTGTTGCAAGAGGATTGAGTAAGTCAGGATTTACTAATATCTTTATCGTAGAGAAATAGGGAAATGTTAATGTTAAATCCCTAAAATATTGACATGAATTGAACTTTGATATGAAATATTTGTATATGTCGAAGGATTCTGTAGCAAAGAAGTCCAACGTTGTTGATTTTATAAATTTTTTGTGTTTTTATAAAGAATTTTCATTGTTTTTTGATTTTAGACTTGAGATTATAGATTGATTTAATAGGCAGAAGTTTTTCGTTTTTATTCATTGCTACAGTTATATCAAAGATGAAGTTTAACAAGAAAAATCTATGTCAGAAAAATTATTATTCTATATGCAGTTTCATCAATAATTTATCTTCCGGTGTACATTCAAGGAAATGTTAATATTAATAATTGAGAGAATGTTATTAGATGAGTATTATAAATTATTTAATATACCGGGGCTAAGTAAAATTGTATATGTTATAGGATATGTTAATATGGTGTGATATGTTTGAATTTAACTATCGTTAAAAGAAGCATTGAAATTGATTTTTTGTAGGACTTGTTATAACTGTGATAACAAGTTTTGCGTTAGTAGCAATTTTAGAATTAGTGATATATTTAATAAAGACATAAAAGCCAAAAATCAAATAGAAATCATATTTGGAAATATTATTACGAATCCATTTATGTAATTACATTTTATAAAAATCCTTTTTGACGGCATTGTTATAATAAATTGAAAACGGCTATAAGTCGTAGATAGGAGTATGAAGAAATGAAAAAAGTAATGACTGTATTCGGTACTCGTCCAGAAGCAATAAAGATATGTCCGTTGGTAAATGAAATGAGGAAAAGAGAAGGACTTGAGGTTGTTGTTTGTGTGACAGCTCAGCATCGTCAAATGTTGGACCAAGTACTTAATACTTTTGATGTTATACCAGACTATGATCTTAATATCATGAAAGACCGACAGACTCTCTTTGAAATTACAACAAATATTTTAAATGGTATCAAGACTGTATTAGAAGAAGCGAAGCCAGATGTAGTACTTGTCCATGGTGATACTTCAACTACATTTGCAACGACGTTAGGGTGTTTTTATCTTCAAATTCCGGTTGGACATGTTGAAGCAGGCCTTCGTACTTACAATTTATGTAGTCCATATCCTGAAGAGTTTAATCGACAGGCTGTGGGTATTGTAAGCAAGTATAATTTTGCTCCGACGCAACTTGCTGCTGATCATTTAAAAAATGAAGGTAAAGACACTGACAGTATCTATATTACAGGAAACACTGTCATTGATGCTATGCAGCATACTGTAAAGAAGGATTACACACACCCTGAACTTGATTGGGTTGGAAATGATAAACTAATTTTCATTACTGCTCATCGTCGTGAAAATCTGGGAGAACCTATGCATCATATGTTTCGGGCAATTCGCCGTGTGCTAAATGAGCATCCAGAATGTAAAGCAATTTATCCGATTCATATGAATCCTCTGGTTAGACAGGCGGCAGAGGAAGAATTGGGTGATTGTAATCAGATCCACATTATAGAGCCAATGGAAGTATTTGACTGTCACAATTTTGAGGCACGTTGTCATCTTTGCTTGACAGATTCTGGTGGAATACAGGAAGAGTGTCCTTCATATGGAAAGCCTGTCTTGGTAATGAGAGATACAACAGAACGTCCTGAAGGAGTAAATGCAGGTACATTAAGATTGGTAGGAACTGACGAAGATACAATCTATAAAAATTTTATAGAACTTTTGGAAAATGATGAGGCATATAATAAAATGTCTCATGCATGTAATCCTTATGGAGATGGAAATGCATGTAAGAGAATTGCCGATATTTTAGAATTCGGTACATATGAACCATGGGAACCCGAATGATGTGAAAACGAAAAGCAATGTGGTGAAGGCAATATTATTTATACAGTACTAAGAAATTGCTATTATTCTTTCAATCTTGAAAGTATTATACAATAATGATATGTTCAATACAATTGGCGAATGGGTCAAATATATGTGCTAATTCTATGTATTGAATACAGAAGTAATTGATGGCATGACAAAAAACATGCTATTTTATCTTGTATCGCTGAATTAATTCGGATGGTTATGATTTAAGAATAAACAGGAATATATTTCTTGCGAAAGTAATTTTTAAGTATACGTTAAAAAGGAGTATATGGAAGACATGTTAGATACGAAAGCAAGGGGAAAATATGAATTTTGGCTTACAGAGTCTTATTTCGACGAGAAGACAAAGGAAGAACTTCGCATCATTGCAGAAGATGAAGAAGACATAGAGGAGCGATTTTACCGAGATTTAGAATTTGGAACGGGAGGTCTTCGGGGGATTATCGGAGCAGGTACAAACCGGATGAACATCTATACCGTGCGCAAGGCGACACAGGGATTGGCAAATTTCATTATCAAGGAACGGGCACAGGAAAAGGGAGTGGTTATTGCTTACGATTCTCGGAATATGTCCCCTGAATTTGCACAAGAAGCGGCTCTTTGTCTTGTTGCAAATGGAATCAGAGTATATATTTTTTCATCTCTGAGGCCTACGCCTATGTTGTCTTTTGCGGTACGAGAGCTTGGATGTACAGCAGGAATCATGGTGACAGCGAGTCACAATCCACCGGAATACAATGGTTATAAGATATTCTGGGAAGACGGCGCACAGATTACATTTCCCAAAGATATGAAAATTATAGGAGAAGTAAATTCAATTACAGATTATACTCAGATAAAAACAATATCACAGGAAGATGCACAAACGACTGGTCTCTATAGGGTAATAGGGGAAGAAATGGATGATAAATATATGGAAGTGTTGAAGAATCTGATTCTTCATTCGGAGATTATCCAAAAAGAAGCAGAAAATCTGAAAATTGTCTATACACCGCTCCATGGTACCGGAAATCTTCCAATAAGGAGAGTACTTCGTGAGTTAGGTTTTGTCAATGTATATGTGGTAAAGGAACAGGAATTACCAGACGGCAATTTCCCGACCGTCTCTTATCCGAATCCGGAGGACAAGAATGCATTTGTTTTGGCACTTAAACTGGCAGAAGAAGTGGAAGCGGATATTGTACTGGCAACGGATCCGGATGCAGACCGTCTTGGCATGTATGCAAAGGATACAATGACGGGAGAATATGTAAGGTTTACAGGGAATATGTCTGGAATGTTGATTTTGGAGTACCAACTTGCACAAAAAAAGATGTTAGGTATACTTCCGGAAAATGGTGCTGTTATTACAACAATTGTATCTGGCAAGATGGCAAGAGAAATTACTAAAGCTTATCAATTGGAGTTAGTTGAGACTTTGACAGGATTCAAGTATATTGGAGAGAAGATTAAAAACTTCGAGCAGAGTCAGGTGTATGAATATGTATTCGGTTATGAAGAAAGCTTTGGATGTCTTGTGGGCACTCATGCTCGTGATAAAGATGCTGTTGTGGCGGCGATGGTGCTCTCTGAGGTGGCGGCATATTATAAGAATAAGGGAATAACTTTGTATGATAAGATGTGTCAATTGTATGAAACATATGGATATTATAAGGAAGATTTGTGTACTATAACTTTGAAAGGACAGGATGGGGTGAGGCAAATTGCAGAAATTATGGAAAATATACGCGCTAACATTCCAAAGAGTATTGGTGGGCTAAATGTGAAGCAGTTTCGAGATTACAAAGAAGAAATGGTACTTAATATGATAAACGGTGAAAAGTCTGGTACAGGACTTCCAAAAGCAAATGTGTTGTATTTTGAATTAGAAAAAAATGCGTGGTGCTGTGTCCGTCCATCTGGAACAGAGCCGAAGATTAAATTTTATGTCGGTGTAAAAGGTGAAAACGAAGAGGAAGCTGAAATTATGTTGCAGAAAATGATAGAGACAGTGAAGAAGTTTATATAGTTGATGATAAGTAAGACTTATCAGGGATGCCTATACCAATAAGGCATGGCGTGTTTTTGAAATGAAGGATTCTAAATAGATTGGTGATTCTATGTCAGGAAAAGTACAAGGTAAAAAAGATTGTAAAATAGTTTTGTTCCTTATCAATAATTCCTTTTGGGAAGCTGTCTCTCTATGTGTTTCTAACATTTTTTAGAGTGAAATTAAGAAAAAGTATTGACCTTCGACCCTCTTTAACCTTTATAATAACCTTAACGTATAGGAGAGGAGGGGCATCCATGAAGATTAAAGATGTGGAAATCAAAGTCGGTATCACAAAAGCAAATATCAGATACTATGAAAAAGAGGGGCTTATCTCCCCGGGGAGGAATGATGAGAATAATTACCGTGATTATTCGGAGAAGGATGTAGAGCTGCTTGCGCGGATCAAGGTATTAAGAATGCTTGGAATACCGATTGCAGATATCAAACTGCTGAATGAGGGAAGTGTTGCCTTTGGCGAAGTTTTGTCCCGCCGGCTTGGGACGCTGAGGGATGAAGAAAAAAATCTTGAATCCGTAAAACGGGTATGTGAAAATCTTTTGCAGAACAGACTCCCGTATAATGACGTAACAGAAAAAGTATTAGAAGAAAATACCGGCACCTGGAGCAATCGGCTTAAACAAATCATAGAAGAGGATATCACCAGGGAAGTTCTGAGTCCGAAACAGTTTAATACTAATCTGGTAATTTTATTAATCTGGGGATATTTTATATGTGCGGCTGTCTCAGTGTTATGGGGAAACTGGCTTCTTGATCATTCAGGCTTTATCCCGATTCTCCTTGGCATTGTATGCTATGCCGCTATATATTTTACAGCGGATGTGAGAATACTTTTTGTTCTTTTTCATGTAACTGTCTTAAATCTTGTTCCGGAAACGGCATTTGTCTTTAGGGCAGCTCCTACGCTTATAGCTTCGAATAAAGAGTATGCAAATGTATCCGTCAGAGGAGTGCATCTGGGACTTTTTTGGATCATGCTTATAATTTATGTATTACTGCTGTATCTGATGTCAAGAGTATGGGCGGGTTTTTTTACAAAGGCAAGATATATTGTGATTATGGCATGTATCTATACCCTTATTATGACATTGCTTGCCGGAATACTTGCAGGGTTATGGATGATAGCGGCGATCGGGTTTCTGATTTTTTGTTTATTTGTGGGTATGAACTGGTTTCACTCTTATCACAGGGCTTGCCAGGGACGCAGCCGTTATTATGCAATAACAGAAGGATGCCGTATGATGAATCTTTTGGGTGCGGTATTTAATATGTATGGTCTGATGAGACCGCCGCTTGTCTTCCGATAGTTGTTAATGAAATATTCTAAATCCCCCAGCAGAGCTGGGGAGACTAGCAGACGCAAGTGGCGATAAACAGAGTACCAGAATATCCCCCGTTGTATAATAGGTGCAGGTCTGGCAAACCGCACAAAACACAACGGAGGTATATTCATGGACACTCAAAGTTTATCACATAGTCGCTATAATTGCACGTATCACATAGTATTTATCCCGAAATATCGTAGGAAAGTGATGTTTGGGGATTTGAGAAAAGAGGTAGGCGAAGCCATTAGCAAGGTATGCAAGATGGAAGGAGTCACAATTATCAAGGCAGCAACGCTGCCGGATCATGTGCATATGTACGTGTCGATTCCGCCCAAGGAGAGCGTGTCGAAGGTAGTGGGTAGGATTAAGGGGAAGAGTAGCCTTATGCTTTTCGACAGACATCCGGAGTATAGAGACCGGTATAACCGTCACTTCTGGGCAAGAGGGTATTATTGCGAGACAGTCGGTAATGTAAATGAAGAAACGATAACAAAGTATATCAAAGAACAGTATGAGAGGGATCGACTGGAAGGAGAACCCTCAAAGTAAGTACAACAGAGCCGCTTTTAAGCGGCCACCAGTAACATAATGAACAGGGTTTGTCAGACCGCCTTTAGGCGGAGACACAACAGGCCCCGGAGGGGCTTATCCAGGCCACCAGCAGAGCTGGTGGTTGAGCCGATGGCCGTGATTAGACTGCGTCAGTATAGGTACAAAATATGATAAAAACAGGAGCTTTTTCGTGTGATAGAAGAGTTCTGTGTGAAGAATAAATGAATCTGATTATGAGTTCGGATGTTGGATGCCACGGAGGAATAGTGATGGACGGGATCAAATATTATGCTGTTAAGGATGCACTTTTCTGCATGGAAGGGATAGTTGTAATCTGTGATGCTGATGGTGAGGAAAACAAATATAATCTTACTGCAGATATGAAGGAAACGCTTGGAAAACAGTTCTTTAACGACAAGATGAATGTCAAGTCTATTAGTGTAAGAGATAGCAAGATTGTTTTAACGATGGTTAAGGATGAGGATATCCCGAATGATCAAAACGCAGACTGGGTGAAAGCGCACATCAAGGATTACGGTGTTGAACCGAGTTTCTTCTAAATTAATAAGTAATACTGATTTTTGATTTACCGGATTATGTTAAGTGATATTGAAAATATATTTAGGAGCGTAGGTATGTCTCTGGATAAGGATAAAGTAAAAAGAATCATAGGAATCTCATCTGCTGTTTTAGGAACTATGTTTGTTGGATTAAGCATAGTGGCAAAAATCAAAAGGCCGTCATCCATTTATGATGATGCACCGGAAGAGAAGAATCCGCTTGAAGGAAAGAAAGTCGTATTCATAAAAGATGATAACGAGAAGGAAAATGCAGACGGAGTAAGAGGACATCTGGAAATAGTGGGTGATGCAGAATACCATCCTACGTTTTATGACAAGTACGTTAAGCGTGGATTGGATATCATATTGTCGTTTGGCGGAATGGTTGTATTAAGTCCGGTTATGTTGATTATAGCAATCTGTATCTATATAGAAGATCCAGGACCGGTTGTGTTCACACAAAAGCGTGTAGGACAGAATAAGAAATATTTTAAATTACATAAATTTAGATCCATGAAATTATCTACACCTCATGATTTCCCAACGCATCAGTTGGAAAATCCAGAGCAATATATATTACGTACAGGGGCTGTAATTCGCAGGCACAGTGGCGATGAAATTTTGCAATTTTGGGACATTTTTATCGGAAACATGAGTGTGATTGGTCCGCGTCCGGGATTATGGAATCAGGATTTGCTTACATCTGAAAGAGATAAATACGGTGCTAATGATGTTAAGCCAGGACTTACAGGATGGGCACAGATTAACGGAAGAGATGAGTTAGAGATTCCGGAAAAAGCAAAACTTGACGGTGAATATGTGAAGAAGAGAAGATTACTTTTTGACATTAAATGCTTCCTGGGGACGATTAAAAAAGTCGGTCATGATGACTCTGTTGTAGAGGGGGGAACCGGGGAGATGAAGAAAAAAGAATCTACATCAAAAATAGGAAGACGCTATACATACGGAAAAACAGATGCAGAGTTGATAGGTCAAATCGGTTTTGGAGAACCGGTAGAAGAAGATTCGGATGTAGAGAAAAAGGTTTTAATAACTGGAGCAGGCTCATATGTAGGAGAGTCATTTATAACTTATGCTGCAGAGCATTACCCAACATTAAAAATCGATACAGTAGATATGGTTGACGGCTCTTGGAGAGAAAAAGACTTTTCTGGATATGATATTGTCTATCATGTTGCAGGAATTGCACATGCGGATGTAGGTAATGTTGATGATACTACAAAAGAAAAATATTATGCAGTGAATACAGATCTTGCAGTAGAAACATGTAAAAAGGCAAAAGCTGATGGTGTAAAAGAATTTATCTTTATGTCTTCAATGATAGTTTACGGTGATTCCGCGCCATATGGTAAGAGTAAAATTATAGATGAGAATACAGTGCCTGTCGCAGCAAATTTTTATGGAGATTCAAAGCTGCAAGCGGATGTGGCAGTCAGGGAATTAGCGGATGATGATTTCAAGGTAATAGTTCTCAGACCACCGATGATATACGGAAAGGGAAGTAAGGGAAATTATTCTACACTGGCAAAACTAGCCAAGAAACTTCCGATATTTCCTGATGTAGACAATGAGAGAAGCATGCTCTACATAGAAAATCTCTGTGAGTTCTTGTGTCAGATTATACTGATAAAGGATATGAGAAGCAATGAAGTTGTGCTATTTCCACAGAACGCTGAGTGGACTAAGACCAGCGAGATGGTTAAAGAGATAGCAAAGGTCTCTGGAAACGAGATAGCGACTGTGGGCGGTGTAATGAAGGCCACAGTTAAGGTCGGTGGAAAGGTGCCGGGAAAGATTGGTGGATTGGTAAATAAGGCATTTGGAAATAGCCGCTATGCGCATGAGATGAGCGAGTATGACGGACTGAATTATATCGTTGCTAGTATGAAGGAGTCAATTGATTTGACAGAGAGCGATAGTAATTAAAGCTGATAATAATGAATGGTGATAACGAAGGAAGAATAGAAGTACAAGAAGGATGTAATATCTGATGATAGATCAAAAAAAGAGAGTATTAATGCTTGCTTCAGTAGCGTCAATGATAGATCAATTTAACATGCCTAACATTGAATTGCTCCAGAGCATGGGATATGACGTGGATGTTGCCTGTAACTTCAAAGAAGGAAATACTTGTTCAAAAGAAGTAATTCATAAACTAATAAAAAGGCTGAAAGCAATGAATGTGGGATATTTTCAAATAGATTTCTCACGCGAAGCCACAAATATGTCTCGCCATATCAAATCCTATCGTCAGGTTTATTATTTGATGAAGAAAAATGGCTATGCTTTTGTTCATTGTCATTCACCTGTAGGTGGAGTAATTGGAAGGCTTGCGGGAGGATCAACACATACAAAAGTTATTTACACCGCACATGGTTTTCATTTTTATAAGGGAGCTCCGTTAAAGAATTGGCTGCTCTATTATCCAATAGAGAAATTTTGCTCTTATGTAACGGATACTTTGATAACCATCAACAAAGAAGATTATGATTTTGCAAAGGAAAAAATGCATGCAAAGCATGTGGAATATGTGCCAGGTGTCGGTGTTGATATTGAGAAGTTTTCTCCCAAGGCAGATACAGAACAAAATAGAAAGAGCATTCGCGAGGAATTAGGAATATCAGATGAAGAAATATTTATATTATCTGTTGGGGAACTTAATGAGAACAAAAATCATGAGCTTATTATACGTGTTATTGCACAGATGCATGATACATTAATACATTATGCGATTGCAGGTCAAGGCGGAAAAAGGGAGTACTATGAGAATTTGATAAATGAATTGGGAGTTAATAAGCAGATACATTTGCTTGGTTACAGGTCTGATATTCCCCAATTAGATCAGAGCGCGGATGTATTTGCTTTTCCATCGCTAAGAGAAGGGATGGGCTTGGCAGCAATAGAGGCGTTATCAGCGGGTACGCCTGTTTGTGGCATGAATACCCGAGGAACAAGAGAATGTGTGATTAACGCAAAAACGGGATATCTTTTTGATAATAATATTGAAAGTTGTGAACAGGCATTGCGTAGGACTATAAGACGAAAAGACTTTATGAGGCGCAACTGTTTGGAAATATCCAATAGGTATAGTTGTGAAAGGGTTTTATCAATTATGAAGTCTATTTATGGTGAGCAAACAGATAAAACCAGAAAATGAAAGTTTTAAATATATGCAATTACATTGATGACAGAAATGAGGTTATACTGTATGCAAATACGTGTTACCATAATTATGGGAATGTATAATTGTGCGGGCACATTATCACAAGCACTTGATTCAATTATAAATCAGACATATGAGGAGTGGACATTAATTATGTGTGATGATGGATCTAAAGATAAAACTTACGAAGTGGCTATGGAATATGTCCAAAAATATGCTCAAAAAATTGTATTAATAAGAAATGAACAGAATAGAGGCTTAAATTATACATTGAATCGTTGCTTGAAGTATGCTAAGACTGAATATATTGCTCGTATGGACGCAGATGATTATTCTGATCCATTACGATTAAAAATAGAAGTTGATTTTTTAGATAAGCACCCTGAATTTGCGTTTGTTGGTTGTCAGATGATCTGTTTTGATGAAAATGGTGATTGGGGGATGGTGTCCCATGAATCTGAACCTACAAAAGAGTCAATAGTTAGACAGGTGCCACACAATCATCCAACGATAGTTATTAGAAAAAATGCCTTGGATCAAGTCGATGGCTATTTAGAAGACGTCAAGTTGTTGCGCGTAGAAGATTATGATTTATGGGTACGCCTATATGCGAGTGGATATAGGGGTTATAACTTAAACAGAATTCTTTATCATTTTCGTGATAATAGAGATGCCATAAGGAGAAGAACGTATAGAAACAGAATTAACGAGGCAAGGGTTAAGGTTAAAGCTATCAGGTATTTACATTTGAAAAAGATTAATTACATATACGTATTGCGTCCGCTGATAGTAGGCTTGCTACCAACTAGCGTGTATAGAGTATTTCACAGAAAAAATATACGATTAAAGGATAATTATAATGAATGATGGTAAAAAAAAATATGATGTTGTATTTTTCCCTGATGCGCTAAAAAGAGGGGGCGCTGAACGAGTTACAATTCATTTGACAGATTATTTGCGTGGACAAGGGTTACGAGTAGCGGTTATGACAACATTTGACTTGGGAAAGAACGAATATTCAGTTCCTGATGGAGTGGATAGAATAGATGTTGGAATAAGAGAGAAAAAACTGTTTGAATTGATAAAGGGGTACTATAGAGAAATAAAAAAAATTGATGTTGGAGTCGCTGTTTTGATGGGGGTGCCACATGGGTGCTATATAATTCCTGCATGTCTTATGAATAGAGTAAAGGTAGTTGTATCGGAGCGCAATTCACCAGCAAATTATAATGGGAAGAAATTGACACAAAAAATAATGACATTTTGTATGCATTACGGTTGTGGATATGTGTTTCAAACTAGAGATGCTATGGAATACTATAAAGTGGGAAATAAGCCTAAAACAGTGATAGCAAACCCTCTTGATGCATCTGATTATCCAATAAAATTAATTAATGAATCAAAAAAAATTGAAAACATTATTTCTGTTGGAAGGTTGTATACACAAAAAAATCAAAAACTTATGATTGATGCTTTTTCTAAAGTAAAACAAAAATATCCCAATATTAGCTTGACAATATATGGAGAAGGTTGCTTGAGAAGTGAACTTGAGCAGATGATAGAGGAGTATAAACTGCAAAATTGTGTTTTTTTACCCGGAGAGGTGCCGGATATAAAAAATAAATTAGAAAACGCAGATATCTTTTTATTTTCATCAGATTTTGAAGGGATACCTAATGCTCTTTTGGAAGCTATGGCTGTGGGGTTGCCGTGTATTTCTACTGATTGTCCTTGCGGTGGTCCAGCGTCTGTGATTGAAAACGGCATAAATGGTTTATTAGTGCCAGTTGGCGATAGCTCAGCTATGGCGAGTGCTTTAGAATTATTATTAACAGACGGAAAATTAGCTAAAAAAATAGGCAAAAATGCTCAGCAAATAAGAGAAAGTTTAGATATAAAAATTATTGGTGATAAGTGGGTTCAATTTATTAAGCAGTTTTTAAATGATTAGATTAGGGAGCAAGTGTATATGGATAATGGTTTGGTTAGCATTATTGTTCCGGTATATAATGTAGAAAAATACCTAACAAAATGTATAGACTCTATTTTGGGGCAAACATATCCTGAAATAGAGATTATTCTAGTTGATGATGGATCAACAGACACATCTCCAAAAATATGTGATAGTTATTATAAAAAATATAATAACAAAATAAAAGTTATACACAAAAAAAACGGAGGATTGAGTACTGCACGCAATGTGGGATTAGATAATGTAAAAGGAAAATACATAGGATTCGTAGATAGTGATGATTGGTGTGAGCCTACTATGTATGAAGAAATGATAAATATATTAAATAAATATAATTGTGATATGGTTGAATGTGCAGTTAAACATGTTAGCAACAATGAAACAAAAATCTCAAAGTTGATTAATGCGGACATAATGTCCGGACAGGAAGCATTGAAAATTCAGTTATCGTCTGTAGGCACCGGATTTATGCCGCGTATTGCAGTATGGTCAAAGTTGTATAAAAAGGAATTCTGGAAAAACAGAAGATTTCCTGAGGGAAAAATACATGAAGACTATATGCTTACATGTGAAGCCTTATATGAAGCAAACAAGATTGGATTTATAAATAGAGGATTGTACAACCATTTTGTATCTAATGAAACTAGTATTGTAAATAGTAAGTTTGGAAAAAAAGATCTTTATTTGGAAATACAGAATGAGCTAAGAGTAAAATACCTTGCAGATAAAGGAGAGAAAGAGTTAGCGAATCTGGCTAAAATTCAATACTACTATACAATACTTACATTGTATTGGAAGTGTGAATTAAATAATATGCAAGAAGGAGAACATTATTTAGAAATTATAAAAAAAAATAGGAATGAAATAGAAGCTCTTATCATCTCAAGAGTAATATGGCAATTCAGATTGATTTGGAGGTCTCCTAATGTATATATATTTATAAGAAAAGCCTACATGCAATTAAAATCCAAAAAAATAATCTGACTAAATAATAGGACAGACTAAAATGATAAATAAAATTTTTAAAACAGCAATTGTTTTTTTCTTTATATATAATGTTCAATTAAAAGGATGGCCATCGTTGTTATCTTCAAGAAAAATTGTATTTTTTATAATGCTTTTGTATTATGTTTATAAGCATGATGGACAAATGAAGATAAGAATTTTTAAAGATAGAAACACAGTAGATACTTCTATATGTAAGATATTCAATATGGCGATATTTGCAATTTTATATGTTATCATAATTAGCTTGATTCAGACAATTTTAGGAACAAGTATGCAGGGCAATACGCAGCTGCAGAGACAGATTTATTTTTTAATATTTGGACCTATATCATGGTTTTTGGCTAAAGATATGTTTGATGATACTAAGAAATTCATGAGTTCTTTATTTTGGGCTACACTTATACAATGTATCATTGTAATTTTAGAATTTCATGTTTTCTCATTTGCTCAGATTTTAAATGATGTATTTGAAATTGACGCTCATATTACATATATGATTAGACATCGTGCGGCAGGTATTGGTGCAGGGGACTCTTTACTTGCGATTGATATATTTTTAGGCGCGGTATCATGTGCTTATTTTCTAATAAATTCGAAGAATTATATATTTTATATGGCGTCGTATATTGTGATAATGTATGCAACCATGAGATCTGGAACGCTAGGAATGATATTTTGCGCAAGTTTATTGTTTGGCACAGCTGTATACTGTCTGGTAAGAAATAGAGTTTTAAGAAATTTTGAAATAAACTGTTTTATTCTTTTGGGAGGGCTTTGTATTGGTATATTATTTCCGGAAGTAATAATGGAATTATTTGAAAGTGATATAATTATTAAATTTAGATCAATTTTTGCAGAAGGCGTACTAAACAATGAAACTGCCAAGACACTTATTACCCAGGATGTTGCAAGTATTTCGGTAGAGACTTTGCTTGGAACAGGACTTTATCGAGGGATGACAGTTTCTGGAATTATTAATATGTCTGACACCGGTTATTTACAAAATTATTTTGGGTTGGGATTAATTGTCACAATTATATTTTATTACACTATCTATAGTTGTATGTATAAAAATATAAAAAAGCTAAAAGATCCAGTGATAAAATTTATTATGGGTTACTTCTTTTTGGCAATTATGGTTGCTGAGGCAAAGGAACCATATATTTATCATCACGGAGAGCTGTTTGTGTTCTTTATGATTGTGTATATGGAATACAAAAATAATTATAAATTAATAGAGGAAGATAGTCATGTTTATACGAGAATTCGTGCTTAAGATAAAGGTTGCAATTGTTTATGCTATATTGAAAAAACTTTCCAATTATTCAACCATCTCTTATGAAAGAGTTTCGTATATAAAATGTAAGAGTCTTTTTGAAGAGAAACAAAATGAAAGAGAGCAATTTGAACTGCTTTTACAGGAAAAAAACACACCATATGTCAACCAGCTACTTTATAGGATTAACGAGAATCAGAACATACTTGGTAAAGTATTGTATCATTTAGTGAGGAAATTTTGGAAACCAATGGATACCCTGTTCTTTCATACTGCACAAATTGGAGAGGGTCTTTTGATAAATCACGGATTTTCCACAATTATTACAGCAAAAAGTATAGGAAGAAATTGTTTAATAAATCAGCAAGTCACAATAGGTGTAAAAAATCCAGGGGGGGGGGTACCGAGGATTGGGAATAATGTATATATAGGATGTGGAGCTAAGATTTTAGGCGATATTATAATAGGGGATAATTGTATCATTGGAGCGAATGCTGTCGTAATTAAAGATGTGCCAGCAAAGGTATGCGTAGGGGGCATACCGGCACGGACAATATATGAATTGACGGAAGAGCAGATTTTGAAAAATTATAAGTTATTACGAAAAACATCAATGTTTTGATTTGTAGAAATTAGAAAGTCAATCTTTAAGTATACCTATCATTGCATATAAAAACTTAAATATTATTAAATCCATAAGGAGATTCACGCATGAAAAAAAATGTTTTATTTATATGCTGCGACATGAGAAGCGGTGGTGTTCAGAAGAGTCTAGCCACATTGTTGAATTGTCTAAACTATGATGAATATAGTGTGGATTTATTTCTTTTTAAACAAAGTGGTCTTTTTATGGATTTGATACCCAAAGAAGTAAATTTACTTCCGGAAAATGAAAGATTACGTGATTTTATTCGACGCGGAGAAGTAATGAAGCCCTTAAAAGCATATTTTTCGGCAAAACGATATGGGAAATCTGAAAACTTGGATATTAAATGGTTGGCTTATTGGAAAACAAATAGAGAATTATATCGTATTAATCCTAAAAAATATGATGTGGCAATAGCATACAATGATGGAGTTGAGCTATACTATCTTGTGGATTGTGTGCAATCGAAAAAAAAGATTGCATACAATCATACAGATTACTTAAATAGATTAACTTATAAGCCTAAATTGGATAGAAGATATTATGAATTTGTTGACGGAATAATTACAGTTTCAGATACTTGCAAAGCACAATTAATAAAGGTATTTCCAGAGTATGAAAAAAAAATAAAAGTTATTGAAAATATTATCCAGAAGGATTATTTGATTCAGAAGGCAGGAAGTGTTCTGCCTTCTGAATATAAAAATATGGAGGACAAGGAGTTTAAAATAGTAACTGTTGCAGGGTTATTTATAAGAAAAGGATATGATTTAGCGGCTGAGGCATTGGGGATGCTGAGGAATGAAGGATACAATTTCAGATGGTTTATAATAGGTATTGGAGATGATAAAGAAATAATAAGCAAAAAGGTCAATGAATGTAAAATTGCATCTAGTACTGTATTCTTGCAAGAAAAAGCTAATCCGTATCCATATGTGAAATGGGCAGATTTATTCATGCTTACTAGTCGTGCAGAAGGTAAGTGCATTGCGGTTGAGGAAGCTAAGCTTCTAGAATGCCCAATCTTAATCACGAATTATTCATCTGCAAAAGATCAAATTAATGATGGAATGACTGGAGTTATAGCTGAAATGAGTTCAGAAGCAATAGCAGAGAAGTTACGAATATTAATGGATGACAATAAATTGAGAAAATGTATTTCACAAAACATGAAAAATAATTGTAAATCAAATGAAAAAGAAATAATGAAAAAAGTATATCGTTCTTGGAGTGAAGATAATTGAATAAGTTAAGGAAATCGATAACAAATTGGATTATTAAATATAACGATGTTCTAGCCCCAGCAAAGGCAACGGTATGGTTTCTGGTTTGTTCGATAATTCAAAAATGCTTTTCATTGATAAGTACACCGATATTTACACGAATATTATCGATAGAGCAGTATGGAATGGTTGCAAATTTTAATTCGTGGTATGAGTTGCTTTTTCCAATGGCAACATTATACATCACAGGAGTAGCCTATAATAATATAATGGTTCAACATGATGATGATATTGAATCCGCTACATTATCGGTAATGCTTTTAACAACTGTGGTAAGCCTTATATTATTGTTGATATATCTTGTTGGAAAAGATTTTTTTAGCGATATAACTGGTGTTTCAACTTTTATGACAGTAGTTATGTTTATTCAATTTGTTTTTTCACCTATTAAGGATTTTTGGGCAGCACGAGAAAGGTTTCGATATCGATACAAAAAACTAGTTGCTGTAACATTGTTTATAACCATTTTTGGCATTACTTTTGGAGTCGCAACTGTACTTTTATCAGAATATAAATACGAGTTACGAATAATTTCACAAGTAATAGCGGTTACAATTGTTGGTGTTGTCATATATGTAAAACAAATAAAGAAAGTGAAGAGGAAAATCAATGTTTATTATTGGAAGTATGCATTAAAGATAAGTGTACCTTTGATTCCGCATATGTTGTCAATGAAATTTTTAAATCAAGCGGATAGAGTTATGATAACCAATATGATTGGGGCTGAAGCAACAGGGGTATACAGTTTGGCCTACACAGTAGCAACTTTGATATTAGTTGTTACAGATGCCATTAACAGTTCCATATGTCCATATATATATAAATGCATTAAAAGTAAACAAATTAATAATGTCAAAGAAAAGGTCAATATTGTTGTACTATGTGTTTTGACACTGACGATATGCGAAATGCTTGTTGCTCCAGAAATAATTTCTCTTATGGCAACTGAAGAATACATGTCTGCAATTTACGTAATACCACCAGTTGCACTTTCTGTGATTTTTATATTTATATATGTTATTTTTTCAAATATTGAATTCTATTATGAAAAAACAGTATTTGCGTCCATCGTATCTGTGATAGCTGCCTTGATAAATATTGTTCTAAACTATATTTTTATCAAGCAGTATGGTTATCAAGCAGCTGGTTATACAACGCTTGTGTGCTATATTTTGTTTGCCTTTACGCATTATTTAAATTATAGACGGACATGCAAAATTAATCCAGTAGTTGCTGGGATATATGATACCAAACAAATATTAAAATTAAGCATTTTGGGAATTATTATGATGTTCCTGTGTTTGCTTTTGTATCGATGGATTATTGTTCGTTATGTTGTGTTATTTGGATTTATATTTTTATTTATTTTTTTAATTCATAAATTGCGAATGAAGAAAAATATTTGAAAGAGAGAACTTTAAATGAAAAAACCTGTATTGAGTATAAGTATTCCAACATATAACAGGAAGGAAACAGTAAAAGAACTTGTATATGATTTGCTATCATTAAAGGATGACCGAATAGAGATAGTTGTTACTGATAATATATCTACGGATGACACATATGCATTTTTTAAAGAGATTAAAGATGAAAGATTAAAGGTATTTCAAAATAAAGAAGCCGTGCCTGGTTTATATAATATGATTGTTGGATTGTTTAATGCATCGGGTAATTATGTATTGCATTGTAACGATAGAGATCTGATTTTTGTAGATAAACTTCAAGAGTTAATAAATTTCTTGGAATCTAGTACATTTTCATTTGTGCAAACATCTAGAGACTATGGGAAGGCAACTAGAGAAATATTGATTTACGAAAAGGGTTATGATTCACTTATGAATCAAAATTATACCAGTCATCCAACGGGCATGGTATTTAACGCTGACCTGATGCACAGTAATCTTGATAAGATAAAATATTTACAGTATATAAATGAAGCATTCACATATTGTTTCTTGATGAGAGATCTTGTCAAATACGAAAAGTCTGCTAAGTATGATATCGGATGTTGGAATGAACGTCATAGCAAAATAAAAATCAGTTTAAAATCCGGTTCTGTTTATAAGGGAGGGCTATATTTTGAACCAGATAGAATAAATATGTTTATGAAAAGTGTGGTTGAGCATATAACAGAAAGAGAAAATTTTAATCTGACAGATAAGCAAAAAATAGAAATAGTGTTAAAAATAATTTCATATTTCAAACGTCAGTTAACACTAAAGAAAATATGCTATTCTGACAAGAGAGAGTGTATACATTATGGAATAAAGCGAAGAAAGGTCGGATATATTGAACAAAAAAAAATATATATGGACTATATAAAAGAGTGTACTAATGTTATAAAAGAACTTTGTTTACCTCCAGAACTAGAAGAACGATGGCTCATATTAGAGAATGAAATTATGAAAGAAATCCCATTGAATTATATTAAAGCTGAAAAGGCAATTTTCTTAAGGGAGTTTAGCAGGCGTTTTGATCCGCAGTATCCCTACTAAAATAATGAACAAGCTGTTATGATAATTTTAAGATAGCATGATAGGAAAAATGAAGATGAATAACATATTAATAATTGTGGCGTCAGGAAAATCCACGAGGTTTGGAGGATTCCCTAAAGCATTTTGTAAATTAGGAAAAGAAATGAATATAGAAAATACAATAAAAAGGGCTGCTCCTTATTTTGATAAAATATACGTGGGTGTTAATCCGAAAACGTATATTCAATTTAAAGATAGAATTGAAGGCGCAGAATTATTCAGCATTATAACGGGACATGGAGATGCTCATTCCTTATTAAAGTGTATGAACTATGTAAGCAAACAAGAAGAATACATTGATTATCTTGCTGTTTGTTGGGGAGATGCGGTATTTGTGGATAGCTTTCCTTTTGAACAAATACTCTTTGATAAAGAAAACGCCAATGCACAAGTGGCTTGTGCATATGACCGACGACCATATGCTTGGTTTGATAGCGATGATAAAAATAGAATTATTAAATCGCATTTTGCAAGAGAGGAAGGTTTTGTTGAAAATGGGATACATGATCAATCACTATTTCTTTTTAAAGCAGATTTTATATTTGAATATTTAGATAGATATAGAGAAACGCTGGGTATTCCGTACGATGCTGATGATAACATAACTGGATTATATGAAATGAAATTGCTTCGCTTTTTTGAATATCTATATTCTGTTGATAAAAATATTGGAGCTAAGTGTGTTGAAATAGCATCAGATAAGGTTCTTTCATTTAATACCAAAGAAGAATTGGAAAACATTAAAATTTTTTTAAATTTATGTAACTAAATAATAATTAACTATAACAAATTTGGTGATGGTGAAATGTATAATATTGTGATTTTTAGTGGTGGAACAGGGAGTATAGCTATTCAAGAAGGTTTGTCGTTAATTTATGGAAATAACAACTACAATTTAGATATCATAATTAATGCATATGACAATGGGAAATCGACTGGAGTTTGTCGGAAAATCTTTGATAATCAAATATTGGGGCCAAGCGATTTGAGAAAGAATCAAATGACTCAATATAAAATTCAACATTTTGAAGCTTTGAAAGATCCTTTAAGCAGAGAGTCTGTAATATATAAAATATTTAATCTAAGGATTGATGCAGGCTCTAAAGAAGAGTATTATGATTCGGTTTGTGAAATACTTGAGAAGGATAGGGCAGTAATCGGAGATAAAGATATATATTATTTTAAGGGCTTGTTAGATTTTTTTTTCTTTGAAAATATACAGAGTAATGTTTGGAGGAAGGGAATTGAGAATATAGAGTTTAAGGATTTCTCTATTGCAAATGTCTTTTATTCGGCGGCTGCAGCAATGAATGATTATTCACTCAGATTAGCAGGAAAGGATATGTCCACTATACTTGACATAAAAGATAATGTTCATTTAATTTCGGATGTAAATCTGTATTTAAGAGCAAAAACAGAATCCGGGTATATGATTATGGATGAAGGCGAAATGGTTGAGTGGGATAATCCCAACGACAAAATACAGTCAGTTATGCTCTTCAAGAATGGAAAAGAATATATTCCTTCAGTTGATGAAGAAACAGATTTAACAAAAGTAAGAAGTGTAAAAAATATTATTGAAGCCGCTGATGTGATTATCTTTAGTTCAGGTACACAGTGGTCCTCGTTAATTCCTACATATATGCATTCGGGATTACGTAAAATTCTAGCAGCATCTAATGCGCGTAAATATATCGTAATGAATAATGTAGAGGACCGTGACATGAAAGGGGTTTCTGCGGATAACATTATTGATATTATTTGTAGTTATATTCCAATTGATGATGTTACAGCTGTTGTAAATGAAGATGCAGAAGATAGTATGAACATCGTGAGTAAAACTAGGTGTATTTCTGGACATATTGGTGGGGAAGGAACAAAACATGATCCAGTTAAACTCATTAGTTTATTAATGAAAGATTTTTTTGGTATTATAGGGTTTGATGGTGCATACATATATGACCTAGATGGAACATTATGGGACGAACGTGCTAATAATCATGGTAAGGCAGTTGGTTCTCAGAATATGAATTTGTTTAAAGGTATTATTCATTCGGGAAATAATTATGAACATGTAAAAGATGTGTTTAAATATCTTTACCATCAAGATAGTGTGGTTCAAATATATTCAGATTTCGGAAATGTATATTTTACTTCTGGAAATTTTGAAAAAAAAGTACTTACTCATAAATATATTGTTAATAAAGAAGTGGCTAATGAACTTGAAAAAATTGATGATTTTAAAGGTAAAGTACATATACGTGGCGAAGGTTGTGTTGTAACTATTAAGCCATTGGTTAACAGGGAGGTACTTCTAAAAAAAGCAGAAGCGTGTCTAGACAAATTTAATGGAATATATGACGTGCATATTTCAGGACACACATCAATTGATGTAATGCATAGAGATTATGATAAGAAGACAATGTTAAATGAGATTATTAAAATGCAAAATTTAAGTATAAATAAAGTAATATTTGTTGGAAATGAAACGGTTGAGGGAGCAGAGGCAAGAATTTGTGAACTTGGTGTTAAAACGATTCAAGTTGATGACGTGTATGAATGTAATATATTGTTAAAAACCATCAATGCATAATTATTTTCATAGCTAATACATATTCTGTACAGTAAAAAATTCTAACAAAAAAATAACTCTTTCATGTAAATTTATGGTATCTTTAAGTTGCTAAACTCAAGAAAGATGCAAACCACCTGAAAGAGTTATCTTGTATATGAGTTTTCCATACTTTTCGGTGGTTGACCATATGCCTACGTTAAATTTCATGAATAAAATTTTATCCTGCTTTGAATCCTGTTTCTCGCGAAAGGCGGCATTTCGCTGGTTTGTGATTATTACTGTGGGGCTAATGCTCCGTTCTGATAAACTTGGCGTGACCTCTGTAATCCGCGATCTTTCCCTGAAGCCATATTGTTATCTTTCTATGCTTCATTTCTTCCGTAGTAGTAATTATGACAAGCTTGTCATAATTACTATTGAACAAAATCGCTGCGCGATGGCCTGCCAAGGTTACGCATAGCGATTTTTCTTTTATAAAAGCAGTAGTAAATA